>CEUQ01164951.1_pt1 | contig 29913 bp, 35 predicted proteins | sample 361491 | NCBI WGS metagenome assembly CEUQ01 (sample SAMEA2622796, study PRJEB7988) | marine metagenome | biome: marine biome (ENVO:00000447); feature: marine epipelagic mixed layer (ENVO:xxxxxxxxx); material: "saline water (ENVO:00002010), including plankton (ENVO:xxxxxxxx)" | depth 120 m | reverse complement strand
ACCGATCCGCCTCCCCGTCTTTCTGACGGGATGGTGGGTCGGTTTTTTTAATGAAGAAAGAGTTTTAGTGGGCTTTGTAAGTATATTTAGTTCAAGGATTATAAGCTGTTTATATAAGAGTTAATAAATTATTGTAATATGACACAGGAGGACAGTCCGTGGTAAAGCAAACAATAAGGGCGGGTTTAATAGCTTTTATTATAGCTACGGTACTTCATGTGGGTGTGGTAGGTGCCCATGGAAAAGTTGCGTTAGAGCAAGACAGCTGTATGCGAAGAGCGGGCTCTAGCATGATCCATCTTAGTGTATATCAGCCTAAAATTGAGCCAAAATCACATTATTGTACAGATATACCACATGGGGGCGAAACATTTCTAGTAATAGATCTTGTAGATCCAGCCTTACGTGATATGCCAGTAGGCGTTCGCATAATTAAAGGAACTGATGAGGCAAATGGAGAAACTATAAAAATAGTTAAGCCTATTAATCATCCAGATGGTGTGGTTGCTGAGAATGTTTTTTTAGAGCAAGGCCGATATACAGTAATTATAAAGGGGCAAGGCGTTCCTCCAGTAGAATATGAGTATCCATTACGCGTAGAGATGATTAATTATACGGAGCTGTTTAAGAAAGCTATAGGCCCAACAATAGCTATTTTAGTGCTTATCTTTATTGGATATAAATTAACAAAAACTAAAAGAGTGCAAAAATGGCTGGCTTCTAAGCGCTCTTAGGAAAAAATGAAGCATATGAAAGAAAAGTGTAAGGGATAATTAGATAAGCTATAAGATCAAATCTTGCGATAAGTTTGTAAATTTATAAAAGGATTTTAATGATGTTTATAAAATATATGTGGCCAATTTTACTTTCGTTTTTATTTACTGCTCAGGTACAAGCTCATGGTGGCTTGTCTCTTGCAGATGATATGTGTAAATTGACGGTTGGGCCATATACGATGCATTTTACTGGTTATCAGCCAAATAGCTCTAAAGAAAAAGAGTTTTGTGAAGATATTCCTGCAACCGGGCGTACAGTAGTCGCGTTAGATTACATTGAAGAAGCCCTTAGGCCGTTACCTACAGAAGTAAGGGTAATTAAAGATACCGGGTCAGAAGAAAATTTAGACAGTATTACAATTTTACATTTACCAGCTAAGGTATATTCAAATGGTTCTATTAATTTCGAGCATACGTTTAATGAACCAGGCAAATTTGTTGGGTTAGTAACATCTGGTAAAAACCAAGAACATGTTTCACGTTTTCCGTTTTCGGTTGGAGAAGGCTCAAGTAGTATGCCCCCAGGCTTGGTATTTGCTATTGCAGCAGCTTTAGGTTTGGGTGCTTTCTTTTTATTTAAGGTGGGTAAAAAATCACAGGATAAGTCTGCCACATAATAAAATAATCTTGCTACTTAGTTGAATGAACAATTTAAAAATAATTTTGTCAATAAGATATAGATAGTAAAAGGTCTAAGAAACTTTAGATCTGAAATAGAGGGAAAGATGGGAATAACAAAATTAATGGTATATATAAGAGTAACAATAGGTATTGTTATAGTTGCTATAATGTTGTCTTTTGCTTCACAAGTATGGGCACATGCGCAGCTAATTAAAGCAGAACCAGCACGTAGGGCGGCTTTAGATGTCGCCCCAAAACAAATAAGGCTTTGGTTTAATGAAGAGATTGAGGGGGCATACACCACATTAACAGTCTCAGGAACAAATAAGAAATTAATAACAAATGCAAAGCCAAGGGTGGTTAAAGATGATCCCAAATCAATTATTCTTCCTATACCTGAAACTAAGCCGGGAAAATTTACAGTTAAATTTAGGGTGTTGTCAGTAGATGGCCATGTTGTTGATTCTAGTTTTAACTATACGGTAAAAAATAAAGTAGGCAAATGATCGAGATTGTAGCTGCAATTGTCCGCTGGGTTCAGTTAGCGGCTAATATGATCTTGATAGGTAGTAGTATTTTTCTTGCAATCTCAGTTTATAATAGTGTTGTTAAATCCATGCCGTGGCTTATTCGGCTGGAGCGACTCTTACCGTGGATAGCAGGAATTCTTGTAATAGGGCTATTAGTACTACTCGCGGTATCTTCTTCCTTGGCAACAGGGGTCATTGAGCATGCTTGGCAACCAAGTGCTTGGTATACATTTCTTATGAAAACACGTACTGGGCATATTTGGATGTGGCGTGAGGGTTTTGCAATTTTGGCACTAGGTGCAGCTTTCTTAATTCGAAGCCCATATTTAGGTAGGGCTCAATGGCAATATGTATTATGCTCAATATTAGCTATTGTAACTTTGTCATTAGGCTCTCTTGGAAGCCATGCTGCTGCAGAAGAGATGTCAGTTTCTTCAATACTTCCATATACATTGCATATAGTTTTAGCTGGGATATGGTTTGGAGCTCTACCAGCGTTTTTATTAACTATTTTTACAAAGAAAAAAGGGCAGATTAGTCAGGAAATTGATCAGTTTGGTATACAAACATTAAAACGATTTTCAGTTATAGCATTGCCTGTAATGCTCGGTATAATTATAACTGGTGTAATTGTTGCAGATCGTGCAGTGGATACATTATATGGAGCTTTAGTGGCAACTGAATATGGTTGGCTTCTGATTACTAAGGTTACTTTGCTTATATTTGTTTTGGTAATAGCTTCACGTGCACGTTCTGTTTGGCTTCCAGCGCTCTCTCAGGGACAGGATTTGGTCGTAATGGGTGCGCAAAATTTGAGAAAATGGGTTCGTATTGAATTTATAGTTGCTGGAGTAATAGTATTATTAGCAACTATATTAGCAAATACAATTCCGGCAAAGCATTCTCTTATAGAAGAGTGGCCTTATCCATTCCGTTTTTCTATCGACGCAACTTGGGAAGACCCATCTGTACAAACACAGGTATTGTTGGGTGGCTCCTTATTTTTGTTTGCTATAGGTGTAATTATATTTGGCAGAATAAAGAGGTGGGCATTATTTAGAAGTGTTGTAGTATCAGGGATAGTTATATTAAGTTCGTTTGCAATAATATTGCCTCCTATAGCGGTACAGGCATACCCTGAAACCTATCGTAATACACCAGTTCCATTTGATTCTATTTCTATTGCTAATGGATCAGGTTATTTTGCAGAAAATTGTGTTGCTTGCCATGGGCCTCAGGGCAAGGGGAATGGTGTTTTAGCAAAAAGCTTTACTAAGCCTCCAGCAGATCTACTTACAGAGCCACATACTGAAAGACATACCGCAGGAGATTTTTTTAATTGGTTAACTAAGGGTATACCAGATACAGGCATGCCGGGTTTTGAAGGCAAACTTGATGAAGAGGGTCGCTGGGATGTGGTAAATTATATACATGCGATGTCCCGTGGTTATCAAGCGCGTCTTATGGGCCCGAAAGTTATACCTGATGACCCCTCTACTGGCCCTCCTAATTTTTCTTATACTGCACATGATGGTTCGCATGGAATACTTCAAGATTTTAGGTACAAGAAATCTGTTTTATTAGTATTGTTTTCGTGGCCAGAGTCACGTGAACGTCTTGTTCAGTTGAGGATGGAATATGATAAGGTGGAAAAAGGGGGCACAGAGGTTCTCGCTATTCCCATGCATAGCCTTAGTTCTGAGAGTTTAGCAGAGATCACAGCAGAAATGCCATTTCCAGTTGTAGTACAAGGGGCAGAAGAAATTACACAAAGTTATATTTTATACCGTAGGACATTAGGACGCCCTGATCTTTTAGGGGTGGGGGCTATTCCTGACCATTTAGAGTTTCTGGTAGATCGCTTTGGCTATTTGAGAGCACGTTGGATTCCTATAGCTGACGGTGATGGTTGGAAAAACATGAATTTATTATTAAAACAAATTGTCCAATTAAAGCAAGAAAAAGAAATTCTGCCACCTCCAGACGATATGGTACATTAGGTAAATATACAATTTTATATTAGATTCAATTGCTTAGGAGAGGAGAAATGAATAAATTAGGAGCGTTTATTTTACCGTTTATTTTATCGTTTTTTTCGTCATTGGCCTGGTCTCATACTGATCAATATTTCGATTCAGTAGTAGCGCCCCATGGTGGGCAAATGCGTATGGCTGGCCCTTATCATATGGAAATTGTAGCAAAGGATAAAGAAATAGTGTTATATATAACAGATCATGCAAACGTTAAAGTTAGTGTTGATGAGGGAATAGCTAAAGCTACTGTTCAAAATGGAAAGGCTAAAACTACAGTTAAACTGCAGCCGAAAGGTAATAATTTATTTAGAGGGAAGGGTAATTTTATTGTTACCCCTAAAACAAAGATTATGGTTTTTGTTAAATTACCTGGTCAGGATGCACAAGCAGCTCGCTTTACTCCACTAAAGGTAGTAAAAAACAATAAAACAATAAAAAATTCTAATAGTCACGTTGACTCTCATGATGAACATAAAATGGACCAACATAGCAATAGCGCCGTTAATTCTCATGATCATCATGATGAGCATAAAATGGACCAGCATAGCAATAGCCACGATGGCCATTAAATATAAAGTAAGTTGTTATTTTATATAAAAAATTAAGAATAGAGTTAATAAAAGTAAAAACCCCACAATTTGTTGGCAGTTTTATTTAAGATATTGTATACAGTCTTAATTGTTATTTAACGCAGTTTCTCGGCCTCTTTGTACATTTACACCTATTAAAATTAATAGGCCCACAATAAAATAACTGCTAGTGATTAACATTGCAAGGCGATGGTCACCTTGTGATATCCAGCTAACTAGCCCATATGTTATTGGGCCAATAATTGAGGATAGCTTAACAGCGAGCCCCCAAAGACCAAAAAACTCAGCATGTCGTAAAGCTGGACTTAAATATCCAATTAGTGCCCGACCAGCAGATTGAGAGGCGCCTAAGCTAACTCCTGCTATGTTGGTAGCCACCCAGAATGTTGTACGATCCTGTGACCCCCAGGCCAGTAAGATCATTATTATCCAACCAATAAGAGCTATTGCAATAGTTTGAGTATGACCGATTCTATCTTGTATAGCACCAAATATAAATGCTCCTAATGCTGCAGTAATATTAACTAAAACTACAAGTAGAATGGTGTCATTATAATTAAAGCTCATAACTTGTTGTGCATAAATTGCTGTAATTACGACAACGGTTTGGATACCTGCTTGATAGAAAACTAGGCAAATTAGGAATCGTTTTAAATCATAGAAGTTATGTAATTGTTTTATTGATAAAATTAATCTAGAAAAAACCTCATTAATTATATTATGGTGGTATATGTTTTCTTGTGGTTGTGCTCGTTCTTTTAGATAGAGAAATGTAGGTAAGCTTGAAATAGCAAATAGTAAGGCGGTTATTAGAAGAGTCATCGGTATAAATTTTTCGGGTTGGTGTCCTTGAGACTCTGCCCAAAGTATGTAAATAAATGAGCACCCTAAGCTTACTAGGCCACCAATATATCCGAGGCCCCAGCCCCAACCAGATATTTTTCCGAAGGAATCATTATTTGCAATTTCTGGTAGAAAGGCGGCAATTATGTTTTCTCCAGTACCAAAAAAGAAATTAGCAAGAATTACAAATAATATAGCAAGCCATAAATCTCCTGTGCCTACAAAGGATAGCAACAAAGTAAAGAGTGCGCAGCCTATAACAGTAAATAGCAACAGACGTTTTTTAGCCGCATAAATATCTGCATATATACCTATAATTGGCGCAGTTATAATAATTAGTGTGTATGAAGCTGCTAAGGTGGCAGTCCAAGCAAAAGCTGCCCAGTCCTGATTATTAGCTACTATACTTACAAAATAAACATTAAATATTGTTGTGATAACAACAGTAGTATATCCAGAGTTTGCAAAATCAAACATGGCCCATGACCATATTTCTAGTTTGCTTATATTTTTAATAAGGTTTGTAGGCTTATCTTCTAAAGGCACTAGTGATTGAAGAATTATTTATGATTTTTAATATAAAGTTTACATTAATGTACATCTTTCATGATTTTTTCAGTATATGCGATAGCAATAGCAGATAAAACAAATGTTAAATGTATTAGGGTTTGCCATAGTAATAATTTAGTATCGTATTGTGCAGCATTTATGAAAGTTTTTAATAAATGTATAGAAGAAATGCCAATAATTGCTGTAGCGAGTTTAACCTTTAAAACGCCAGCATTTACATGTGATAGCCACTCTGGTTGGTCTGGATGATTATGAAGTGCTAATCTAGATACAAATGTTTCCCAGCCGCCAACTATGACCATTACTAGCAAATTGGATATCATAACTACATCTATTAATCCTAGTACAATTAGCATTAATTCAACCTCGGTTACTTCACTAATTACCATCTGATCGAATAGATGTAAAAGTTCTCGCCAAAATTCCCAGACATAAAGTCCCTGTGCCCCAATTAGGCCAATATATAGTGGCGCTTGGAGCCATCGGCTCATAAAAATCCAGCGCGGGAGTGGCCGCAGTTTGTCAGTTTTAATTTTTTGATTATTTTCCTTTATATTCATTTTGTCCTTCTACATAGCATTTAATTTTTTATATGAATGAAATTATTTTTAAATTTAGGCTATAAATAGCTAATGTTGTATTAATAGAAATAGATACCTATTAAATATATGAGATATATAAGCTGAAAATTTAGATATGATATTCATGAAGCCTTCCTAATAGCAATGTGGTTATTTGTTATTAGAATCTTGTTTTTTGAACAAACTAATAAATGCCCCTATATAATTTCTTATGTCATCTAGAGCGCCAGCTATAAGGTCATTTGGGGGTATAAAAGCAACTTGCAATATACCTTCTATTTTTACTATTGTTTTATGAATACGAGGAGAAATTGTATCTTTTTCAGTTAGCCAAAATATCTCCTCATATTTTTGCATCTCTTGTAAGTGTTTTTTAAAGTCCTGGGTTGTCATTTTAACCCGCCCTTGTCTTGGCCAATAATGAGATCCAAGTATATGTGACGCATTAAAAATTTCATTTAATATTGTCTCAAGTTCATTAAAAGGTTCAATGGCAGACGAGCCAAATACTGCCTTTACCTGATAGCGCATCGATTTGATTTGTGAAAATAGCGTATTATGTTTTTGATATCTTTCAATTACTATATAAGCGCGATCAAGTAGAATAGAATCTTCTTTTAGTTCGTTTTTTTCTTTTTTTCTCGTGCTTCCTTCACCGATAAATGAAATAGGATTGCGAATTTGTTTGATTACATCTTCTGCTTCATAAAATTTTGTTAATACTAATTCTGCAAGTTCAATACGTCGTTTACCAATGAACTCTCTTCTCCATGAGGACGCGCCAGCTATAAAGGTTAATGAAGCTAATAATATGGCAATTGAATTTATAAAGTCTAGCATTTAAGAATCCTCCAAGTGAATTAAGTAGAATAGTTAGAGAACAGCATCAAATGTTAATAAGTTCAATAGATTATTATAGTGTAATTAATTGTAGTCGCCAGGTAAATAAAATTAATTGGTGTGGAAAAATATCCTGATATTAAGATGAAAAAAGCAGTATAGTGGAATATATTTATATTTTTTTATAAATTTTAGGCTTTAAGTGGGAATTAAATATAAGTTGATTTAGAATTATATATGATTATTTAGGCAAAAAACTCATTAGCTTCACCATAAGTTGCAATCGTTAATTATTTTAGTTATGGATACTTGATTATTGAATGGGGTACTGTTTGGTTATAAATATAAGAAACCCCTACCAAATTTAAATAAGGTTTATTATTAATGAATTATAGGCTTAAAGAGTTCTTGTTCAAGTATTTGAATTTGATTAGAAATCCACTTTGTTACATTGGGGTGTGGAAGAAGCCCTTTGTTATTAGAAATATATTTAAAATCTTTTAAAATTTCTGCATAAGGACCTGATCCATATACTCGGAATGGAATAAGAATGACTGCCCTGCCTTCACTTTTAGCCTGTTGAAAGAATATACGAATTCTACGCTTAGCTTTTTTACTATTTTCTGGCCAGTCTTCACGTAAAGCCTCTACCTTAACCCTTTTAAAAGGTATTGAAGATCTTATCTTGTTTGCTAGGAGATCAAGTGATTCAAGTAATTTATTATTTTTTATATCATCTCTAAGGCCATGAGCAAGTATAAGAACGTCCTCTTTTTTTGGGTTTCTTTTCAAGGTCTGCGCTCGATCTACAAGAACGGCACCCATGAGGCTTGACTCGCTTAGGCCCTTTTTACTCAGAGCAAAAGATGCTCTGGTTTTTATTTTCCAGAATTGCATGTGATGGTTAGATTTGTATTGTTTTTTATTTGGTTTGCTTATTGGTATAGGCTGATTTTTTGGTGCCCCAGGGCGAAGGCCAAGGATTTGTTCTGTACGTGTATACCAACTTCCTGCACTAACAAAAAGGCGTACAACACCTATTTTTTTTGCTCCACGAGCTTCTAGTTTTTGAACACTTTTTTGCATTCTAGCGGCATCTGCCATTCCAAAAGCAATTTCAATTTTATATTTCTCCTGGAGAGGCTTTATAGCCATTAAGACGTTTTCATTCCATTCAGAAGACCCGCCGTGGGCCATTATTAAAACACCAAAATCATTATTTTTGGTGTCGGATTGTATAGTAAAAGCAGCATTTTCATAATGGGCGCAGCCCAAATTTATTAAGGATAATAATAGGATGAAGATAAATCTCAGATAATCTTTCATTAATTTATGAGATTTCTTTGTTCTTAACTGTATTATCTATATATATCAAATTTGCTAATCCTATAGGAATTTAAGGGTAAGAGTAGATTATGGTTTAGTGAATGTAATTATTGTTATGATAGTCTTTGATTGTTATTTCTCCACCAAATTCCATAAATTTCCAGCATTTAGATAATTTAGTGCAAATATTTTTAAGCTGCGGATTTGCAAGATTAGGGTGGTTATTTATCCAATTAAAATGTTCAATAATTGGTTTAATTAATTCTTTTTCTTGAGTACTTGCATATCTAGTCATTAGTAGAAAAACAGTTGCTATCAATATTTCAATTTCAGTATTTTTAGCAAGTCCTGATTTGCTTTTACAGATCATTTGCATGCTCCTCAAGATATTTAGCTACACCATCAGGCGTGGCTTTGATTCCACTATCACCTTCATTCCAGCCAGCAGGACATACTTCACCATATTTTTCATAAAATAATAGTGTATCTACCATACGCAGCATCTCATCGATATTTCTTCCTAGTGGTAAATCATTAACAACTTGATGGCGTACTATGCCTTCTTTGTCAATTAAGAATGATGCGCGATAAGCAACATTTCCGTCAGGAGTTTCTACTCCATAAGATCTACATATATTATGGTTCATATCTGCCACTAAAGAAAAATTAACTGCTCCGATACCACCATCTGATATTGGTGTGTTTCTCCAGGCATTATGGGTGAAATGTGAGTCAACTGATATACCGATAAGCTCTACGCCTCGTTCTTTAAATTTTGATACACGGTGATCAAGAGACAATAATTCAGTAGGGCACACAAAGGTAAAGTCTAAGGGGTAGAAGAAAAGTATAGAATATTTGGATTTTGATATTTTAGAGAAAACTAATTCATCAACAATTTCTCCATTCGCCAGGACAGCGGGAGCAGTAAAGTCTGGTGCATTTCTTCCAACAAGAACAGTCATAATTTCTCCTAAGTATTTATATTTATTTTTAATTTTTTGTGAGGGTGAAAAATAAAAAACTTTAATTGATTTAAATCATGCTAATTCATTTAGCAAGAAAACTAATCTCTGTATACGTGTTTACATTAAATTAAAAGTTAGTGATTTCATAACCAGGCACAAATGATAATGATTCTTATTATATGCATATAAAATAGTATTGCAAGTATTGTAAAATTTTAAAATTAATTATGCTTTTATATTATTGGTTAGAATTTAACTTTTTAGAAAAGCATAGCAATATATTGAGCCATGCGAGCATGTTATCTTAACTAAATTGAGGTTTCTAGTATAAGTATATTCTATTTGAAATCTTCGTATTTTTTTGGTTGACGATAACAAATATTGCATTTAATGAGTTTATTGTAAATATTTAGGTGTGCTCAAAATAAATACAAAAATTTGATAAGAGGGGCCAGATTTATTAAGTACTTGTTTCGTATATTTTTAGTGGAGAAAAGAAGGAAGGTGCATGTGAATATCATTAATTTACGGTGCTGTTGGGGGGGATCGAACCTCCGACCTACTGATTACGAATCAGTTGCTCTACCAACTGAGCTACAACAGCAAAAATATTACTATAAAAGATTATAGAGGTTTGGAATATAGTCAGCAAATTGAAGTTTGTTTAATTTAGAAATGTAATATTAAAACAAAAAATTTTATTTTTTAAGTTAAGTAATTTGATCAATATCAGGAGATTGTAATGATTTATACAATTACAGGTTAATTCTTCTAAAATCTGTGATTATGGCTATAAAATCATTAAAAATGAGCTTTAATTGAGCAAAGAAAATTAATCTTGTTGGGTGAGATTAAAAAATTTAATATACTGTCTATAATTTGATCATATTTCTCATAAAATCTGTAATTATGTTTATAAAATCAGCAATTTTCTGCCAAAATGTTGCTATATTAAAATAAATGTCTATAAAGTTTGGTGGTTGGCTTTATAGGATAAAATGCGTTACATGATAATACTTAATTTCGGCTAAAATCGTTAAACGTGTAGACATTCTTTTAAAAATACGGCAAAATTAACAAATGAAAGAAGAATATTTTGTAGCAAAAAATATCTTGGTTTTAAATGGTCCCAATCTTAATCTTTTAGGTAGTAGAGAGCCTGATATTTATGGTAACGAAACCCTCGAAGAAATTAATGAAAATTTAAATAAATTAGCTAAGAGCTATGATATTAATTTAAGTAGCTTTCAAAGTAATAGTGAAGCAGAATTAATAAGTAGAATTCAAGAGGCCATGGGTGATAAAACTGACTTTATAATTATTAATCCTGCGGCATTTACACATACAAGTATTGCATTGCATGATGCTTTATTGGCTGCACATATACCATTTATAGAAGTTCATCTTACAAATATTTTTGCACGAGAATCATTCCGAAGAGAGTCATATTTTTCTTCTATTGCATTAGGTGTTATTAGTGGTTTGGGTGCTAAGGGTTATTATTTGGCGCTACAGTATGCGGTAAAAATTTATTAATTGGGGCCTCATTCCTTGTAATACAGTAATGAAGATTCTGGCTCATAAAACCAAAATGCGTGGCACTTAAGTAGTAAAGGTTTAAATGGTTTAAATGTCATAAATATAATACTGCCCTGGGAGGGCTATTATGGATTTAAGAAAGCTTAAAAAATTAATTGATTTAGTTGAAGAGTCAAGCCTTTCTGAATTAGAGATTACAGAAGGTGAGGAAAGGGTTCGTATTAGTAAATCTGGAGCTGCAGCCCCAGTTCAAGTTGCAGCACCAGTCGCTGTAACTCCAAATGTGGCTCCATCGGTCATGCAAAAGGCTGATGAAGATTTTGATAAAAATGAATCAGGGTCGCTAGCTGGGCATATGATTAAGTCTCCTATGGTTGGAACTTTTTATCGTACTTCAGCGCCAGGAAGCGATCCATTTGTAGAAGTGGGGCAAGAAGTCAAGGTTGGGGATACTTTATGTATTATTGAAGCAATGAAGCTTCTTAATGAAATTGAAGCTGATAAAGATGGGACTATTAAGGCTATTTTAATTGAGAATGGTCAACCAGTTGAATTTGGAGAAGCTTTATTTGTTATTGAGTAATTTTATTTAATCTCTTCTTTAGGGCGCATTAGATTAAAGGATAATTTGTACCCTAGTCATACAAATAGGATTTGCCTAGATAGATATGTTTGAAAAAATACTTATAGCCAACCGGGGTGAGATTGCTTTACGAATTCAGCGTGCATGTCGGGAAATGGGCATTAAGACAGTTGCTGTTCATTCTGAAGCAGATGCAGAAGCAAAATATGTGAAATTAGCAGATGAGTCAGTTTGTATAGGGCCAGCACCGTCAACCTTAAGTTACCTTAATATACCGGCAATTATAAGTGCAGCAGAGGTAACAGATTCTGCAGCAATTCATCCTGGATATGGATTTCTTGCAGAGAATGCTGATTTTGCTGAGAGAGTAGAAAAAAGTGGATTTGTTTTTATTGGTCCTCGTCCTGAAACTATTCGTCTTATGGGAGATAAGGTAAATGCTAAAAATGCTATGCGAGAAGCTAAAGTGCCATGTGTCCCTGGTTCAGATGGTGCTTTGCCAGAGTCTCCTGACGAAATAAAAGAAATTGTTCGTGCCATTGGTTATCCTGTAATTATTAAAGCATCTGGAGGAGGGGGTGGGCGAGGAATGAGGGTGGTGCATACAGAAGCAGCCTTATCTAATGCAGTTATTATGACTCGAAATGAAGCACAAGCTGCTTTTGGTAATCCCATGCTATATGTAGAAAAATTTATGGAAAATCCAAGGCATATTGAATTTCAGGTTTTAGTTGATGAGTATAAAAATGCTATTTATTTAGGAGAAAGGGACTGTTCAGTACAGCGGCGTAATCAGAAAATTATTGAGGAAGCGCCAGCTCCTGATTTACATCCTAGAACTAGAGATAAAATAGGTTCTCGTTGCGCTGATGCTTGTCGTCGTATTGGGTATCGTGGTGTAGGTACATTTGAATTCTTGTATGAGAATAAGGAGTACTATTTTATTGAAATGAATACACGCCTTCAGGTAGAGCATCCAATTACTGAAGCGGTTACCGGAATTGATTTAGTGCAACAGCAAATTCGTGTTGCAGCAGGTGAGAAATTAAGTATTAGGCAGAAGGATGTTATACCAAAAGGTCATGCGATAGAGTGTAGAATTAATGCTGAAGACCCTTATAATCTTATCCCATCTGCGGGTAAAATTACTCGATATCATGCACCAGGAGGGCCAGGTATACGGGTTGATTCTCATGTTTATCATAATTATACGGTACCGCCTCATTATGATTCTTTAATAGGTAAAGTTATTGCATATGGTGATGATCGGGATAAAGCAATAGCACGTATGCGTATTGCATTATCAGAAATGGTAGTTGAAGGAATTAATACTAATATTCCGTTGCACCTTGATTTGTTACATGATGGAGCATTTTTACGTGGCGGTGCTACCATTCATTATTTAGAGCAATTATTGGCACAACATAAGAAGCAGGGGTAATGATTTATTGTAATTGTAATAACTTTCATAAATTTTAGTCGTATATACAACTAAAATACTAAATACATATGTTTAATAAGTATGGTTTAGTTAATTTGAATCCATCTATATTTTAGAATGCACTGGATAGCAATTATTATTAAAATTGATGCTGTCTATACTGAAGTATTTAATAATTTATTAATTGAGAAAGGTGCACTCTCAGTAGATACTCACGATGCCGCTGCTGAAACCAAACAAGAGGAATCTTTATTTGTAGAGTTTAATGATTCCTCAGAACCTATTTGGTCTAATGTAGAAATAACAGCTCTCTTTGAGGAACCTATAGACGTAATAGAAATTTTGCATGCAGCGGCTCAAAGCGCTAAATTAACTTGCCTGCCTGTTTATAGAGTTAAAAAAATTGAGGATCAGGATTGGGTCCATTTAACACAGTCACAATTTGATCCTATTAAAATATCACCTAAGTTATGGGTTGTGCCTAGCTGGCATCAAGCACCTGATTCTAAGGCTATTAACCTAATACTTGATCCGGGCTTAGCCTTTGGTACTGGTACTCATCCGACTACTAAATTATGTTTATCATGGCTTGATAAAAATTTAAAAGGCGGTGAACGGGTTTTAGATTATGGTTGTGGGTCTGGCATATTAGCTATTGCCGCATTAAAGTTAGGGGCTAATTGTGTAGTAGGGGTTGATATAGATCCTATAGCAGTTGAGGTTAGCACTAAGAATGCTGTATATAATCAATGTGACCAAAATAAGATTAAATTTTACTTGGCTGATTATATGGCTGAATCAGGACAGATAGATAGGTGGGCAGATGTCATTATTGCAAATATACTTGTTAACCCTTTACTAATTCTTGCTCCATTACTGGGACGAGTAAGCAATAATAATGGACGTATTGTACTTTCTGGAATACTAACTGAACAAGTGAGAGAGGTTGCACAAATATATCAAAAATGGTTCAAAATATATCCTGCATGGGAGCAGGATGGGTGGTCATTATTGGTTGGAATAAGAAAATAAGACATTGGAATATTCATAAATGGCTTTGGTAACTCGCTGTCCTAATTGCACCGCGGTTTTTAAAGTAGCTCCACAGCACTTACAAATGCAGGAGGGTGTTGTTCGTTGTGGGTGTTGTCTAAAAGTTTTTAATGGCTATAGAGATTTAGCTACCTTACAAGAGGTAGATACAAATAAGCCAGAAAAATTACCGATTGAAGACAAGGGAATAAAAAAAACTTTTAAAAAGGATAGTTTGTCAATAGAAACAGCAGATTCAATTAAAGCAAAAGAATTTGGTTCTTATGCTTTTGATGCTATTAAGCCACAGAGAGTTTCACCTATATGGGGGGGTATTAATATATTTCTTTTGCTTTTTTTGGTAGGACATACAGTTTACTTATATCGTGCAGAGATTTTTATTTCTTCACCTTTGATTCGTCCTTATCTAAAGCAATATTGTGATATTTTGAACTGTAAAATACCAATGCCAAAGCAAATAGATTTTTTGAGTATTGAATCAACTGATATGCAGAAAGGGAAGACACAACAACCAGGTGTGACTACATTAATAGCAATAATACGTAATCAAGCAAGTTTTCCTCAACAGCTTCCCTTGCTGGAGCTTACTCTTACGGATATTCGTGACCAGGCCCTTGCTAGCCGTATTTTTACCCCTGATGACTATTTTAAAGATAAAACCCCTGTACATATTATTGATGCTAATACAGAAATCAAGGTGGCATTATTAATTGATAGTGGAGATTTAAATGCAGTTGGATATCGGTTGATTTTGCTTTACCCTTAGCCCCCGAGTACAATGTTCATTAATTATCTATTAGTCAATATTTTATAGATAGTAGAATCAAATAAAAATCTTATTTTATTCAGTTTGAGCTGTCTTTAACCGCTCTTAACAGTATCATGAAAATTAAACCCTTAGTAGAAATTAAAGATTTAAGTTTTTCTTATGATAACCGCGCTATTCTTAAAGGAATAAATATGACTATGCCGCGCGGCAAGGTTATAGCTATTATGGGGGGAAGTGGTTGTGGTAAGACAACCCTGCTACGTTTGATTGGGGGTGTAGTAGCTCCATCTTCAGGTTACATAAAAATTAATGACCAAAAAGTACATGAATTAGGAAGGGATAAGCTGTTTTCTTTGCGTAGGAAAATGAGTATGTTATTTCAGTTTGGCGCATTATTTACTGATTTATCAGTATTTGATAATGTTGCATTTCAAATAAGGGAGCATACAGATTTGCCAGAATCTATAATTCGTGACCTTGTACTTATGAAACTACATGCGGTTGGTTTGCGTGGCGCACAAAATTTAATGCCCGTAGAACTATCAGGGGGTATGGCTAGGCGGGTAGCTTTGGCTCGCTCGATTGCACTTGACCCAATGCTAGTAATGTATGATGAACCGTTTACAGGGCTTGATCCTATTTCTTTAAGTGTTATTGGTAATCTAATTCGGCGACTTACAGATGCATTAGGAATGACATCAATTTTGGTAACACATGATGTGCATGAATCTTTAAAAATTGTGGACTATGTTTATTTTATTTCTGAGGGAGTAATAGCTGCACATGGTACGCCAGAAGAAATAAAAAGAGCAACTTCACCTTTTGTACATCAGTTTATTCATAGTAAAGTAGATGGGCCAGTTCCATTTAATTATCCTTCAGAAAAATATGAGGCAGATTTAAATTTGGAGAATAAGTTTGCCTAGGCGCATTATCACTGGTATCCAAAGTGTTGGCCATCAAGTGATTGATAGTGTATGGCAGCTAGGTTATGCAGCTAGGTTTTTTAGCTTGATATTATTAAAATCGGGTATTAGCATCCGGCGGTTTAGTTTAATTATTCGTGAATTATATTTTACTGGTGTGCTAACAATGGTCATAATATTAGTATCTGGGCTATTTGTTGGAATGGTTCTTGGTCTTCAAGGGTATGAAACATTACAGAAATTTGGGGCAGAAACAGCTGTAGGGACATTGGTGGCTTTATCATTGGTGCGTGAATTAGGGCCAGTTGTAGCTGGATTATTGTTTGCTAGTCGTGCTGGCTCAGCTATTACAGCTGAGATTGGTTTAATGAAAGCAACAGAGCAATTAGAAGCTATGGGTATGATGGCTGTAGATCCAATTGCTAGGGTTGTTGCTCCTCGGTTCTGGGCTGGTGTGATTTCTATGCCGCTTTTAGCTGCAATATTCTCTGCCATGGGGGTATTTGGTGGGTATTTGATAGCAGTAGTGCTTATTGGAGTGGACGAAGGTTCTTTCTGGTCGCAAATGCAGAGTGTTGTAGATTTTAGGTTTGATATTGTTAACGGTATTATTAAAACCTGTGTATTTGGAGTAGCTATTACTGCCATTGCTGTTTTTGAAGGTTATAATGCGCCGCCTACAGCGGAAGGAGTCTCAGGAGCTACAACGCGAACTGTGGTAACTTCCGCGCTTGTAACCCTAGGGTTAGATTTTATTTTGACCTCATTTATGTTTAGAGGAGTTGGCTAATGCAGCGAGCAAAAATGGATTTATGGGTAGGGTTGTTTGTTATTTCAGGGATTGGTGCATTATTAATATTAGCCTTACAAGTAGGAAATTTGGGTACTTATAGTGAGGGTAAAAGGTATATTATAACTGGAAATTTTGAGAATATTGGTGGTTTGAAAATTAGGGCGCCAGTAAAAAGTGCTGGTGTAGTAGTTGGGCGTGTAATAGATATTCAATTTAGTGTTGAAACTTTTGATGCTATGGTAACTATGAGTATAGATGATCGTTATCAATTTCCAAAGGATACTTTTGCTAGCATTCTTACATCTGGTTTACTTGGAGCACAGTATGTTGGTTTAGCTGCAGGAGGTGATGAAGATATGCTACAGAATGGTGATAAAATCATGAAAACTAATTCAGCGTTGGTGTTGGAAGAAATGATCGGTCAGTTTTTATTTGATAAGGCTTCAGAGGATGAGAAAGAAGGTAGTAGTGAGTTTTAAGTTTAACTATCTTAATGTACTAAAAATTTAACTTACGGAATGTAAATAATAATAAAGAGAAAAATCATGGTAAAAGAGAAAATTAGTAGTATTGTAGTAGTGTTATCTGCGTTGTTATTAGCACCTAGTGTATGGGCTGTTGAAAATAGGCCTGATATTTTGGTAGAAAAAACTGCTCAAGAAGTTCTTGCGATTATCAAGCAGGATGAGGATATCCAGTCTGGTGATAAAGAAAAAATTCTAAATTTAGTAAAATCTAAAATTCTGCCACATTTTAATTTTACTCGTATGACACGGCTTGCCATGGGTAAGAATTGGCGTAAGGCCTCTTCACAGGAGAGAAAGGAGTTAGAAAAAGAGTTTCGTACACTTCTTGTGCGAACTTATTATAAAGCTTTAGCGATATATAGTGATCATATTATAAAAGTATCACCATTGAAAGATTTGAGTGAAAAGACTAATGTTATTGTAAAAACTAAAGTAATTCAGAAACATGGTCAGCCTATATCTATTGATTACAGTATGGAAAAAAATAATAGTATATGGAAGGTATATGATATAACAGTTGCAGGTATAAGCTTGGTTATTAATTATAGGGGTTCATTTAATTCTAAGATTCGTGCAGGTGGGGTTGAGGGGCTGATAAAAGCGCTTAATAGGAAAAATCGCTCATTAATGCAAAAAGATAATGATGCGGCATTAGCTATAAAATTTAAGAAAGCGTAAAATGCTTATACGTAATGATGGAAAAATAACTGTTAAAGGACCTATAACTATTGTTAATGTGGTTGAAATATTAGAACAAGGTAATGATTTATCTGATCAGGGTGATTTTATTGTTGATCTTGAGCAAATTACTGACATTGATTCATCAGCAGTCAGTATGTTATTAGAATGGCAGAGAAGAGCCCAGAAAAACAATCAGCGAGTATATTTTTCACATATACCAGAAAATCTAAAAAATCTTGCTCAATTATATGGTGTTGTTGAATTAATTCCATCTGTATAACATTAATATTTAATGTATATCAGTAATAAATATTTATAGCACTTCTTTTTATCTAGACATTTGCCTTCATTTAGTAAGAATTGATGGCTTAATCTATAGTAAATACTTCTTCAAATTAAATTTCTTAATGACCCCAGCAATTGAAGTAAATAAAGTATATAAACACTTTGGGGTAGTAGATGCCCTATTAGATATCAATCTTGAAATTAAGCAGGGGGAATTTTTTGCTTTGCTGGGTCCCAATGGAGCGGGTAAGACTACATTAATTAATATATTGGCAGGGTTAATGCTTCCTAGTAATGGTAGGGCTAGAATATTAGGTCATGATGTAGTATTAAATTATCGTGAAGCTCGCCAAGTTATGGGGGTGGTACCGCAGGAGCTAGTTTTTGACCCATTCTTTACAGTACGAGAAATGCTCTCTATTCAGTCTGGTTATTATGGCTTAAGAAATAACAGTAATTGGATAGATGAGGTGCTTCACTATTTAGATCTAAGCGAAAAAGAAAACGCTAATATGCGAACATTATCAGGCGGAATGAAGCGTCGTGTATTAGTGGCTCAGGCATTAGTACACAAGCCCCCGGTGATTATATTGGATGAGCCCACTGCTGGTGTGGATGTAGAATTACGTCAGTCGCTATGGGATTTTATAAAACAGTTAAATCGTGATGGTCACACTATTGTGCTTACTACCCATTATTTAGAAGAAGCAGAGTTTTTATGTAGTCGTATTGGCATAATGAAACAAGGAAGAATTGTGGCACTTGATAGCACTAAAAATCTTATAAATAGCTTTAATAGTTGTTTGATAAAGCTACGCTTAACATCTAGTATATTGCCAATTAAGCTACAATCATTAGTGGAAGATTATGCTGAAAATTCCTTTACTTTGAGAATAGATAATTATTCAAGTATTGAAGGTGTATTAGCAGCATTACGTATAGGAAAGATTGAGGTATTAGAAATGGAGGTAATACAACCCGGCCTTGAAAAGGTATTTGTACAAATTATGGATAGAGCAGATAAGAAGGAGTTGGTATGAGTGGTTTCTATACCCTTCTTCAAAAGGAGCTTTTAAGGTTTTGTAAAGTGGGTCTTCAATCTATATTTGCACCAATGATGGCAACATTAATTTATTTGCTAATTTTTTCTCATATGTTGGAGAGCCGTATTCAAGCATATCCTAATGTTACATATACAACTTTTTTGATTCCAGGCTTGATCATGATGGCCATGTTACAAAATGCTTTTGCAAACTCATCATCTAGTTTAATTCAATCAAAGATATCTGGAAGCATTGTTTTTGTTCTGTTGTCCCCATTATCTTATATGGAAATATTTGTTGCTTATGTGTTAGCTGCCATAGTTCGTGGATTTTTAGTGGGAATTGGCATTTATTTGGTAATTTTAGTATTTTTTGATATGCCGTTACGATCGATTCTTTGGATTTTTGTTTTTGCTTTATTGGGTAATGGATTCCTGGGTGCTCTAGGTATTATTGCTGCTATTTGGGCAGAGAAATTTGATCAGCTTGCTGCATTTCAGAATTTTGTTATTCTGCCACTGACATTCTTGTCAGGAGTATTTTATACAATTCATTCGTTGCCATCTTTTTGGGAAAATCTTTCACATTTTAACCCTTTTTTCTATGTTATTGATGGCTTTCGCTACGGGTTTTTTGGTGTTTCAGATATATCGCCTTATTTTAGCCTTATGGTTGTAGTAATATTTTTTTTATTGGTATCATGGATAACATTGCAGATGCTTAGAACAGGGTACAAGCTTCGTCAATAAAGTATTAATTCTTGAATAAAGGTTATGCAAAAAATTAAATTTTTCTTAATTATAGGGGCTTAGAATGGTTACATCGGGTAGCATAAAAATGCAAATTGAGAATGCTATACAATGTGAATTTATTCATGTAGAGGGTGATGATGGCCAGCATTTTAATGCTACTATTGTTAGTATTGAATTTCGGGCAAAGAGTATAGTTGAGCAACATAAGCTAGTTTATGATGCCCTAGGAGAGAAAATGGGGCATGAAATTCATGCATTATCTATGAAAACATTGACGCCAGAGCAGTGGGAGAAATATAAATAGAATACAAGCAATAGCTTAATCTTTTAAAAGAAAATTAGGGGTTAAGAACAGTTTTTAAGAACTCGACTTCATTACTTCACGCATTTTTTGTAATGCTTTAACCTCTATTTGTCGGATACGCTCAGCAGATACCCCTAATTCCTCAGCAAGTTTATGAAGCGTTACAGATTTTTCTTCGTTTAGCCACCTAGCTTTTATGATGCGGTAGCTACGTGGGTCTAAATTAGCTAATGCTTGTTTAAGATTTTTATTATTTAGGTAGTTATTTTCTTTTGCCTCTATTGTTTGTGATGGCTCAGTACCATCTGTAAGGAAAGCAATAGGATTATAACTAGCCTCATCATTATCTTGGGATATTGGTTCAATTGAAATATCACGCCCATTAAAACGGGTTTCCATTTCTATTACTTCTTCAGTTTTTACATTTAATTTTTTTGCAATCGCATCTGCTTCATTTGGTCCTATACTATCAAGGTTCTGTTTCATGCTCCGAAGATTAAAGAATAATTTACGTTGTGCCTTTGTTGCTGCAATTTTAACAAGGCGCCAATTTCGTAATATAAATTCATGGATCTCTGCTTTAATCCAGTGTATTGCAAATGATATAAGTCGAACGCCACGTTCTGGATCATAGCGTTTGACTGCTTTCATAAGTCCAATATTTCCTTCTTGAATTAGATCGGCTTGGGGTAAGCCATATCCTTTGTATCTTCTTGCAACAGAAATTACAACACGTAAATGTGATAGTACTAATTGGCGTGCAGCATTTATATCGTCTTTGTCTCTGAGACGGCGCGCAAGGTTAACTTCCTCTTCCTGAGAAAGTATAGGAAAACTATTAGCAGATCTTATATAACTTTCAATACTACCGCTAGTTGCGGGCATTGCTAGATCAAAAGTCATTGTTTGCTCCTTATATTATAACTATTCATTTTAGCATTTTATGGTTTTGAGTGCTAATTATCTTAAAAGTTTCTATAGATAAGATAATAGCGCCTATAATTATTGAGAATTTTATTTATTAGAGGTGGCTTGTAACTGATAGCCATGATCCAAGCCATCCCAGCCAGAATGAAGATAATAATAGGAAGATACTATCTTCAAAAGAAATATGGTTCAATTGAAAATTTATAGTATATATTTGTATTATATTTGATAGCTCATTGTTTATTAAATTTATAATTATAGCTACAATAAGCCATGCTATAGCCCCTCCCGCCATGCCTTGAATAGCTCCAAAATATAGAAAAGGGAGGCGGATGAAATTATTGGTTGCTCCAATTAATTTGGAAACTTCAATTTCATCTTGTTTTGTAAGGATTTGTAAACGAATGGTGTTAAAAGTTATTATTATTAAAGCAGAGCTTAACAATATTGCTAGTAATAGTATTATTAATTTTCCAATATTTATTAATGCGTTTAATTTTTCCATCCAAGCAGAGTCAAGTTGAACATGCTCAGAATTGGGCCATTTTAGCATTTCTGTTCGTAATTTTCTTAGTGTTTCCGGAGAGGAATCTTTGGCATTAATTATAAACGCATCAGGTAATGGATTTTTTGTTAAGCTATTTAATGCATCAGTTAAATCACTTCTTTTTTCTAGTTGTTTTAGGGCATTTTCTTTTGAAATGAACTGGAAATTTGCAACTTTTGGATGTTGTTTTAAATGTGATTTTAGTTTTTCTATGGCAGAATTGTCTGTATCAGGTTTAAGAAATATGCTTAATTGTGGCGCGCCTGATAATTGGCCGGATAAGTTTTGAATATTATTTAGAAGCATGTATACACCAGTAGGAAAACTGAAAGCAATACCTATTACAATAATATTAAGCAAGCTTGTGAATGGCGTTCCTAATAATCTCCTAAGAGACAGAAAGAGTGCATGCCAATGATAAGAAAGCCACATGCTCATGGTATTAGTTCTCCATGATTTAAAGTCAGAATACGACTTTTGGAATTTTTAGAAAATTCTGTATTAGGGCTGGTGATCAGTACTGTAACACCTACATGATGAAATGATTCAAACATATTTATAATGTCTTTTGTATCGCTTTCGTCAAGATGGGCAGTTGGTTCATCTGCAATAAGAATAGATGGCCGATTGACTACAGCACGAGCAATACACAGTCTTTGTCTTTCGCCACCTGAGAGTGTAATAGGAAAGTTTTTTTCTTTACTTAATAAGCCCACTTTATCTAGAGCTGCATGGGCTCTCGTAATTGCTGGTCGGCGATTAAGCCCACAGATCTGTAAAGGCAATATAACATTTTCAAAAATTGATCGATCGAATAAAATTTTTTGATCTTGGAAAATCATGCCAATGTTGCGACGTAAAAATGGAATTGCATGGCTCTTTAGTTTGTTGACATTATGGTTGTTGACAATGATGTCACCAGCTGTTGGGTGTTCGATAGCTCCAATTAATTTTAAAATTGTACTTTTACCGGCACCAGAATGTCCTGTTATGAAAACCATTTCACCCTGTTTAATAGTGAAGGCAATATTTTTTATAGCTTCAAACCCATTTGGATAACGTTTATAAATATTGCTGAAAATAATCATATAGGCATTTTATTAGGTTGCAGATATTACATTAAAATCGGAGAAATTAATCAAACAAAGCTTCTGTAAATTTTCTTACATTAAAGGGCTGCAAGTCATTAATGTCTTCGCCTATCCCAATAAAATATAAAGGAATAGGGTTCTCTTGTCGTTGCATTGCAATAGCAGCAATTACACCACCTTTTGCAGTGCCGTCCAATTTGGTAAGTATAAGGCCTGTAATATTTAATGTTTCATCAAATGCTTTTAATTGGCTAATAGCATTTTGGCCGGTATTTGCATCTAGGACTAATAATATCTCGTGAGGTGCATTTGGGTTTGCTTTTGAGATGACTCTTTTTATCTTTTTTATCTCCTCCATAAGGTGTAATTGTGTCGTTAGGCGGCCTGCAGTATCTGCTAATACAATATCTATATTACGGGCCTTGGCGGCATTAACTGCATCAAAAATAATAGCAGCTGGATCACTATTTTGCTGATTATTGGTATCTTGTGAAATAACAGGTATATGATTACGGTTTCCCCATATAACGAGTTGTTCACGAGCAGCTGCACGAAATGTGTCGCCAGCGGCAAGTAATACAGATTTTTTTTGAGATTGAAAATAATTTGCAAGCTTACCAATAGAAGTGGTCTTTCCTGCGCCATTTACACCTGTAACCATAATGATAAATGGTTTCTCTGTGCTAGAATCAAAAGGGAGTTCAAGTGGAGTAAGTAAAGCAGATAAATTTTCTTTTAATGCTTCTTTTAATTCTGTTGCATTAGTTAACCCTTTCTGTTTTACTTGTTTACGTAATTTATTTAGTAGCCAGTTGGTAGCATATATACCTACATCGGCAGTGAGTAATATTGTTTCTAATTCTTCATAGAGGTTTTCATCTATTTTACCGTTGCTTAGTATACCTGATAATCGTTTTCCAAGATTTCCCCAGATCATAATAAGCCTCGGCTCGTAATGGTTGTTTGGTCAAGAAATAAAAATTTATATTTGATTGTACTGCTTTTGTATTCAGTGAAACTTTTCATTTTGATAAGAGGTCTAATAAAATTGGTTTATCGTTAGGTGTAATACTGAAATTTTATTCTATTATTTTAATTTTAGGTTATTAAAAGTGAAATTTTATTTTAGTTTTTTCTTTCATATTTGTAGAACGGCAATTTTTATTTTTATATTAATTCCATTTGAAACTTTTGCTGGTTCTTATGAATACATGCTTGCTAATGGTCTTAAAATGATTATTAAAGAAGATCATCGCTCCCCAGTAGTTGTATCCCAAATATGGTATAAAGCTGGAAGTATTGATGAGTTGAACGGTACGACAGGCGTTGCTCATGTATTGGAGCATATGATGTTTAAAGGAACCAAGAATGTTGATAAAGGTGATTTTTCTAAGAAAATTGCAGCAGTAGGTGGCCGTGATAATGCATTTACTAGTCGCGATTTTACTGGTTATTTTCAGCAGTTACATAAGTCTGATTTAGCATTAGCTATGAAATTAGAAGCTGATCGAATGCGTAATTTGGTGTTAACACAGGAGGAATTTGCCAAAGAAATTAAAGTTGTAATGGAGGAGCGCCGGTTGCGTACGGATGATAGACCGCATGCACTTTTATATGAAAAATTAATGTCTGTTGCATATCAGTCACATCCATACAGGCGCCCAATTGTTGGGTGGATGAATGATTTAGAGAATATGAGTGTTGGCGATGCTCAGGAATGGTATGATCGCTGGTATGCTCCAAATAACGCTTTATTAGTAATAGTGGGGGATGTGGACCCAAAAGAGGTTTATTCTTTAGCACAAAAATATTATGGCAAGATTAAAGCGCGCCCTATAGTATCCTTAGCTTTACGAAAACCACAAAGAGAGGTGGTACAAACAGGAATTAAGAGGATACAAGTAAAAGCACCAGCTAAGATGCCTTATCTTATTATGGGGTATCATGTGCCAACTTTACATGATGTGGAGAATGACTGGGAACCTTATGCTTTAGAGATGTTGGTAGGGGTGTTAGATGGGAATGAATCTGCAAGGTTAAATAAAGAATTGGTCCGTGATCAGCATATTGCCATCTCAATAAGTGCTGATTATGACTCAGTGGGGCGAGGTCCTGGTATGTTTTTTCTAAATGGCACTCCAAGTGAAGGGAAGTCGGTAGACGAGTTAGAGGCGGCTTTGCGAAGTGAAATTGCAAGAATAGTAAGTAACGGGGTGACTGAGAAGGAGCTTTCACGAGCTAAGGCACAGGTGGTGTCTGGTCATGTATTTCAACTTGACTCAATGTTTTATCAAGCTATGCAGATTGGCCAATTAGAGTCTGTTGGGTTGTCATACCATAATGTAGATACGATTATAAAGAAATTACAGTCTGTTACAGCTAAACAGGTTCGAGATGTGGCAATAAAATATCTGATAGATGATAGCTTAACAGTAGCAGTTCTTGACCCACAGCCAATAGAAAAGAGGGCTGTTATATATCCATCTTCAAAATTGCGCCATTAAATATAATAATTAAAATTAGGCTTATATGAAAAAAGCATCTATAAAAATGGCTTCATTGCGATTAATTTATTGCTTTATCTTTTTATTCCTAGGAATTTGCTCTCAGTTGGCGTTAGCGACTCTTCCTATTAAGCATTGGCAAACTTCTTCTGGTGCTCAGGTATTTTTTGTAGAAAATCGTGGACTACCAATACTTGATATAGGCATTGATTTTAATGCGGGAAGTGGTGCTGATATCCCAGAAAAATCAGGTTGTGCAAGCTTAACTCTAAAGCTTCTTGATCTTGGGGCGGGTGGTTTATCTGAAGATAAAATTTCTGGGTTTTTTGCTGATGTTGGTGCGCAGTTAAGCACCCGCTTTGATCGAGATCGCGCAGGTATTTTATTGCGAACTTTAAGTAATAAAGATGAACGTAATAGGGCGTTAGATATTTTTGCTAAAGTGATTCAGAGTCCAGAGTTTCCTGAAAAAGCTTTAGAAAGAGAGCGTGCACGAGTAATTTCTTGGCTAAAAGAAGCAGAAACCAAACCTGGCTATATTGCAAGTCATAAATTATCGAAAATGTTATATGGGGCCCACCCATATGGATTAAGGGGTTCTGGTGAAATAGATACATTAGGCAGATTACAGCGTGAAGATTTAATTAATTTTTATCAAACCCATTATTCAGCAGAAAATTCTGTAATTTCAATTATGGGAGATATTAGTCGTGTTGAAGCAGTTAATATCGCTGAGGCATTATCAAAGGGTTTGCCACGGGGCAGGGTTATCAATACATTGCCACCGGTACTTAATAAGCCCACTTCTTATATTAAAAGAATTGTGCATCCAGCATCACAAAGTCATATTTTATTAGGTTATCTGGGTTTGAGGCGGAATGATCCAGATTACTATCCATTATTAGTGGGAAATTATATTCTTGGTGGAGGAGGATTTGCATCTCGTTTGATGGAAGAAATTCGACAGAAACGTGGATTAGCCTACAGTGTGTATAGTGTTTTTTTTCCATTAAAGCAGGTGGGCTTATTTCAAATTGGTTTGCAGACTAAAAAAGATCAATCTGAAGAAGCTCTAATGATTACAAAAAGAGTTTTGGCTGATTTTATTACTAAGGGCCCAACTGAGGAAGAATTGATTGCAGCAAAAGGAAATATTATTGGAGGGTTTCCTTTGCGTATAGATAGTAATAAGAAAATTATAGAGTATCTTGCTGTAATAGGATTTTATAAACTTCCTCTTACTTTTTTAGATGACTACGTGAAAGCTGTTGATAGTGTTACAGTAGCGCAGATTAAAGATGCGTTTCAGAGGCGTATTCCTTTAAAAGAGGTGTCGGCTGTTATTGTGGGAGCCACAAAAAAAGAAGACAATAATTAATTAAATACGTATTCTCATAAATTTATTATCTGTGCCTTTAGCTCAAAATAAAATCCGTGTGATTGGTGGTAAATGGCGGGGTCGTGTAATTACATTTCCAGGTAATGTTGCTTTACGTCCAACACCTAATAGAGTTCGTGAAACAGTTTTTAATTGGCTAGGACAGGATCTGAGTGACAAGTCTTGCCTTGATTTGTTTGCTGGTAGCGGGGCAATGGGTATTGAAGCTGCATCTAGGGGTTCAGAACATGTGGTGATGGTAGAATCTGATTATAGGGCATATGGTGCTTTACAGGCTGGCATACAAAAATTAAAAGCAAACCAAGTAGAGTTAGTAATGATGGATGCGTTAAAATTTATAACATTTGACAAGAGGTTGTTTGATGTAATTTTTCTTGATCCGCCTTATCAGTTAAGATTGCTACCTAAAATATTAAATTTATTATCACCACATATTACAAAAAATAGTCTGATATATATAGAGACAGGTAACTTTTTTAAGCCAAATGCAGATTGGTTAGTTTGGCGTAGTGGTCAGGCAGGAAAAGTATATTACCAGTTATTAAAATATGAAAAAAACTGATAAAGTTGTCTATCCAGGAACTTTTGATCCTATTACTCGCGGACACGAAGATTTGGTTCGGCGTGCATCAAATTTATTTGACCATGTGGTGGTTGCAGTAGCCGCCAGTAGTGGGAAAAAACCATTTTTTACAATTGATGAACGTGTAGAGATGGCCCGCGAGGTATTAATAGATTGCTCTAATATTAAAGTAATAAAGTTTTCTGGATTATTGATGGAATTTTTACGGTTGCAAAATGCCAGAGTGATATTGCGCGGATTACGTGCAGTTTCTGATTTTGAATATGAATTTCAGATGGCAGGGATGAACCGTTGTATGCATCCAAATGTTGAGACAGTATTTATGACCCCATCTGAGCAATATATGTTTATTTCTGCAACCATCGTACGTGAAATTGCGCTGCTTGGTGGTAATGTAAATAAGTTTGTACACCCTTTAGTAGCAAAGCGATTTTGCATTAAATCTGGGGTGTGATTTTTATAGGGGTTTATATGGCGTTAATGATTACAGATGAGTGTATAAATTGTGATGTATGTGAGCCTGAGTGTCCTAATAGTGCAATTTCACAGGGGGAGGAGGTTTATATAATAGATCCAAATTTATGTACTGAGTGTGTGGGGCACTATGAAACAACACAATGTGTTGAAGTATGCCCAGTAAATTGTATTGTTGTTAATCCAAATATTATAGAGACCAAAGAACAGTTAAGAGACAAGTATATTTCTATTAACGAATAGCTTTGGTGTTGGCTAGTTCTTCGGGTATGGGGTATTTCCTGGGCCCAAAAATAGAAGTTCCAATTCTTACCATAGTTGATCCTTCTTCGATAGCAATATCCATGTCTTCTGACATGCCCATTGAGAGCGTGTCAAGATTAAATCCATTTTGGTTCAATTGATCGTAAATTTTTCGAAGTATTTGGAATTGGCTACGTTGCAAGGCTGTGGCCGTAGTAAGAACAGGTACGGCCATTAATCCACGTAGTTTCATGTGTGGCAACTCTTTTATATGAGCTGCTAGGGACGCTGCATCTTCAGGGGGCACCCCACTTTTAGTATCTTCACCACTTACATTTATTTGTAAACAAACTTGCAATGGGGGGAGTGCTTTAGGCCTATCACGTGATAGGCGGTTAGCAATTTTTACTCTGTCTATACTATGAACCCAAGCAAAATTTTCGGCAATACGCTTTGTTTTGTTGCTTTGAATAGGGCCAATAAAATGCCATTCTATGGGTAAATCTGATAGTACGTTTATTTTTTCTAGTGCTTCTTGAAGGTAGTTTTCACCAAAAATAGTTTGTCCTGCTAGCCATGCTTCTTTTATTTGTTCAGGAGGATTGGTTTTGCTTGCAGCTAGAAGTGTGATGTCATTCGGCTGTCGATTAGCATTGGTAGCGGCAGTTGCTATTTTTTGTTTAATATTTTTTAGGTTAGAGTTTACATTGATCATTGTCATTAGTTAAATTTTTACTGTTTCTGGTATTTCAATATATGTTGTTAAGGTTGCGGTTCTACGCTAAATATTAAAAATTGCTTAAATAATTAGGGCTAATTTTATAAGCTATAAAAGAGGGTGCTGTTGAGTTATTATCATGTTAGAGCTACTTTTCTTTATGGTCAAGAATAAGAATTTAGGTTGAAATTGATATAATTAAGTGATCTTATTAATTCCTTTGGTTTCAAGTTGATTAATCCTTATTAAGATATATAGCTTAAAATCCCCAAGAGTTGTCTCTTGACAGTCTTTAAATGAAACATTAAACTTTCGCTTTTTCCAGAGTTGGACTTCGGAAATCATGCGTTGAGATGTGGTAATGAAATCCAGCGTACACCTTACAGCAGTATTGCAAATTATAATTTCCGTAATAGTCGGGATAATTGCATATGCCCTAGAGGGTGAAGAAGAAGCAATAGCAGTGGTTTATGGTGGGGCAGTTGCTTTGGTTGGTACTTTGCTACTGCTTTGGCGTATGCAAAGCGTAAAAAATAATACCTTGATGGATGCGAAGTATTATTTGTGGATATTTTATCGCTCTGGATTGGAGCGTTTTTTGGCACTAAGTATACTTTTGGCTATGGGGATGGGCATGCTTGAACTTGTTCCTTTAGCAGTTTTAATTGGTTTTGTAGTGAGTCAGTTGGTGTGGATAATTGCTCCGCTACAAGACACGAATAAAGGCAATTAAAGAAAATAAAGAATTTATGGCTAGCGAAACACACAGCTCAACTGAATACATAAAGCATCACTTACAGAATCTTACTTTTGGAGAATTGCCAGATGGTTCGTGGGGGTTGGCTCAAACTTCTGAGCAAGCACAGGCCATGGGGTTTTGGGCGATTAATTTAGATACTGTTTTAATATCCTTAATACTGGGTTCAATATTTCTATATTTTTTTGCTAAGATAGCGAAAAATTCAACTTCAAATACTCCAGAAGGCGGTCAGAATTTTGTTGAGTGGATAATTGAATTTATTGATGATAGTGTGCGGGGGTCATTTACAGGTA
>CEUQ01017693.1_pt1 | contig 30771 bp, 16 predicted proteins | sample 361491 | NCBI WGS metagenome assembly CEUQ01 (sample SAMEA2622796, study PRJEB7988) | marine metagenome | biome: marine biome (ENVO:00000447); feature: marine epipelagic mixed layer (ENVO:xxxxxxxxx); material: "saline water (ENVO:00002010), including plankton (ENVO:xxxxxxxx)" | depth 120 m | reverse complement strand
ATATATTCAGCAGGATTCTCAGCATCAACTCTATAAATTTCATCAGATCGAATATCAACCTCCTCCTTTAACAGATATACATTCTTATCCTTTAAAATATATTTTGAAACAGGTTCATCCCTAAGATCTCCAGTATAAAATGCTGCCACTTTATAAGGGACATAGATCATTTTTGCTCTGTAATCAGGATCTCGCCACCTATCCTCTGGATCACGATTATTTTCTGTCATCCCAACATGAAATATGTCGGATTGAATAGTACCAGCGATATAGACTGTATTGTCCATCAGAAAATGATTATATAAAGGCATTATAAAACCCCCTTACATAAAATGCAAGAGGGTCTGTGCCACTTTAATTATTGGTTAGAATAAATCCTGCCATACAGTACCATTATAACATTGTAGCATATTTGAAGTGGTATTATACACTATAGCACCAGCAACAACAGCAGCGATAGCATTTCTCTCTGTGGTAGTCACTTTAGGTGGTAACATAAACCTGTTAGTGGTTGTTATACCAAGCGTACCTGCGTTAGAAAAATCAACTGCTGCTTTTGTAGTATTAATAGTACCTACACCAACACCAGCAAAAATAGCACTTCCATCTACACAGTTGATACCATTTGTTGTAAATACATCTGTTTTTATACCAACAACACCTGTGTCTGATACTGTAAATAGTTTATTAGCAGTGCCATTAATTCTTAATGGGAAATCATCTGTAGCAGTTGTTCCAATACCAACCACACCTAAAAGATCAACATCATTATTTACTTCTACATTAGTGAAAGTAGAAACACCTGATGTAGCATTAACATTTCCAGTTAGAGTAGCAGATAAAGAAGAAACAGTTAATGAATCGGCAGTTATTGAACCTATTCTACTTATATCATTGTCACCAAATTCAACATCACCTCCAAAGTATGCCTTATTAGTAACTGTAGAAGTTCCTACCACATGTAAGGTATTAACAGGTTGAGTAATTCCTATACCTAATGAACCTGAATAGGTTAGTGACATCAAACGAGCATAATTTCCTCTCCTATGCCAATGGAAATCTCCTGTGCTAACTCCTGTACTACCTGCTTCGAGATAGAAATTAACATTTCCTTGACCATAATTAAGAAAATCTAATGATTTTGATCCACTATAGGGGAAAGATACCGCAGTATTTCCAAATGCTATTGCACCATTATTACCTGCAAGTGCCTTTCCTCTTCCTAAAACAATCCTAGACAATCCATCATTAGATGAATCTTTTTCACTTAATATTTGAAGTTGAGCTATAGGATTTGTAGTTCCAATTCCAACTGCTACGCTTCCATTAGATCCAAAAGATCCTATACCTGAAGACAATGTGTGAGTAACATTTACTAATGAAGTAAATGTAGCACCAGCAGAAACAGTTAGTCCACCAGTTACAGCTAATTTATTAGTACCGTCAAATGTTAGATTAGAACTGTCATCTAAAGATCCAGAAGTACCAGCGACTACAACTCTTCCTGAAGTTAAATCAGAGACAGTAGCAGAACTTAAAGTAGTTTCTCCACCTGATATATCCGCACCACCATTACCATCTATTTGTCCTACAAATGTTGATACACCCGTAACAGTTATACTACCAATACCAGCATGTTTAGTAACATTAACCTTATCACTAAATGTTGATACACCAGTTACACTTAAAGTAGTTGCAGTTACATTTCCAGATGAATTACCTGTTAATGAACCAACAAAACTCGTAGCAGTTATAATACCACTAGATTTAATATTACCTGTTTCAGAATTTATTCCTACACCTTTCTTTCCAGAATCATCAGGATTAGAACCAACTTGGAAGGTATGTCTAGGATCGGTGGTCCCCACCCCTACGTTGCCTCTATTGTATATACTGGTAAATCCCAGTCCAACATCCATATCTACCCATTGAGATGTTGGTAAATTACTTAAAGTAGAACCATCACCATAATAACTCGTAGCAGTTATAACCCCACTTAAGGACGAGATTGTAACTCCTGTTCCTAATCTTACTTCAGCAAAGGTCGAGATTCCAGTTGTTGTAGAATTACTGTAATCAATGTCACCAGTTATCGTTACTCTTCCACGAACATCGAGGACTTGTGCAGGAACAGTAGTTCCAATACCTACTCGTTCTCCTGCAACAACTAGAACGCTGTCATCAACTTTAACGCCTTCTCTAAAATTAAATGTCTTTCTGATATTCGCCATCTATAATCTATGCCATTAGATTTTTAGTTATTTATGTAACTCCAGAAGCGGATGTTGAACCATAAACAGTACCGTTATTAGTAATACTAAGAGTAATACCACCTGACTTACGAATTGCAGCACCAGCAGCACCAGCAGCACCACCACTTGTATTGGGTTCGTCACCACCTGTTCCACCTGCTTGTGCAGCTACAGTAGTTTCTCCACCATCTCCACCAGCATTAGAAAAACAACCAAATTCACCAGTAGCTCCTGCTCCACCTTCACCACCTTCATCAGCAGTACCATCTTGTCCAGCTCTAGCAGGATCATATGAACCACCACCTTGTCCAGCAGGAATTCCTTGACCACCTCCACCACCAGAACCTACTACACGATCACTTTCATCTTTCATAAATTCATTATTTTCTCCACGACCACCGCCACTACCACCGCCTCCTCCGAAGCCACTAGCAACAACACCACCAGACCTAATATTTACTTCAGTATTTCCAGTTCCTTCATATTCAATACCAATAGCACTGGTTCCAGATTTTCCAGGAAGACCATTTTGACTATGCCTTTGTCCTTGACCACCATCTCCACCAGCACCAAATACTTTAGCAGTAGGTCCAACATCTACTACAAGTTTAGTATCACTATTCCAAGTACCAGTTCTTATAGCACACTTAGTTTCTTCACCACTAGATTCCCATTTCTTAGAACCCATAGTCTTACCTACAACTAGATGAACTTTTTTTCCAGTTGTACTATTTGGTCTTTCTTTAAAACCACCAACAACTACAACGGCTGCAGGATCATTATATCTAGTACTACCCTTTTCTGGTCTAGTTTCATCCTGTCCAAAATAATTAACAAGCATGTTTAATCGACCATTATAAAAATCACTAAACTTTATTGGACCACTCTGAGGAATATCTGTATCTGAATCTGCACCTGCATTAGTATCTAATGGAAATGAAATTCCACCATAAGAGGCATTAACTCTATAGTTACCTAAACTATATGCTCCACTACCTTCAGTAAATGATCCCTGTAGTCCAACATCTAAAGAAGATTTAATTATGGTTCCCGAAGTATTTTTAACAGTAAATGCTACGGCACCTGGATTATGAAACCAAGTATTAGATGGTAATGTAGTAGAAGTAATATTTTCTACAGAAACTTCTAAAGTATGCCTTCCTTCCTCAACATATGTTGTTGTAGTAGTTGAACCATTTGAATCACCGACTTGAGATATTAATGGTGTACCATCAAGTTTAATACTACCTTCATGGTCTGCTGATATTTCAAATGTTAAATCACCAGAACTTGTAGGTTCAATTACATAAGTTGTAGTATGTACTGTATCTAATAATGGATCAGTAGCAGAAGGATAAACACCGTAAGTATTTAAAAGAGATCCCCATCCTGTACTAGCAACTGAATAATTAAATCCTTGAGTTGAATTAGCAAACTCAGATCCATCAATATCTTTTGTTATTTTCCATGCTACTCCAGCAGGATTATTTACCCAAGGTTGTCCATTATCAACATTAGTTACATCTGCTTCAATATAATGTTGATCTTCTGTAACAGTAAAGCTATAAAATGCTGAATTTAATTGAGGATTAGTTACAACAGTTGATCCTAAAGTAGAACCATCAAGTTTCAATACTGCAGTATTATCTGCCTGAACTTCTATAGTATAACTACCTGCAGGAAAAAAGATCCTCCATACACCAGTATGAGTACCAACTAAAGGATCTGTATTAGAAGGATACACACCATAATCAACCAAGAACTGTGACCAGTTTGGTGTGCTTGCATTACCACCACCTAATCTTGATAAAACCCATGCTGCTTGAGGAGTCCATTTTACCCACGGTACAGTATAAGTTTCTTGCTGATTTGCATAAGATCTACCAAACTCTGCTTCAATCTCAGAGTATTTTATTGCACCCGATCCTTGTAATGCCATTGATCAATTACCTTTTAATTGGTTAACTTCCATCTTAAGTTCTAAGAGAAGATTATTCTGCTGCTTAATTGCCTCAACAAGAAGAGGAACAAGTTTTTCATAACTAACTGCCTTAGTACCATCCTCTCTAGTAGTAGTTACATTAGGCAATCCAAGTGCTTCAACCTCTTGTGCAATTACACCAGTGTCACTTCCTGTTTTACCTGATTTCTCGTTCCAATCGAATGTATTACCACTGATAGACATCACCTTCATAAGAGGGTCTGAAATAGGTGTAATATTATCCTTTAATGTTTCGTCAGAAGATGAGAAAGCAGTAATATCACCAGTACATAATAAATCACCACTAATGGATATACCTGCCGCAGTAGTACTTAATTTCTCACTACCATTAAAATACAATGTAGCCGCAGATACCGCATCACCTACTGCTCTAATAGCAGTAAACCCAGATGTAATAAGATCAATACTCTTATTAGATTTTAAATGAAGCATACCAGAGTTTAAGGTATGATGTATTACCGAATTAGTACCATTCGCATAAATCTCTAAATCAGGATCAGCTGAGGTATTACCAAAGGTTGCCTCTGCGAAATCATTAAAGTGAAGTGAATCTGTAGACTTATCCCATAGTGCATTATATAAATCACCAGTGAACTCCGCATCACCAGAGAATGTGGAAATACCAGATAAAACTAAACCAGAAGGAGCAACTTCAAGTCTAGTAACTCCAGCATCCTTTATCTTTAAATTACCAGTTGCAGTTGAGACCTGCTCAATTACACTCTCACTACCAGTATTATTATGTCCGATCTTTAAATCTTTATCATCACCAAATAAAGCATAAACATCATCTTCAAAAGTAACATCAGATTCAAAATTAGCACCTGCTAATGAAATACTTTCAAATTCAGTCTTACCTGTGAATTTAATAGTTCCGTTGAAAGTAACATCACCATTCATCTTAATATCACCATTAAATGTAACAGGACCATCAAACGTTGATAGAATCTTATTAGATTTACCACCTTCTACATTAATTCTTTCTTTAACGATTACTTCATCAAAGACCACACTTAAACGTGCAGGATCTTCACCAGTTACAGTTGGTATTGGAGCATCAAATGTTCTCTCTTGTCCAGTTGTAGAACTAACTCTCTTATTACCAATGAAGAAGTCACCTCTGTTGTTCATACCAGTATAGACAACAGCACCACAAGATCTTTCTTGTGACTGAACTAAGAACTCTTCTCTTTCGGTAAGTGTCTTAACTTGAACCTGAGGTAAACCAGTTGAATAGTTACCTGGACCATATCCAACATATTCAAATGTATGTCCAGATGCACGTAGAATAGATGGTCTACGGAATTCAACAGGAATTGGTTTAATCTTTTTAACTACTGCTCCATTAAGATGTTTAGACTTTATAGATCCTAAAGCACCACGAATTACACTTATTTCATTGTTACTAGATCCAGAAAGAGTAGATGAGGAAACTCTCATTATCTCATTTCCAATCTGTAAGTAAGATCCCAATGGGAATCTAGTCATGGTTCCTATACCAGCAGCAGTTGGAAGTGCGACATTAATAGTAGTAGCAGCAGCTAAACAATCTGCTACGAGTTTCAAACTTTCTTTATCGTAGAAAGATAAACCTCTAGTACCAAGATTCTCACCATCTTTATCGGAAAGTGCATTGTTAGTATCCATTCCCAATTTATAGATGGTACTAGATCCAGAAATATCTGTAAGACCAACTACTGCTTTAATGGTATCAACATCACTAACTTCACTAACAACAAAGTCACCAAGTCTTTCATTAGAACTGTTTAATATTCTGAAAGAATTTCCAACAACTAATCCATGTCCAGTAGAGGTATTAACTGTTAAAACTTCATCAGTCCAAGCAGTAGATCCTATACTTACAGAAGGACCAATATCAAGAATATATTGTCCAGCATAAGGAGTTGGATCTCCAATACTCTTCGCAATTGATATTTGAGTATGATTAGGAACCGTTGCGATTTTATAATATCCATCAGTTTGAGTTCCTATACCAGTTGCCTGAACAACATCTCCAACGTTGTTAGCGATACCAATATCGGTTCCTGTGCTAGTGATAACATATCTCGCAGCACCATTACCAGCACCAATTCTAGTCTGATCAAAGTATAATGAATCAGAACTATATCCACCACCCTTCGCAATAATTTCAACACTACTTACAGCACCACCAGTAACAACTACTTTTGCAGTAGCACCTTTCCAAGTACCAACTGTTGGGTCTGAATTATTGTTAAGTAGTTTTACGTTTTGATGTGTTCCAGTTATGTAACCAGATCCTGCAGTAATAGTTCCCTGTACTATTGCATTATAATTATGTCCTCTATCAAAAGTAAGAGTAGCACTTGTACCACTATCACTTACAGTTGTAATTACATTACCTAAACCAAAGTCTTTGATAAACTTATCTGCACTTTCTCTAGTTAAACTATCCTTTAAGTAATTGGTTGCAACCTCACCTAGAGGACTTCTCTTAGTTGTTGAAACAGTCGCAGAAGCATTAGGATTTAAATTATCCCTATCAGATTGTGGATAAAGATCAACTACATTCTGACTATACTTAAGATCAGTAAACTCCTCTGGCATTGCATTACCAGCATTTAGAACAAATACATGATAGATACCATCTTGTATTCCTTCAATATAAGGAGTTATAGTTTCATTCCTGTAGATATAATAGTTTTGACCAATATCAGTTATTTCATATCTTGGAAGATCTGTATCTCTAGTTGTTACATCATTTGTAAATGTACCTACAGTATGTAATAATCCATCAGTGTCAGTCGTTGGATACTTAAAGGACTTACTATCAACAATTTCACTAACAGAAAAGACACCATTGTATGCAGAATTTGCTGCTCCAGCAGTATTGTTAGTACTTTTTACATTTTTAATAGTGACCTTATCATGAACATTTAAGTTATGAGGAAGATCGGTTAAAACAGTAACAACATTTGATGAAACTGTACATGTACTAATGAATCTTGGATTTCTACCATACTCCCAATCATCAGAATCTATAGAAGTTAAACTGAAATCAGCAGCTGATCTTGCTCCTGTAGTACTAGAATCTTGAATAATAAAACTCTCTTCTGGATTCTTTCCATTTACAACTTCTTTAGGAACAACAACCCTCATCTTGTAGATTTTCTCGTCAAGAGATCTAGAGTCTTCTGTTCGAGAAATATAACTTACATTGGTAGTACCCTCCTCAGGAAGATCGGTTGTCTGAGCAGCAATATCTTGATAAACACTATTATTAGGATCAACAGTAATATACCAACCAGCAGTCTCTGTTACAGAAGCACCCTCTCTAGTGAATGGTCCTGCAGCATTACTATTAAACTGTATAGGAGATCCAATCTCACCAGACTCTTTATCATGAACTCTACTTTCTACACTTAGTTTAGATCCACCATAAATCGTGATTGCCTCTGAATTCTCAGCATCTGTAAATGAAGATGCTATTCTAATTTCTGTAGTAGAATCTACAATAGCATAATAAAGAGTATGATCATCTAGATTTTCAGGAAGATCTGCATCATCACTAAAGACTCTAATAGTTTCACCAGTTGTTAATTCGTGTGTTCCAATGTTAAATTTATTATTAACTGGACCAGATACAACAGGATATCTCTTTACACTTACACTACTTCCCATATAAACAGAAAGACCTGCACCTACTCCACCACCATCAACCATATGAACAGTGGCACTACGAGTAACTCTATTTGGATTAGATCGTTTTCCAATGGTTACATATAATATTTCTTGACTACCAGAATTAATTCCTACCTGTCCACCTCTTGCACCAATACGATATCCTGCTGTTAAAGTTGGTGGAGCATCACTATCGTTTATGAATCCATTAACATAAAGATGACTATTAATACCAACTGCTCTAGTTTTTGCAGCATCAATCTTGAACCAATCAATCTTAGTTGTACTTTCTCCACTAGTTTTAGCAGTTCCAGCGATTGATTTTGGTGTAATAATTGAAGTAATAAGTGCAGTATTATCCTTTTCAAAGGCTTCTGCTTTAAATCCATCAGAACTTAATGATAACTGACCAAAGTTGGAGTTGGAGTTTGTTATAGATGCGTCTCCACCAGTCTCTGCACCAAAATGCTTATTATATCCAATAGCAAACACAGAAACTATCTGAAGAATAGCATCATTAGTAATACTAACGTGTGTAGTTTCCCATCCACTTCTATAAACTGCATCAGAATCTAAATGATAAACCTTATTTACATCAAGAGCAGAAGATTCTGCTGCTAATTTACTACCAGTAGTAATAGTACTAAGGGATATACCTTCATAAGTTCTATTTGATTTGTTATATTTTACAAATGCTCTATCGTCTTTCTGCAATGAAATACCAGTAAACTGGGCAACAACCATTGAACGGAAACCAGTTGCCTTCTTACCATCTGCCTTCATTCCCTGCATACCATAAACTGATCTCAATGAACAGTTAAAGATATAAGGAGATGCACCTTCTACAGTATCAGTCTCAACAGTTACAGTTGCATTAGCAACACTAAGTCCTGTACCTGAAGTACTAGCAGATAATCCAGTAGTAGATCCATTAATTAAATAGGTAAACTGAGTATCGCTAAGAACCTCTTGAACAACTGAAGAAGCATTATAAGAAATTACAGTATTAGTTCCTTGACTTACTCCATCAACCTTAATAGGTGTTCCTTGGTTTAATCCATGTGCTTTCGCAGTTGTAATTGTAATAAGTCTAGAAGGAGTTGATCCATCACCAGAAATGATATTTGATATAGTAATAGGATCACTTGCAAATGCACCAACTATTTCATATTCTGGTCTTCTCTTTGCAAAACCTTCAGGATTAAGAGGATACTTATCTGCAGCAGGAATTTCTTTTGTAGATGCTGAAGCATTAAATGCATTACCTAATTTATAGTAATACATGTCGAGATCAGTTTTCTCATATCCAGGTGCTGCTACATTAACACCATCTGCATACTCAAAACAAGTTAATTTGTGATGAGAGAAGAGTGGAGTAGCTACATCATTTACACCATCAAAACTTTTATTGTTAGTATATACAGTTCCGTCTGTGTTACCATCAAATAAAGAGAACTGCCAGAAATAACATGCACCAGTAATTCTAAAAATAGCAGAAGTAGGAACAGCAGGATCTATTGGGTTTGGAACATATTTTGGTCTTATCTTTGTCTTTCTTAAATCTAAACCAACTAAAGAAGTTCCTCTAGGTACAACAACACCACCATTTACACTATTAAACTTATATAAAATATTATTCTTTTGCTCTATATCAAAATTAGAAGTCAGAGTTAATGTAAACTCATCTTGTGCGTTCGACTCTCCACCATTCGGGGCAACCGCTTTTGCTACAGTAGGATTACCAGAATCAGGTTTTATTGCGTATCCTGGACGATTATCAATAACATGTTCACCAGGATATACAAGTATTGTTGTTCTTTCTATATAATCGTTATTGTCACCAGATACATAAGAGAATCGTGCTGCCTCAATGAGTGCCCTCTGAATCGTCTTGAATGGTTGTGCTAACGAATTACCGTCATTGTTTATACTATCGGATGAATCAAGATCATTCGGATTAACATAAAGTATCCTTCCTTCAATGTTCTTGATAAAATTCTCTAATCTATTAAGAGGCATCTTCTTATATTGACCAAAATATTTCTATGTTTCTATTTAGTCACCTAAAAAGTAAGTTATTTTTTATATCTCTCTTGTTGATAAATCTGCATACTGAATTTGTGACTCATCTAACCTATCAGTACACACTTTTAACACTCTCATAAACTGATCAGGATCTTCACAAGTCACTTCTTTTTCTTGCCCTTCTTCACTCAATAATAAAAATTTACGAGAACATAAATCGATTATAATTCCCAATACTGTATCATCATCCATTAAGATACACTCATACTATTTTGAAATTATACCATACGAGATCTGATGTGTCAACCATCTTGAAAAGTAGCCACTAATACAACCCTATTCTTAGTATGGGAAGTTTCTATACAATGCATACATCCAGGAAATACAATAATATCATCCTCATTTGGATCATAAGACTCATTATCTATTATGGTTCTTCCACCAGCATCTGTCAAATATATCAAAATATTATTATGTGGAAAAGTATGGTCCACATGTTCTTTAGTCCTTTGAACTGGTAATATTGGTGTTAATAAATTTACATTCATCCTGTAAATACAAGATACATCAATATTATTTTCATTAAATATTTCTTTTAAAACGATACCAACTAAGGATGTATGATCGGAACATGATTCAGGATATAATTGATGCCCACAATCTGGTCTCTCTAAAAAATTATGAGAAAAAAATTTAAGAGCATCTTTGTGATCATCAGGTAACCAAGGATGAGCATCCCTTATAAACCAAGGAAAATTTAAACTAAAAATAATATTCTTTAAATCAATATAATTACAGGTTTTGGGATTCTGTAATTTTTTAATAAGACTCATTTATATTAAGTGCTCACTCCTATAGATTCCTCCCAAGTATTAACATCATCCATAGTTGTCACAACAGCTCCATGATTATAAGGAAAAGCACCTAATAAATCATCATTCCATACTGCTTTAATTTGACTTGATATACCAACCACAGTTGTTTCAGTAACATTAAGAGAATCTACTTGTGCTGGAAGATCTCTAAGAATTTGTTTTTTAGTAACAATATCACTTGTATCAGCACCAACTTCTAATGCTCTTTGAAATTGCACATCAAGATCAATTATTTTTTGATCACGAATAGCTCTAATATATGCTTTATGTGAATTTTTCGCATCTGCAATGTCAATACCAATACCATTAGATTTAGTTTTATCATATCTCCAAGCATCTCTAAAAGTTAAATCTTTTGGTATGTCAGTATCTAAAATCTCTTTGAAATCAGTATGATCTCCATTTGGATCCCAATCCTTACAAACATTCTTCATCAAAGTAGTAGTATGGATTCCTAATTCATCTCTCTGATCACATGTCCAAGCACCATCATTATCAGCTAATAACCTGGTCATTATGAGACATTCCTTTCCCCTGAAATATCCTTTATGAAGTATTGTTTTAGTATAAACAGGTGCTTCATCTGGGTTTGGTATAAAGTTATAAGCAGACATAATTTCTTTCTATTTCTTATAGTATATCATATTATATTATATTTACCAATCAAAGACAGCAAATGAGAATGGTTGACTAACTACATCAATAATATTTAATGCACCTTGAGGTGTAGTAGTCAATGTTATAAAGTCAATTATAGTTGTGGTATGACCAGTACAATAAATCTGTACACCTTTAGTTTGTTCATATCCTTTTGGTCCTGTAACAACAGCAGGTTGAGAACCAAATCCTGAAGTTAGGGGGAACGTATAAGTACCTCGCATAAAACCAGCAACAGGAACACTCATAGATGAGAATTGATTCTGCCAACCAGATTGTATTGGACTACCACTATTGTAATTACAAGTACCCGTACACCTAGCAGCAAAAAGTTGCCAAGATCCAGCAAATGAAGAGTGAACACCATTCATGTAAACGGTAGCAGTACTTCCAGATGTTACTATTGGTCCAATACTTCCAGATGTTACTGAAGGACCAGGTGGTAACCAACCTTTAAATTTTAGAGTATCAATTCCTGTTTTAAGTGTTGTATCCCAACTACCACCATAAGTGGTGTTTGGTAACTCATACTGCATATCTAAATCAGCACCAGCACCTTCTTCACCTTTAAGTCCCTTATCACCTTTATTACCCTTTTCTTCTACATCACCTTTTTGTCCTTTTTGACCTTTCTGCCCTTTAAAGTCACCTTTCTGTCCTTTCTCTCCTTTGTCACCTTTATTACCCTTCTCATCTATAGCACCCTTTTCACCTTTATCTCCTTTGTCACCTTTATTACCTTTATCCTCTACAGCACCCTTTTCACCTTTCTGTCCTTTCTCTCCTTTCTCTCCTTTAAAGTCACCTTTCTGTCCCTTTTCACCCTTCTCCCCTTTAGCACCCTTCTCATCTATAGCACCCTTTTCACCTTTCTGACCCTTTTCACCTTTCTCCCCTTTCTCTCCTTTGTCACCTTTATCTCCTTCTCCTTTCTGACCTTTATCAGGTTCTTCTCCTTTCTGTCCTTTATCTCCTTCTCCTTTCTGTCCCTTTTCTCCTTTAAAGTCGCCTTTAATTCCCTTTTCTCCATCTTCACCTTTCTGACCTTTATTACCGTCGTCTCCAGATTGACCCTTTTCTCCTTTTTCTCCTTTTTCACCTTTATCCCCTTTAAAGTCACCTTTAATTCCTTTATCTCCTTTTTCACCAACTTCTCCTTTCTGACCCTTATCACCAGTTCCACCTATTGCACCTTTCTGACCCTTTTCACCTTTCTCCCCTTTCTGCCCTTTATCAGCAGCTGCACCTTCTATACCTTTTTCTCCTTTTTCTCCTTTCTCACCCTTTTCTCCTTTATTACCTTTATCCCCATCCTCACCTTTCTGACCTTTATCACCAACTTCACCTTTCTGACCTTTATTACCTTGGCCACCTATTTCACCTTTCTGACCTTTATCTCCCTTCTCACCTTTCTGCCCTTTTTCTGCTACTTCTCCAGCTTCACCTTTTTGTCCTTTCTCACCTTTCTGTCCTTTCTGTCCTTTTTCACCCTTTTCTCCCTTCTCTCCTTTCTCACCTTTTTGTCCCTTGACACCAAGATCCGCAATGTTTACCCAAGCACCATCTTTTCTTATCTTTAACGCCATAATTTATATCTTTTGTCTATTTATTAAGGGAATGTAGTTTGTCCAGTGGAGTATCCAGCAACAAACTGAATAAAATTATAGGAACCAGCAGTTGTATTATCACCTGATGTCTGCCATCCTATTGCTCCACCACCAGCATTATTACCAGTGCAATCAACTCCTATGACCTGTATACGTTTATGATTATTACTAAGGAACATTATACCATAACTTTGAAGAGTTGTCCCACCTGAGGTTCCATATTCATCTCCTCCACATTGTCCACCTATAATCTGAATATCTTCTGCACCTGAAGCTATATTAATACCATGATATGTATTACTGGAAGATTGACTATTATTAGCACAATGAGGATCTCTTATACGAATCTTTGCATGATTTGCTCCTATATTTATACCATGATTTTGATTTAATCTACAATCTACACTACCAATCTCAAGTGTTCCTCCAAAAGTACTTTCAGTCAGTAAACCATCCCCACCATTAGCACTTACATATGCATTATCAATCCATATTATAGTACCACCAGCAATTACAATGCCATGCGATTTATTTTGATCGGCATCACAATTTACTAATCTATGATATGCTCCACTAGTACCACTTAAACCATTACCCATAGTTGAATCAAATTTAATACCAATATTAGAACGAAGTGTTACACAGTCCTTCATCCAAATTGAATTAACATAATCTTCAAATAGATACCCAGTAGAATAATCATGCTTACTACTACCACTATGTACAGCATCAATAACAACATTTTCCAATCTAACCTGATCTACACGAGTATCACTAGTACACGCAACTCTAACTCCAAACGTACTATTAGCAGAATTAGGTTGTTCTCTTATCTCTACATCTCTTACATTAGTTTGTGCATATCCATCTATATCAACTCCCTTACAGAAACCTTTAATATAAACTTGTTCTATTGTCATTGCCTGACGATCAGAAGTCGAAACTAACTGAATAGCAGTTCCATTTGTCTTTGTAACACTAGTATCAATTGCAAGATTACCAATATAAAGTGCTCTTGAATTTGCTATTTCAATAGCATTAGCAGTTGTACTAGTTGATCTAATGACAGAACCACCAACTTCAGCAGCAGTAATTGGAGCATGTTTAGATGCACCCATTAATGATATGCTAGTATCTGCAGTATCTAATGAAAGAGCACTAGCAATTCTGTATATACCAGCAGGGAAAAATACAATACCACCATCTTCATAGTTATTAGTATTACCAGATAAAGAATCTATTGCTGCTTGAATCGCTGCTGTATCATCAGTGCTATCATCACCTACTGCACCATAATCTTTAACATTAGCAACACTCTGAGTTATATTTCTCCACTTATTTGTTGAACCATCATATATTAATGTCTGATTCTTAGCAGGAGAAGCAATTGTTGTATCTGTAAGTCCAGATAATGTAGATGAACCACCGCCACCAGAACCATTAGATGCTGCAGTTATTCTACCTTTCGCATCTACAGTAATATCAGCATTAGTATATGATGCTGCACTTACTCCAGTAGTATCTAAATTCCAAATCGTTCCACTACCACTTACAACTACATCACCCTTATCACCATCAGTTACACCACCACCTGATCCACCACTAGCAGTTTCATCATACCATAAATCACCATCACAAACTGTGTAACTACCACCTGCTACACTAGTAGGATCATCTGTTTGTACAAATTTATGTCCATATGCATTACTAGTTGTTCCAATTCCAATAGTTGAAATTCCTGGTGTACTAACATCTACATCAATTGGATTGAGACATGACCTTACAGATCTTGGGGAAGTATTATCATCTGAGAATTGTTTTACAAATACTGTACCAATACCACCACTTGTATTATCTTTCCATGTCCATCCACCAGTACCATCTGCTGTTATAACCTGCTCATTTGCTCCAGTATCAACACTAGCCCATTCTTCTATTGATTGTACTTTTAACTTTTGAGCAGTTAATAAATTAGTTGATGCATTCCAAGTTAAACTATCATTATCAACATTAATTCCTTGATAAGCTGTTGATGTATCATCAACGAATGTTATATGATAAGTATTATCATCACTCTTAGAATTAACTCTAACCTTCTCTGCATTTTCTACTGATACAGTTCCTGTGTCTATCCATTGTGTTCCAGAAGCACCTAATGAACTTAAAATCCATCCACTATTTCCAGCACTCCCAGTACTATCATGAACTGCACTTGCAAAGGTAGCAATTCCTGATACAGTCAGTGAATTGATACCAACATTACCATAGAAAGTAGCACCAACGCCAGTTGTTTCTATACGTGGATTACCCTGACTATAGATAACTGCTCTTGCATTATTACCACCATGCAATTTTAATAAGTTACGCCAATCTTGATCAAAGAATTGATATGCTCCTGGTCCATCACCACCATTTGACTTAAATATTAATCCACCTGGTCCTACCTCTTCAATTAATGAGGTTCTACCATCAACAATTGAATCTCCATTAGAATCATTTTGATCCCTAAGTGTATTAGTATGATATATTTTTAAATCATTTCCTGTTCCGAAACTAGCATATGATTCATCATTAAACTTAAGTCGATTAGCAGACTTATCCCAGAAAGCTGATGTTATACCATTAGCACCATGAAACTGTACATCATCTTTAAATGTTGCAATACCAGAGACATATAGATAATTAACATCGAGATTTGTTAAACCTGAAATTGTTTGAAAATAACCAGTTCTCCATCTAAGAACATCAGTACCTAAATCATAGGTATTGTCAGCATCAGGAATAATACTAGAATCTACTCTACCAACAACAGTTATATTATCAGTATCTGCATCACCTAAAACTACATTCGCATTTAAGTATGAAACATCACTTACAGTTAAAATACCTGAAAGAATACCATCTACAGCCTCTACATTTTGAGTAACAGTTAAAATTCCTGTTATTTTAGCTCCATGTGAAGTAGTTTCAAATTTCCTACCAGCACCAGTACCTCCTCTATAATATAAATCTACAGCTCCATCAGCATTATATACTGCTAAATTAGCACCACTAGTAGTTTCAAATACTATATCATGACTACCTGTAGGTACTTGGAACCGCATATCATGTGGTCCTGTGTGTTTGAATACACTACCCTCATTAGATCCATCACCATCTGTATAATATATCTGAAGATCTTCACTAGTACCAAATATAGCTTTTGTATCATCAATAAACTTAAGTGCATTATCAGACTTATCCCAATAAGCTGATGTTATACCATTAACACCATGAAGTTGTACATCTCCTTTAAACGTTGAAATTCCTGGACTTACAATAAGTCTCTGGAAATTACCTTCTTCTAAAATCTGGGCACCCTTAACATATAAATCACCCTCAACATAAAGATCATCACCAAAAGTTCCTATACCAGTAAAAGTAGAAAGACCAGATACAGTAATTGATCCACCGATATTTACATTCTTATTAATTCCAACACCACCATCTACTGTAACAGCACCAGTATCTACACTCCAAGAGTCAGTTACATTTAAAACTTCAAATGTAGTAGAAGCTGATATATCTACTGATCCACCAGCAGATTCTAATTTAAGATCACCTGCTATTGTATCAATAGTAGTACTATCAACTTTACCAATCTCAATGTTAGATATAGTACCAACACCACTAGCCTTTAATCCTACCGTTGTAGTAGTTCCAGAAACATTTACTCCTTGACTGCTTAGAGTATAATCATCATAAGTTAAGTTAGCACTATCTTTTAACTCTCCACCCGTTCCTACAGTAACAACCCGTCCACTTGTAAGATCAGTAACTTTTGCAGTGTTTGCAGTTATACCACCATCTGCATTAATAACATTAAGGAATGTGCTAATACCAGTGATATACAAAGTACTACCATCAATAGCACCATCAACCCTAACATCCCCTGTAAATGAAGATACACCTACAACATCCAATAAAACTCTTGGTTGTGTACTTCCTATACCAACACGATTTGTATCTGCACGATAAACAAAATTATCAGCACCACCAACAGTACCAGCAGTACTGTGATATTGCATTTCATATATTGTTCCACCAGCACCTGATATAACTGAAGATTGTGCTATCCATTCAACACCTGTAGCACCTCTACTTAAAATATTACCTTGAGTACCTTTACTATTACTATAATCATAAAGATGTTCTTCTAATCTAAAATTACCAAGAACATGCAATTCTTGTGTGGGAGCAGCAGTTAATATACCAGCATATCCAGTTCCAGGAGATACTGTAAAGAAAGTTCCACCTATTCCTATATCTAATCCTTTACCTACCGTAAGAATACCAACAGTAGTATCAAATACTAAATTTGCTGACGTAGCAAAATCATCAGAACTTTTAAATAAAACACTCCCATTATCACCAGGAGGTCTAACAGTAACAGTTCCAGCAACACCTGTAGATACACCATCAACATAAGGATCAGCAACTACATTTATCGCATTTCCTCGAAAGTCAACTTGAGTAATACTGTCAGCAGTTCCTACAAGACTTCCTTCATCATATAAACTAATAGCACCAGGTATTATACCACCACTTTTTGTAACCCAATATCTTTCTCCTGGATAATTTACAAGAGAAACTAGTTGATATTGTTGACCTACAGGAACAGCAGGTAAAGAAGTTGTAGGATCACCAATATTAGGTTCAGCTTGCTCTAATCCAAGATATTGATATCTATCATCCGTTAAAGCACTCTGAGGTGTTCTTTTTACTCTACCACTAAGATACTTAGGCATTACTATTCTCTAGAATACTTGCGATAAATTCCATCTGAAGTGGTCCAACAAGTCCACCACTCGTATTCACACCAACATTTACAGTAATATTATTAGTATCTCCTTCGATAATTGGTAAATTACTATTATAAGCAGGATCACTTGCTCTTGGATATCCATGCTCTGTAGCATCTCCATCTTGACTACAAGTAAAGACTATTGATTCTGTAGCAATACCAATATAATCAGCTGCTCTCTTCATACCACTAGCAGTAAAGGAAGCAGGAACAGGAGTATGAGCATAATCACCACCACTAACAATAGCATCAGCGTCTGCAGATGAGAATGTATGAATACCACCAGAAGTGGTTCTACCAACATTTAAAGCAATTGTTGTGTCACCTGCTTCCACAATAGGAACAGGTTTATTGTAATAAGGATCAGCTCCACCAACACAATTAGGTCCAGTACAACCACTTGCTCTTGGATAAGATTTTATAGATGCATGTGTATCTTGTGCACAAGTAAATTTAATAGATTCTGTTGCTATCTTAACTGATGTAGTTGCTCTACTTAAAGTACTTGCAGTCCATGATACAAACGTATGAGTAGTAGTATTAGTAGAGGGAGCAGAATCCAAGACCTGAATACTAAAACTATTAGCATCAATATATGTGATAGGAATCCATCTCTCAGAAATTGGGTCAGTTGATCTAGGATAATACTTAGTTCCAGAACCATGAGTACATGTAAAACCTATAGCATCATCATCAATTTTAATTAAATCTCCATCAATAAAATTATGATTAGCAAGAGTAATTGTCATAACACCTGTTGTAGGGTTATAAACAGCATTAGTTGGACTATGTGTTGTAGGACCAGGTAAACTATGACTACCAATAGTAAGAGTCATAATACCAACAGCACCATTATATTCACCAGCAGTAGGTGTAAAATTAACAAGATTACTTTTCCCTACATCTACTGTAAATGAAGTTGTAGTACCTACAGTAATTTTTTTCCACTTACCACTTATAGGATCTGTTGATCTTGGATATTTTTTTATAGAACTACTACCATCCATTGCACATTTAAATGCTAATGCATAATCATCAAATTTAACAACATTATTTGTAGAAAATCCATGAGCAGTTGCCGTGGTAACAGTCATAATTCCTGATGAAGGAGTATAGAATGCCCAGTTTGGAGTATGTGATGTTGCAGATGCAAAAAGTCCATGACCTGGTATATTTAATTCTAAATCTCCTGTTCCTGAATCATAACTTCCACTGGTAGGAGTAAAGTAAACTGCATTACCATTAGCAAATACTGAATTAACGTCTGACCTGACATAACTGTGTTGAGCACCATTATAAAAATGAGTTATACCATTAGAAGAACCAACACGAATAGAAAAATACTTTGGATCAGTAACCGCTTCCACAACATAAGATGATTGTGGATCTGGAAAAATTGTAGTTGTGATACCAGAATTATTATTAGCACAAGTAAATGCTATTCCAGCTAAAGTAATCGGATCACCTGCACTAAATCCATGATTATCTATCGTAGTTACTGTAGCAATTCCTAATGGTTCACAATAAGTAACATCAGTGATTGTAGCTAAACCACTTTGTACTCCACTAACCAATAAACGATCTAAAACTAGGGGTGTTTTTTCCAACACCATTCTACCATCAACAAGAATTGCTGCATCATTTGGTGGTATTTCTATATCTTTTATGACTCTTACATCTCGTGTAAGTCCTGTACTTCTTGATTCTCTTCTCTGAGTTAAAGTGACTGTTGGATATGTACCTACACCGACATTTGCTACTTGAACATATAATACTAGAGCAGAAGTTCCTGTTGGAACCTGATAAAGTTCCTGCTGTCCTGGTGCTACAGGTACAACGATTGATATAAACTTATTTACTGGTGCTATTGCCATATTATCTCAACGCTAGTATTAATGGTGTTAATTGGGCTTGAATTGCTCTGTTAAAGTCTCTTCCTCGAATAGTTGAAGTTGTTTGATCGACTGTTAATCCATCACCAATTCTAAAATTACCTTTTTGATCAGTGCTAGTAAATGGAACTTGACCTCCGTTTATAGCAATAACTTCATTTGCAGTAATAGGTTCACCACCTTGGAAGGGGTTCGCTTTATTTATATCTGTACCAGCACCGATATATTCAAATGAATGAGAACTGGTAATAATACGACTAATTCTGAAGAGTTCAATATCAACTCCACTATTAACCTTATACGGAACAAATTCATTAAAAGTTACTGTGGTTAATCCAACAGTATCTGTTGGTGGAGTAGCAAGACTTACAGTATATAAAATAGGATCTGTATTTGCCGTAAGTTGTGCACTACCTGTACCAGAAATATTAACTGCAAATGATTGATTTGGCAAGAAATTTCTACCACTGGCAAGAACATCAACAGATGTAATTGTTCCAGCAGCACTCACATTCGCAGAAAATTCTGCTTGAATAGATTCTGGTCCTAATGGATTTGGAACAGTAATAATTGGAGGTGCTGCTGAATTATAATCTCCATTAGCTCCACCATTAACAACTTCGATAGATCGAATTAATTGCATTGGTTCTTCTATAATTCCACTTCCAGTTATATCAAGATAGTCTGAAAGATTAATCTTAAAGAATAATCCCTGTCCATCAAAAGGTTTTCTATATCTTCCCTGAACATCTGTAAGATTAGTAATTTGGAAAGTATCATTATCTGCAGCTACATTTCCTGTTGTTGTACCTGTAAATTCTACAGCACCAACTCCATCTGCCTTTAATCCAACATTACCAAAGGATGAGTTAGAGTTAGTTAAATCACACTGTCCACCACTATCACAATAAATTGCTATGTCACAACCAATAGTAAAGATAGAAACTAACTGAGCATATGCATTGTTTGTAAGTGATACACCAATACCATTCTGATTATATTGTGTAAACGCATCACAAACAAATGATTTAAAGTCTTGTCCTAAATTATTAGTACCGCCAAAATCAGCATTAGCATGATTACCATCTATCTTCATACCAATACTACCAGTCATAAAGTTAGTACAGTTTCTAACATATGGAGATTTCCACCTACCAGACGGACCTTCATTAGCAGGACCAGTATGAGCATATCCAGTAGCAGCAGGAGTATCTAATGGTGGGAAAGCAGCAGCTGCACATCCAGGATGATTATATGAAACTCCACCTTGTCCATCATCTTGAGGACCAGAGAAGTTAAGATTCTGTATCAAACATCCTCTTCTAACATGGAATACATCCTTAGTTCTGTTCTGAGGAATAATAGTTACAAGTCTTAAATCTTCACCAGATACTGAAACATCTGTTCTCAATCCAATTGGATTATTCTCAGTATAAGTACCAGAACGAATAATAATAGTATCTCCTTCTTTTGCTATAGATGCAGCAGCACCAACAGTTCTCTTTGCATCACCTTCTAATAATCCAGTATTAGTATCATCACCATCAACAGTAACCCAAATCGCATTATCAGTATCTACACCAGAAGGTCTCCATGATACACCACTACCTACAGCAGATAATCTATAATCATTCTTTGTACGACTAGCATCATAACCAACACTGTTTAACTTATCAATAATAGAGTTTTCTAACTCTAAAGTACCAATAATTTTTGCATCTTCACCAACATTAAGATTTTTCTCAATACCAGCACCACCATCAACTATAAGAGCACCAGTATCCTTATCAGTTGATTGAGTAGTTCCTTCAACTATCGCATCACCACAAATATAAACCGTTCCACCAACACCAATACCACCACCAAAAACAGCAGAACCAGTTGTACAACTGGTTGATACTGTCGTATCTGCTACTGTTATAGAACCACCAATATTAACATTCTTCTCAATACCAGCACCACCACCAACTACAAGTGCACCAGTATCTGTATCTTCAGATTGAGTAGTTCCACCAATATGAACATCCTTCTCAATACCAACACCACCATCAACTATTAATGCACCAGTATCTTTACTCGTGGATTGAGTAGTTCCATCAATTTTTGCATCACTACCTACATTTAATTTCTTTTCAATACCAACACCACCATCAACTATTAATGCACCAGTATCTTTATCATTCGATTCTGTAGTTCCTTCAATTTTTACATCATTTCCAACAAAAAGATTCTGTGCAATACCAGTACCACCACGAACTATAAGTGCACCTGAATTAGTAGAAGTAGATCCAGTAGTTCCCTCAATTTCAGCATCTTCACCAACAAACAAATCTTCACCTATACCAGCACCACCTACTACTCTTAATGCACCTGTGCTACTACTAGTCGCATCTGTTCCTGCTGAAACTAAAGCATTACCACCTACATTTAAATTCTTTTCAATACCAACACCACCATCAACTACAAGTGCACCACCATCTTTACTACCTGATTCTGTTGTATCTAAAATTATTGTCTGACCACCTACATTCAATCTCTTAACAATACCAACACCACCATCTATTTGAACAGATCCATTTGCTGGCAATGTAGAGTCTGTGGTATCATTAAAAGTAGCAACTCCATCCACATCTAAAGTATTATTGAGAGTTGTAGCACCATCAACATCTAATGTATTATTAAGAGTAGTTGCACCATCTACATTTAAACCACCACCAACTTGAGCTTCAGCAGTAACTTGAAAATTTCCAGTAACATCTAAAACATAAAGTGGATTATTATTCTTAATACCAACCTTAGTCATCCTATAGATTGCAGTATCATTAGCACCTGGTGTTGTGTATCCCCAATAATCCCGATTCTCTATTCTTGCAATAGCAGTAGGATTATCAATATCAGGTAAAGCAGTTACATTATCAGTACCTAAACCAAGACTATTAGTTCCCCAGAAATTTAAAGTTGAGAATGTTCTAGCAGTTCCAGGATTTGGTTGATATACCCCTTCATCTTGAACAAATATTCCTTCTAATGACAAAGGAGATGCTTCAACCCATCTAATTCCATCTACATCTCGATTTAAATAATATCCATTTACACCTGGAGATTCAGCAGAGTCAAAAATATTTTTACTAATTCGTACACTACCCTGCACATCAAGTTTTACAGGATCACTAATCATCTGAGCTGTTTCTCGACCTGGAATTGTAGTTCCAATTCCAATTATTCCATCATTTGTTACTATAAAAGTTTTAGATTCTACTTCACCACCAACACCAGTAGTATTAGGACCACCAACTTGAAATCTTCCTAAAGGTTCTGTATTTGCAACACCAACTCTACCACCTTCTGGACCAGCACCTGTACTAATTCCCGTAAATACTGTTCCACCAGCACCAACATCTAATCTCTGAAAAACTGTTAAATATTCTGTATTTAAGTTAGCCTTAATATCAACATCACCATAGAACGTAGTAAGACCAAGAAACTCTGAGTTTCCTAGAACTTTAAGGGTATCTAATTCTAAATTTCTAAAAGCAGCATCACCTTTAAAGTCATAATGAAGGGTTCCATAGATATAAACATCTTCAAATATTGATTGACCAGCCCATGTATTTTGATTACTTAATTGTGTCATATATCCTCCTATAGTAACGCATCAACTGCCAAACCACCAGCAGGACCAGCATATGCAGTAGCAGCAGTTTTAGCAAGTCCTTTAAGACCACCTCCACCAAGAGCAGAGGCTCCTATCGAACCTAACTTATTATTTACAAAACTACTAGCAAATGCTTTATACTTATCACTAATTTTCAAAAAATCCCCCAAATTACCATTATTACGTGAGACTTGGATCTTTCTCGCATTAAGATTGATTTGATCGGTTGTACGATCAAGATTTCCGATATTTATTGTATTTTTTGCTTTAATAGTAACATTATTACCTTCCAAACAAATATTATCAGCCTTAAGTAAAATAGCACCTTTATCAGCATTAACAGCATAACTTCCATGATGAGTTATCATTCTATAACTGATTTCCTCATCCTTATTTTGAAAACCACACTCTACCTGTAGTGTTTTACCTGCATATTGTCTGGATAAACCACTACCTTCATGCAAACTCTGATTATATAATACATTATCTTCAGTTCGAGATTCCATAATATATGCAGTCTTTCCAGCATATCCAACAACCTCTGATCCAGATTCAATAATTAATTTTTGATTTAGTACATCGCAAGTGCGATTCTCTTGATTTGCCACTTATTAACTTCCTCTTTCTGGTTGCAATGGTTTACCCACACAATCAATAGACTGAACAAGATCTTGTTCAATTATACGTCTTTCTGTTGTCATAATAGGGCGAAGAACAGCACCAAATCCAGCATTTTTAATCTTTATTGTAGGAATACTGCTATATTCTTTCTGACAAGTAACATCAATACTCTTAATTCTACCATCAACAACATTTAGAGTTAAGCACTCATCCTCAATTTCAGCATCTTCATACCCTTTACCTGGATTTTCAACTATAATTTCCTTAATATAGACTGGTTTTGTTTCTGCTGGAAGATCTACAGGATAATTTTCACCTTCACTTAGAATTACAATATTTGTAATTTGTCCATAAGTAGGAGAATTTACATTTTTATCAACAACTGCTTGACCATAAGCACCATATCCCTTATCACAACTGTCACTAAATGAAACAAGTGGTTCATCAGTATATCCTTCACCAGGATCAGTTATTTCAACACCTACAATACTAGCAGTTCTTTCAATATCACCATAGATATCATTTACATCAAGATTATCTACAAATTTTCCAAGAAGAATTTTTCCTGCACCTCCAATTCCATTACCACCAAATAATGTTACTTTAGGAGCACCACATTTAAATACATTTCCAGTATAACAATTAGTACCAAGACCATGATCTTCTGCTTCACCAACTTTAGATCCAAATATTGACCATTGACCATACTCTTTTTCAAAATTAGTTATATTCTTTTTAACACCACCAAGAAGACCACCCTTTTTCTCATCTACTTGATCCATAGCATCATTTCCACCTTTAAATACTCTATCCAATACATTCTGCTGTTCAGCATCACTTTTAGTTTTTATACCATTACCATCAATTTTATACTTAGGATTAACACATTTTTCTTTCTTTTTTTTACATCCAAAAGGATCTTGAAGTTTATTTAATAGACTAGCTCCCTTGCTAACAAAATCCTTTACTTTAAATGCTGCACCAAGAACTTTGTTTAATGGACCTGTAACAGGAGAAATAAAATTATCAACTAACGAACCAATTTTACCAGTTATAGCACCTACAAATTGATTAATAGCACAAGCAGGACCATTCAGTACATTCTTAATCATTCCAGTCAACATATCTTCAACAGCACCAGTCAAGGCATTAGTAACCTTATTCACAAGACAATCTACCGACCCAAACATTTTTGTGACAAATGGTATTAATGCAGATTGTGCACCAATAACTTTAGGAAGTGCTTTTTGAAATTTTGGGAAAGCAGCAAATATGTCAGATGCAATCTTATCCATTCCATTTTTTACCCAATCAATCATCCCATCTGCCAAACCATTAGCAATACCACTAACAAATGATTGGGATGCTTTACCAATTAATTTTGATATACCCTTTATCTCGCCAGGAAGATCAAGATTAAATTGTTGTGCTCTACTTACTAAATCAATAAAATTATTTAATTGAACTTCTACCTCATCTATAAAGTTACCTTTACAGTGATCTGCAGCAAGAACCTCTTTTGCAGTAGATGGTGATACTGGTTGAACATTAGCAAAATTTACTGCATTATATTTGGAAATTCTACTTACATAAGATTCATAATCTTCGTCAGATAATCCATTTATTTGTTCACTTGAAAAAGCTTTCTCATTAGCAAGTCTTGGATATCTATCTTTAAGATCTTTAATTTTTTTCTGCCAATCTTCATCAAGAGGATTATCTCTTATAAGAGTTCTATATGCTTTAAGTTGTTGTCTGGTTAATTCGTGAGGTTCAGGTGGATTTTTTGGAAACTTAGGAATTTCTGAGGTTTCATTAAAAATCTTTGTGGTTATTCCTCCATCACCACCAATACCAGTTCCCTCATCAACAGTAACACCCATCAATAATGTTGTTGTCCCACCCTCAGTAGCACCACCATTAGTATCTTGATAAATGTTACCTTGTTTGTCTTGCCTATAACTTGAAGTCATCTTAATTCTATCCGTACTTTATTTATTACTGTAATGTGAGGTAAGTACCATCAGGAGAATTTCTTATCAATTCCATTTCCTTTTTGTTCCATTCAACCCATTCTGGATTTTTCGTACCATTTGGTAATTTAAATGGTGGTTCACCATTTTCCCCATATTCATAAAGTTGAAGTTCCTTTCCAGCCTCATATTTTAATTTTCTGGCTATCTCAGAATATGAATCATCATCACTTTCTACAATTGCAACAACAATATCAGGTGAAAGTTTATTATCCTTAGCAATTTGTTTAATTACACTATTATTTGTTTGATTATTTTTTCTACCTAAGGTTTCTTCAAATGCTTTATCATACTCTGATTCTGGAATTGCTCCATTATATTGGTTATCAAGTTGTTCAAGTCTCTTATCAAATTCTTTTCTAGCTGCTCGTCTTTCTGCAACAGTTGGACGATTCTCTCCTTTTATTACTTCTTCACCTTCATCTGTTAATGGAGTTTTTGGATCTGGAGTTGCACCAATAGCATTTTCATCATCCTGCCCACCCTTAACATTATTCAACTCTTCCTTAGGAGTAGATTTTGTCTCACCTCCACCTTTCTTTACTACGGTTTCTATTATAGGTGTGATAATATCATCATGACCTGAAAATTCATAACCTTCGGTCAAACCTTTAATCATCTTTCCAACAAATCCAGATTCAATTCCAAATTTAGTATCAGGATCTTCTTTCTTAGAATTGGCATTTGGTGTAATTTTTGTTCTAGGAAAAGCCATTAAGATAACAGGAAATCCATTATTAGGTGCTAAAAATGCACCCAATACCATATCTCCCTGGGCTAATCTAACAGGAGCAGTTCTTCCTCCACCGCCTGTTCCACTAGTTGTAGGTAAAAGTGCAGAAGCAGTAACAACCTTTCCATCATCAACACTATCTTTATCTGAGAAATCTCCTACAATACGAACTTTATATCTCCACCCCCAAGATTGTCCAGAAACTAATTCTCTCTGAGCATCAAACTTAACTACCTTCCCTATAAAAGGACGTAATCCATTTTTACCAAAATATGTATTATTATCAGTCATATCTAACTCTTATTAGTGTATAATCCGTAAGCATCACGGCATATGGTCATAGAAGTATATGACCTTTCAGTATCAAAATGATGACAAAGATGTAATATTAAGTATTTACCACTTTGCTGTTGATCAACACCACCCATTGCAGTTTCACCTTGTCTTTGAAATTCACATTTAATTACATCACCAGCATTTAATTGTAAATTACAAGGAACTTGAATCTCCATTATTTGAGAATGAAGAAGATTATATCTCATAGGAGATTTTGCTTGCCATTCTCTTGGATCATTATTAGGAGTTAATTCATTAGGATCAGCATCAGTACTACCAATATCTAAAACAACAAAATTACTTGTACTATAACTCTTTATCTTATCTTCAAATGCTGGCTTCCTTCCCAAGAGTTTTTTAACCTTACTATTCTTTAGTGAATAAATTTTAGGTTCTTCAACTTCAAGATTTGAAGGATTAAAGAATACATTACGACTACTATAATACTTCAATGCTTCCTCTACGTCTTGATCTTTAATAATATTTGGTGGCAATAAAATCCTATAGTCATTATTATCATTATCAAGATTTGCCTTAGAACCACCAGAATATGTATAAGTTTCGACTGGACTTTGAGATATAAGATTATCTATACCTCTAAAGTTAATACCTCTCTGTGTTTCATAAAAGAAGTATGCAGGATCACCATTTTGGGGAATAGATCTTCTACATAAATCATTTATTAAATCTAATCCACCTACACCATTTGAATAAAAATCATAATTATTTTGTGTAGGATCTATAGTAGATTTTCTTACATTGAGATCTTTAAGTATTTTTTTAACAGTATCACTAATTCTACCTTTATACTTCTTACATGGATCTTTAATATCTAAATTTTCATAAGCAGAACTGGATTTAAGAGATAGAAAAACACTTTGACGATTTGAATCCTCTGTTAAAGTAGGAGCACCATTAACTTTAAATGGAAAATTTAAAGTTCCTGACTTAGATTTAATTTTTACTTGAACATCCTCATAACCCGTAATTGGTAATGCACTTTTAATACTTCCAAGTCTACCCTGACTATCTTGTTCTTTACTAGCTTCAATAGATGCACCAGCATCAACAAAAAGTAAAGTAGCAGTTACTTCAGGAGAATACAAACTTTCATAGTAATCAAAACTTACAGTTTTACCTATAAGATTGGCATTCTTACCATCTTTACTAATTTCCATCTTCTCATAAATGGATGCTCGTGCTGCACTTCCTGACATTTATATCCTCCTAATCTACAGGTACTTCAACAACTTGTCTTGTCAAAATCACAGTTTGTTTATTATCATTATTATTTAACAAACTACTAAGATTCTTATCCTTGTCTAAAGGAATAACACTATTTGTAGAACTTGTATCATCTCCAGAATTTATAGAAACATTATTATTTGAAGAATTATCATCAATACTTTTTTTTCTTCCCCAAAACATAAATTGCTTTGCTGTCATTTTTTTACTTGTTCCATCACCATCTTTTACTGTTATAGTTGAATTAGGATCTTTAACATCTGGTATATTTGATTTCTCTCTCTCCATCATATTACCAAATTTCTTAGCATCTAGTGTCAATTTTTTAGTATCAATCTTATCTAATTTATTTTCCATGTCTTTTCTTTTTGAAGCACTAGAACCCCACTTGTTATCAACTTTAATATTCAAATCATCAGCTTCTTTTTTTGTTTTATCTAACATTTCAAAAAGAACATTTATCCCAATTCCAGCTAATAATAATCCACCAACTTGTCCAATTTTCTGAATAGCACCTTTTATTGGTCCTGGCATTTTCATTTTCTTTTTCTTATTCTTATTTTGAGATTCTAACTTCTTTTCCTTTACCCGTTTCCTTTCTTCTTTTAATATATTATTCTGATCTCTTACATTTATCTTTTTTAAATTAGTCAATCTCTTAGTTTTTTTATTAAGAACACTTCTAATATTAGTTACTGATATTTTTAAATTCTTAGCACCTTTTACACTACTACTTGTAGCACGAGATCCAGTTTTTACAGCAGAAGAACCAATCTTTGCACCAGCCTTTGCACCAGCAGCAAGTCCCTTTCCTGCTACCATTGCTCCCTTACTAATAATGGCTCCTACTTTCGCTATTCCTACTGCTACTGCTGGTAATGGCATAATCTTATATTATTATTCCATGTAATTCTGGGGTTTTAGTCATATAAAGATTCATTCTATTAATAGAAGAAATAGGAACAACATTTGTTGTTTCCCCTAAAGGAACTTTCTTTTCTTTTTTTGAAGGAAGTCTTATTGGAGGTAAATCCATTTCAATTAAATTTATTCCACTAGGTTTTTGAGAAATTGATGCCATTGTATCAGCATCAATAACACCTTCACCAGGTGTTAATAATGCAGGGAAATTATCAGTATTACCTGAACCAGGAACTATTCCACCACTATTCATCTCCTTTGGTTTAACTTTAAACGTATCTGGGAACCAATCAAGAAAATCCCACCACTGGTTAGTTTGTATTAGATCAAATTTTTCATCAGTAAATCCATATTTCTCCATCTTCTTTTTAGTGTTTTCTTTAAGTTTTTTGTCATTTATTTCTTTATTTCTAATATTATCAATTATTTTATTAATTAAAACTCCAGATCCTAATAATCCAACAAGAGCAAGCACCCAAGGATTTGCTAAAAGAGCTCCTATTGAAAGTAAAGTACCAATTCCACCAACAACATTAAGTGCAAGTATTGCTCCACCAACTAATAATACCTTATCAAGATTGTTCATTGTCCACGCAAATATATCACTTATTTTTGGCCACAATGCATTAATAGCAATACCAACACCAAGAATTTTAGCAGCATCTAGTATGCCACCAAAATTAATTCCTGTTCCTGCTTTTGCTACACCACCTAACTTAGATCCTATACCTCCACCTTTTCCTATTTTTTTTCTTTCTAATTTATCTTCAGCACGTTCTTTTTTAAGTGAGTCTTTCTGTGATTTTAATTGTTTATTATCTTTTTTCTGTTCAGTAATTCTATTAGCAAAATCTAATGCTAATGCATTTCCAATATCTTTTATTACTGCAGTAGTTTCTTCTAACTGTTCATTTAGGGTGGATACTGCCCCAGATAACATATTAATACGTTTTCCATGACTATTAACACTATTATTAATTCCACTAATATCCCTTTTAACTACCTCCATATCATCAGCAAGTTCCATCTCAAGTGTTGGACTTTCGATAGTAACAGGTTTAAGTGATTCTACTGCTTTAAGATTAAACTTAGTACCAGCAGAAATTGATGGTATAGAACCTCCACTACCAAAAGGAGATTTGATATTAGTCGTATTTATTTTTAAAGGTTTAACTGCCACTTTGTTGTTTTAGGTTTTCTTCATCTATGTACTGTTTTAATAAAGTCACATACACTTCCCTTTCCCAAGGAATCATATTTTCTATCTCTGTTAAAGAGTATTTATGGTGTTGTATCAAGGCAAAATTTACTTTATAGTATGACTCAAGACTAGTATGAGCCATACTTAAGTGAAAAAACTTGCCAACCCCTCCAACACTACTTCAGATTCCACCTCAGTGGTTGGATTTGTTAC
>CEUQ01027324.1_pt1 | contig 30875 bp, 21 predicted proteins | sample 361491 | NCBI WGS metagenome assembly CEUQ01 (sample SAMEA2622796, study PRJEB7988) | marine metagenome | biome: marine biome (ENVO:00000447); feature: marine epipelagic mixed layer (ENVO:xxxxxxxxx); material: "saline water (ENVO:00002010), including plankton (ENVO:xxxxxxxx)" | depth 120 m | reverse complement strand
ATCAGATGAAATATACATCATAGCTTCATTAGCATCAAATAAACGGCCACCTAGAATTGACTGAACTAAACTTACCACATCTAATACATTAACTGTACCATCACCATTATAGTCAGCAGCTTCTGCATTACAGCCTTCTAAGTCTGCATTACCTAATATATAAGCAACAAGCCCAACCACATCTAGAACATTTAAAATTCCATCACCATTTGTATCACCTGAAACAGTATCTGAACAAGGATCATCATCAGGACAATTTTCACCACAATCAAGAACTACTCTTAACATTAGGTTGCCATCTACAGCTTCCCATCCATCTCCTCTATCTGCCATAGAGTTTCCAGATACTGAATCCGTATCAAGTCCCCAATCTTGAGTAGAACTAAAATTCTTAGTTCCAATCCAAAAATCTCCTGAAGCAGTTAAACCTTCAGCAGCAAAATCTCGTTCATTCCAACCTTCAACATTTCCGGTTACTTGAACAAAACTTCCAAACTCTTCACCTGGAACTCCATTATTATCTTCAAAGAATTTAATATAAAAAGCTCCTCCAGCTCCCAATTGGTACCATTTAAATCTTTTTATTGCTTCACCTTCTGGAACAGCTGTATAACGCACGGCAATCCATGTATTTGCACCACCTGAGTTATATCCTTCTTCTGCTGTACCATCATCCCAAGCTTCTTCATGATTTGTTTCAGATTCCGGTCTTGCATCTACAGTATCAGAAAAACCAGATTCTTCGCCATCAGGATAAGTCGCTGTAACAGCATATGTATACTCAATATCATTAATACAAGTCTCATCACCAAAAGATGCAGAATCTATACCTGATGCAAGAATTGCTTCATCTCTGTAAACACTATAAGTTACATTAGCACTTTCATAAGAAATATTTGCTGTTATACCCCATGCATTATCAGATTGATTCTGCCATGGAGATGTATCACCATTTCCTAATTCATAAGCAAAATAACTATTTTCATCACTTCCTTCAAAATCAGCGGCACCATAATAAAAATGATTAAATGAATAAGAAATAATATAATTACCAGACATTTCCCAATCAGGAATATCAACCATATTCCAACCAATATCAAATGTTGCTGTATTTACAACTACACAATCATATAGTTTTTCAGTATCATAAAGCGAGCCAAATGTGCCATATGCACAGATTTCCATATCGAAATCTTGAACTGGCCATCCGCCTTCACCATTTTCATCTTCACCTATAGTATCATCATCTGAGCGATAAATTTCAACATGATGAACAGTTGATGTACCTGCAAATTCAAATGCAGTACCAGCAAAACCTGTAGCAGTTGAATCTACCATGTAATAACCACCATCTGCTGCACCATTGTGAAAGTAAAAATCATCTGTACCTGATGCATTCATATCATTCCATGAAAGATCAACCACACTATCGCCAGCTTCTGCTGTTAACCCTGTTGGGGCTGGATAATTTCCTGTCGATTCTTTATAAATTCTAAAATCATCAACAAAAATTCCTGAACCAATACCACCATCATCATTATCATCATAACGAGATGAGAATTTAATTAATACATCTTTTCCAGCTAAGTGGGATATATCCTGATAAACATTACCATTAAATGCTGACCCTGGGGTATATCGTTGCCATTCACCACATGCACCAGGCCTTTCATCATCACATGAAAAATAATCATAGAATTGACCTTCCCATACCTCACCAGATGGAACGCATGTATTATTATCAGCAGAATCATCACAATTATCATGATACTCAGCTCCAAGTGATAAATTTATATCATCTACTTGAAAGCCTGTCATGTCATCCTGGTCAATAGTACTGTAAGCAGGGTCAGAGCCAAATGCAAAACGAATAATGACTTCTTGGCCAGTCCATGGTGATAAATCTGCACTAAATGCAATCCAACCATCACTAGATCCACCCCAACCTGCAGCTACTTGATTTAATGAACCACCTGTTTCATATTCAGAATCATTATAAATCCAACCATAACCACAATCAAAATCGTATGGATTACCTGGGTCTTCTAAAAGTTCCCATGTATCGCCACCATCAGCTGAAATTCGAACATTAGCGGCATCCCATCCATCAGTACATGAACCACCAACAGACGCTCCTGCTTCATCTTCAATTTCAAATTTAATATTAGCATCTAAAATAGCATCACTTCCAAGTGTAATTGCTGGTGTATCAAGGTACTGCATCCACTCATCAAGGTAACCACCACTGCTACCAATTGATTCATCAGCACACCAATAAGATGCGCCATCAGAATCTGGTGCATTATCAGATGCATGCCATGCAAGAGCATTTAAATCCATAATAGATAATTGATAGTAATCTTCTAAGTAACCATCATCATCACCATCTGTGTCTGGAGTATCTCCATAAACAAAGAAATCAAACTGCATCACCTCACCTTCTCCTAATGCAGGTAGTGACACCACATCAGAGATAAGATTCCAACTTGAGTTTAAGGTTGTTTCATCATTTGGCGAATTGTAACTAAATTCACCACTATTGGATTCATCGCTAGTCAACTCCCATCCTTCATCATGAAACCAGTCATCACTTTCAAAATCCCACTCAACAAGAGTTATTTCTTCTCTTGAATTACGAATAGAATTTTCATTTATATCATCATTAACATTCAATACATTGTATCTTGATGCTTTAACAGATAATGCATCATTAGTTTCTACAAATATCTGTCTTGCAGATAGCAGAGATACAACTAATATTGAAATAAATATTACTTTCTTCATACCAAACTCCTCCTTTTGAGTTGTATTTATTAATTGCAATTGAGAGATTTCAATCTAACATTTCTTTTAAAAAAAATCAAGTCTTTTATCGAGGAAAATATAATTTATTTATCTTTTTTTTCAATTTGGTCCAATACTTCATCCACACTATCTTCTTCAGCAATTTTTCTCCATTGATTTCTAGCTTCAATGGCTCGCAAAACACTGATGCCTGTCAAACTGATTAGCAATATAATTGTAATAGTAGATAAAACAGGTGAGCTAGAAAAGGCTGACATAACTTTTGTGCTACCACCTTCTATTACAGCATTTCTTTGAGAAGATAAATACATAATGAGGAAGATAAGGGTAATCCACAAAAAACGATAAATTCTATTAAAATGATTCATAGTACCCTCCACAGGATTCGAACCTGTAGCCCCTGGAGCCGAAATCCAGTGCTCTATCCAGTTGAGCCAGGAGGGCTCAAAATGGGTGACCGAAGGGACTTGAACCCTCGACCTGCCGGACCACAACCGGCCGCTCTAACCAACTGAGCTACGGCCACCATTTAAATTTTTAACAAAAACACTAGAGCATAATATAAGGCAAAAAAGTTTTTTTTGAACAAACATTTTAAGCTAAATTAATCCTTACATTTTGTAACAAGAATTAACTATGAATGAAACTTAACAAGTTATTAATATTACGATGCAAAATAGTTTAGTTATAATTTAAAAAAATAATTTTATTTTAATAAGGAGAATATGCTGTGAGAATATTTCTATTTTTATCACTTCTAAGCTTAACTTTATCTGAAAATCTTTTTTTTGAACTAAAAGAAGAAACAGAAAATAAACTAACAATAAATTTTAATTTGAATGACTATCAAATCAAACAAAATGAATTAGGAAACTTAATATCTATACCTGGCTCTGGAACAAGATCTTTAATTGGAGAGCCTTCTTTGCCATCATTTTCTTCTTTAATTAAAGTTGATAAATATAAATCATATGATATTGAGTACAATATTATCTCACAAAAAGAAATTGATGATATTTATATCATGCCACTGCAAACTTTTGGAGATGTAGAAGTAGAATTTCAAAAAAATGAATTATTATATAACCAAAATTCTTATCCCGAAAAAAATCTATACATATCTGATAGACAATCTATGAGAGGAATAGAGCTTATTAATTTAGAACTTGTTCCCTTTATATATTCACCAATTAATAAAAAATTAACTGTTATAGAAGAAATTGAAATTGTAGTGAATATTAATGATAATTTAAATGAACCAATTTCAAAAGATTTTCCAAAATCAAAAGTATTTGATAGAATGGCTAATGCTATTGTAATAAATCCATCTGATAATCAAACTAGAACAGATGATTATCAAAGACCGTCTATTCTCTATATATGTGGTGGGTCTACCGAATCAAATTCATATTTTCAACAATTGGTAAAATGGAGAAAGAAACAAGGTTATGTAGTCTACACGGCAAGCACTTCAGAAACAGGTGGCAGCAATACAACAGCTGTAAAAAATTATATTCAAAATGCAATGAACTGGGATATTCCACCTGAATTTGTAACCCTTGTTGGAGATGATGGAGGAAGCTATAATATAGATTCTTATACTGAATATGACTCAGGGTATAATGGAGAAGGGGATCACCCATATTCTCAGCTCGATGGAAATGATTTGTGGCCTGAAGTAGTACTTGGAAGAATTTCAGTTAGAAGCACATCAGAGTTAGCTGTTGTTGTAAATAAAATTATAGGATATGAACAAGCCATTGATACACAAAATAACTGGCACGAAAAAGCTGCCCTTGTTGGTGATCCATCAACATCAGGAATATCATGTGCAATTGTAGCAGAAAATATTGGTGAAATAATGGAGCAGTATGGTATGAATGATGTAAGATTAAAAACCAGTGGAGGAAGTTATGACAATTGGATGGTTGATCAACTTGATGAAGGGGTAAGCTTCTTTAATTATAGAGGCTATTATGGGGTCAGTGGTTTTGGATCTAGTGATGTTGATGCTGCAAATAATGGTTACAAACTTCCATTTGCAACAGTTATTACTTGTGGCACAGGTTCTTATGCAAGTGAGAATCAATGCCTTTCAGAAAAATTTTTAAGAGCTGGAACTACTACTTCTCCAAAAGGTGCTGTTGCTTGTGTTGGAACAGCTACTATAGGAACCCATACCATGTTTAATAATGCTGTTAATATGGGAATTTACTATGGATTATTTGCACAAGGACTACAAACAGCTGGAGAGGGTTTAGTGGCTGGAAAAGCAAACCTATATCAAACTTATCCATCTAATCCAAATGATTGGGTATATATTTTTACAATGTGGAATAATCTAATGGGAGATGGTGCTACAGTACTATGGACTGATACACCGGTTGAAATGAATGTACAACACCAACAGACTCTATCTGAGGGAGATAATTTTATTTCAATTAATGTTTCTAATGCGGCAGGAAATCCAATTGAGGGTGCATTAGTAACTATAATGGAAGATAGAACAAATAATTTTTATTCTGAAATTTTTACAGATGCTTTAGGAAATGCCATAATAAATTTTGAGGAAAGTGAGGTCGTTGATAATCTAGAATTAACAGTGACTAAATACAATCATAAACCATATTTAAATACAATTGAATATCAAGATGGTAATTATGTTCCTTATGCTAGTAATGCGACTGCCAGCTTTAATGATTCCAATGGTAACGGAATTATGAATCCAGGTGAAATAATTCAATTAACAGTACCAATTCATTATGATGGAAATAATTCATTTCAAAATATGAGTGCTATACTAAGCAGCACAAATGATATAAACCCTATATTTGATGAGGTATATTATGGCACAATTAGTAATGGAACTACATATCCTGAACAAGCTTTTATATTTGCATTATCTGAACTAGAAGAACATAATGAAATTATCAATTTTTATTTAACACTTATTAATGATTCAGATGGAAGTGAGTATATAACTAATTTATCTTATAATATTGAAAGTTTTGAATTAAGTGTAGCAAATATTGTAATCAGTGATGGACCTGGAGGAAACAATATATTAGATCCAGGTGAAGATGCAAATGCTAGTTTGCAAATATTAAACACAGGAACATTGTCTTCACCCACATTTAATTGTACCATTACAACTGAAAGTGCAGATTTATATATAAATGAACAAAGCATGAGTATTAACTCTATCAATCCAGAATCAACAGAAAGTTCATCATATTTTTCTATAAGTTTAGATAATACAGCCTTTAATGGCGAAACTAAAATAATAGATTTTAGTTGTGAAGCAGAAAATTCTATTTTTGAATTAGATTTATCAAAGAATATAGAAGTTGGAACTGTGAATGAAATTGATCCTTTAGGGCCTGATAGTTATGGATATTATATTTATGATTCAGGAGATACAAATTATTCTTTAGTTCCAACATATGATTGGATTGATATCGTGGATGTAGGAACCCCATTAAGTTCAGTTAATGATGATGATGGTGATGATCAGGATGAATCTCAGGTTGTTAATTTACCTTTTACATTTACATTTTATGGTGAAAACTACAATCAAATAACAGTATGCTCAAATGGATGGATATCATTTGGTAGCACTGATCAAGAATCATTTAGAAATGACCACTTGCCAGGCCCAGCAGGACCTTCACCTATGCTTGCTGTTTTTTGGGATGACTTAACTGCAGACTCTGGTGGAGCTGTATATGGTTATTATGATAGTGATCTACATGTTTATATAGTACAATGGAATAATGTGAAAACTTATGAAGACAACACAAATGAAAGTTTCCAAGCAATACTTTTTGATCCTCAATTTTATACTACTCCAACTGGAGATGGAGAAATCTTATTACAATATGAAGATTTTAATAATACATCAAATGGAAGTTATGGAGGCGGAACTCCACTACATGGAGGATACTGTAGTATTGGAATAGAAGACCATTGGGGAACTACAGGATTAGAATATACATTTAATGATACCTATCCAAGAGCTGCAATGGAACTAAGTGATAATACCGCATTATTTATAAGTACTAGGAAAACTGGCACAATATGGAATCTTGCTCAGGCTGAGCTTTCTATATCTGATACTGAATTAAATTTTGAAGTATCAGAAGATGAAATATATACTCAAAATATTACTCTTTCAAATATTGGAGAGGAAGAATCTATTTTATCTTATACAATAGCTACATCACCGTTATCTTATTCAGCTGGAAATGATAATTATGGAAATCATTGGCTAGATAGTGACTTAAGTGTTAATGATAATTACTACTGGTCAGATATAACTACAGATAATCAAATTCAATTTCAAAATAATGATGATGGAGAAGTGGTAGATATAGGCTTTGATTTTATGTTTTATGGAAATTTATATAATCAAATAATTGTTAATCCAAATGGCTGGGTTGGTTTTGGTGATAATAATAATCAGTGGTCAAATGAAACATTACCTAGTAATGAAGGACCTCAAAATGCAATATTTGCTTTTTGGGATGATTTAAATCCTGCAAATGAAAATAATACTTGTAGTAATGAAGGTGAAGGTAATGTATATCATCAAACTTTGGAAAATAAAAAAGTGATTTGGTTTAATGATGTAGTAAGATGTGGAAGCAATTCAGATTATGCAGGGATATTCGACTTTCAAATAGTTCTACATAAAAATCAAAAAATTGATATTAATTACAGGGCTATGGAAGGCTATTCATCCAGTGCTACTATTGGTATACAAAATGAAAATGCCAGTGATGCTATTCAAATTGCATATAATAATCAATATGTACACGATGAGCTAACTTTATCATTTAAACCTTTACCACAATGGCTAAATCCAATTTATGATTCACAACAGCTTAACTTTGGAGAACAAATGTCATATGATGTAGATGTTGATGGACAGTTTTTATATGATGAAAATGATTTAGCATACATCATTATAAATTCTAATGGAAGTGAATCAACTTCTATAGTACCTATAAATATAGCACTTGATGACAATACAATCATTGGTGACATAAACGGAGATACAATTGTTAATGTTTTAGATGTTGTGGTACTAGTCAACTTAGTTTTAAATGGAAGTGAGTATGATGAAAATTCCGATTTAAACTTAGATGGAATTTTAAATGTTTTAGATATTGTATTATTAGTTAATATAATTTTAAATTCGTAAAAATTGAAAGGGCTATAAAATGAAAAAAATATTACTTAGCATAATTTGTATTGTAGGTGTATCTATATCTGCAGATAAAACATCTACTTTTGATGTTAAAGGAATGATGTGTGGCGGTGGTTGTGTAAAAAAAATTAATAGAGCTATGGATTCTATTGAAGGTATAAAATCTCGTGAAGTTAATTTTGAAAAATCAAGTATGGTTGTTATATATGATGATAAGATAGTAAATGATAAAATGATTATTGCAGCTTTGCAGGAAAATAATTATTCTTGTTCTTTAAAGGAAAAACCAAAAAAGGATTCCGGAATAATGTCCTTCTTTAAAAATTTATTTAATTAGACGGACTATCCCAAATTAAAAATTTAAATCCATTTCATTTAGCATTCCCTGTATATGATATAAAAAAAACTAAAGATTGGTATATAGGAATACTTGGATGTGAAATTGGTCGAGAATCAAAAAGGTGGGTTGATTTTAATTTTTTTGGACATCAAATTTCTGCTCATTTAACAGATGTAAAAGATAAAAAACTATCAACCAATAATGTGGATCAGAAAAATATTCCAATACGCCACTTTGGAATAATATTAGATTGGAACGATTGGGAAAAATTATCAAAAAAATTAACACAAAAAAAACTAGATTTTATAGTAGAACCCTATATAAGATTTAAAGGAAAATCTGGAGAACAAGCAACTCTGTTTATAAAAGATCCTAGCAATAATGTTTTAGAGTTTAAAAGCTTTAAAAATTTTGATAATATCTTTGCCAAATAATTGATTTTAGTCACAAAATATCTTTATCACTTTAATTAGATTTAATTAGAAATGTTTTATTAAATAACCGAGAATACAACATTTTTAAGGCCCTTTCTTTAAAGAGAAGGGCCTTTTACTTTATTAAAGTAATTTTTTTTGTGATAAAATTATTTTCAGATTTGAAATTAACTAAGTAGGTCCCACTATTGTAATTAGATGCATCCCAATAAACCTTATTTGTTTCTTTTGACTGTAAATTGAATGATTCAATAATGTTTCCATAAACATCAAAAATTGATATAGTAAAATTATTGTCCAAAGCATCTGTTATATCAAAAATAATATTTGAATTAAAAGGATTAGGATATGCTTTGAATAATGAAAAATTATCTGATATGTTAACTCCCAATTCATTTACAATAAGCATATCAATAACTGTAAATATTTCTCCCCATTCTCCATTTCCAGTAGTATAACTTAATTCAGGTATATATTCTATATCTTCAGATGCATCCCATACTTTAATTTGAATATTATTATTATTAATCCAACCAGCTAATTGATAACCATCATTAAAATCACAATAATCAATAGAACCAAATCCTGAAATAGTTATTTGTTCTCCATTATAAATACCTGAACCCACTAAAAGCTCACCATATTGATCACTACAATCATTAGATAATAAACCATTTATGTCAAATAATCCAATTTCATCACCTGGATCAAGCCCAAAGCATTGCTCAATAATTACTGGTTGATAAATACCTGTTGAATCTGGTAAATCATAAAAATGGATTTGAGTGAAAATTAAATTAATAAAATATAGAATTAAAAGTTTATACATAATTTCTTATCGTTTTATAAAAAAAAATGGAATATATAAAATTAATATATAAATAATAATAAGTGGTTGAATATAAAAAATAAAAGCAGGAAAAGATTTATCTAGAATAAAATCTAATAAAAAATTATCTACTTGAGGCAGCTCCATAACATACAAATAATTAGCTGAATCTCCATTTGAATTATAGCCTAATAAATAATTTAAAACGATAGCTAGAGGTGTTATCAAATTAATAAAAATATAAGTATAAACAGCTCCATGAAATTCTAATCTCATACGATATGCTGCGATTAACCAAAATACATTTAAAATAATAAGAGAGTGTTGTAATTGCCCACATAATATGCCAACAAAATTATGAATATTTTCAAAATCAGGAGTAAAAATACCTTGTAATGCTCCTGATAAACCCAATAAAAAGGCAACATCAAATAAAAATTGTGTCCTTATTGATAAATTGGACATCTTATTAGATTGTAACATGCTTAATTTAATTTTAAAATAAATCGCAATCAGTGAAAAATAAAATGCAATATGACAAAAATGAAAAGGTAAATCTGTTTGCCATGAAAAAATATAATTAGGATCTAAAAAGGCCCTGTTTGAATAATCAAGTATTTCTTGAAATAAGCAAAAAATAATTAAAAAGAATGATATTTTATTAATGATGTTATATCGCTTATTTTTGCTTAAATAAAAACCTAAAATAATAAAAAATAGCCAAAAAAAACACATAGCCCAAGATATTGTGACATGGTAATCCCAGCTTTGATTTAAAGTTAATTTTTGAAACATCTTACTTTATTTATATAATAGGTTTTTTTTCATAAATTCTTCTGAAAATAGAAAAGAGGCTTTTCTTGCAAGTGTATTTTCTCCAATTGTAGTACCTCTATCAACACAAAAAGATAAACCTATTTTTTGACGTAATGGAGTACTCATAGGAATATCTAAAAAATTCATTAAAACGGCGCCATCATCTCTTATTTTAAATCTACAATCTGAAAAAGAATATGCATTTTCAACAAAATGTAAATCTGACTCTCTATCAAATGAATGGTATGAGCTATCATAAACCGTTACATTAAAATCATATCCTGAAGATTTCATTACTTTTTCAAATTCAATACAAGCATCTGCCGGTGTCCAAGTATCTAATTCTCCTATAAGTACATGGGTAGGTACATTTTCAAAATCAATATTATTTGGAATAGCAAAACAAGGTGGATAAAATGCTAATCTAGCAGCAAATTTTAAATCAATGTTTATTGCTTTTTTTAGTGGCTTCCAACCAGAAAATAATGTCACACCACCACCTAAACTCCAGCCTGTAATCCCTACTTTTGTATAATCAATATTAGGATGATTTGATAATTTCTCAAATGCTTTATATACATCAAGAATCATCATAGCTGTAGTTACATCAGTTTGGCTACCTACAGTTGACTTAATACCCCTACTTTTAAAACTATTTAATTCAAAAGTAGCAATACCCATATCTCTATACATTTTTAAATATTTATGGTGATGCTCTCCCCAATCTAAACTTCCTGCTACACCAATAATAAGAGGAATTTTTTGACTTTTATCAAAATTATCAGGTAATCTAAGAATTCCATAAACTTCCTGTTCTTGTTGATTATCTAAATCTGTTATAATATCTTGAAATGAAAATGGATTAGCACTAACAAAAGAAATTTTTTCAAATGAAAAAATAAAAGAACTAACTATAACTATAAATGATAATAAAATATTCAAATTTGTTTATCCAAGAATAATGTTTAATAAAAGTACAACATCCTGAATATTAATTCCACCATCATTATTCATGTCAGCAACCAAATCAGTTTCTTGAATTCCTAAAATCATATTAATAATAATAACAACATCTTGAACATTTAAATCTCCATCATAATTTGCATCTCCGGATATAGCATCATTAAAAACAAGAATTTTAAAATCATCAACAGCTGCCTCTATAATAGAACCACCACTACCATTATCTCCATCATTATATATATCTTGTGCTATAAACCTAAACTTCATTTGATTTGACAATGGCAAAGTTTCATCATTTAAAATAAATTGATGTCGAGTCCAAGAATTAGAATTTTGGTCAGTATTTTCTAAAGAATACCATGTACTTCCACCATCATTAGAAGCATCTACTCTCCATATATCATTACCAGGATTAGCTCCACCTGCTGCAGAGTTTACATACCATCTCCAATAAGATACGGCTGCTATAGAGTATTCTGATAAATCATATAAAGGTGAAAGTAGTGTAGTTTTACCACCATCAACATCTCCAAAACCAAATTCACTATCATTATTTGAAACGTCATTCCCTGTTACAAAACAATACTGTCCATTAACTGTATGGTCAGCATCAGGTTGAATGATTTGTCCGTTATCATCATATGTAGGATTAGGTATTGCTCTTTCCCATATGCCGGCAGTAGCATCATCATCAGCTTCACCTACAGACCATGAATTTTGGTTTTCAAATTCATCATTAACTATAGTCTCAGGCTGACCTATAAGAATAGTAATAGAATTAGTTGATATAACATTATAATTATCATATACATTAACTGTAATCTGTTCAATTGAACCTTCTGGAGTAGAAGATGCTATCTCAAAATAAGTAATATTACCTAAATCTATATTTTCTCCAGATTCTAATTCATCTAAGTTTATTTCTGAAAGTTCAAATTCTAAATTATCTGATGAAAGAATATCGATATTAACCTCACCTGAAGAATCACTTAATCCTGTATTAGTTACTGATATATTTAATGGGTATGATTCTCCTTGAACAAAATTTTCTTCAGAAACACTAATATTAGAACTATAATTTGAACCTGCCACCAAAGCAAGATATTGATTAGCATACAAGTTTTCTTCACATAATGGAATTATACGATTTGTAGCAGGCCAAAAACCATCTTGGCCTGAACCAACTTCAGGAGTATAAGCAAAAATTCCATGAACTCCATACATCCAATCACAAGCTTCTCCATTTACAGGATATAATAAATCTGGACCTGTTCCAAGGGCATATCCATTAACACTTACTAATTCTTCCCCAATTTCAATAAATGTATTTAAATCATCTTGATCCATAGGGTTATCATAAGTATAGCCAAATGGATATATAAGAAGATTGCTGTAACTATGATAATTAAGTGCAATTGGAAAATCATGTTGTTCTACAAAAGCCGAAATAGCTGATGTTTCAGGTTCAGAAAATGGACTAGTCCCTCTATATGTTTCATCACAACCATCAGAGCTCGAACCTTGATTATCTAAACCCCACATAAATGAATAATTTCTATTTAAATCAACACCATCTACTCCACCATTACAAGTTTCCCTCCCATTTTTTCTCTGCATACCTCCACCATTTGGTGCAATTTGCTGATTATAAACTAACCCATCTGGATTTAAAGCAGGAACAAACCATAGCTCTCTATTATCTAAGATATTTGTTGCCATTTGATCAGTTCCATAATTCTCAACAAGCCAATTCATATAATAAAATAAATTCATATAACTCATAGGCTCTCTAGCATGATGCAGGCCTGTATATAAAACTTCTGCTTCATCTTCATCTATATTTGGATTGTCACTCATTTTAATAGCCCATATATCTCGACCTTCTAAACTTTGACCAATAGAAATTTTTTCAGCAACTAAATTAGGATAGTCCTGAGCAAGTTCATCAAGATTTTCTACTATCTCATTCCAAGTGTAATAACCTCCCATAGAACCATATTCGAAATCTCTTGATTCAATATCATTTGTTAACCTTGAAGCATAAAAAGCTTCTAAATCTTCGTGGATTACTGTATAAGAAATATTATTTAAATTCATTTTATTTAAATCTGATTCAGATATTGCAAATTTTATTGAATTATCAGGCTCCATATGAACATGATCTAGATGAATATGTAACTCATGAAGAGTAGAAATCAACTGTTGATCTACATTAGAAACTTTAATTTCTTTATATAATTCATAAGAAAAAAGTGTAGATATAATTAAAATAGAAAGTATAATTTTTTTCATTTTCAAATCCCTTAAATAATAATAATAATATATTTACGTATTTATATATAATTCAAAGTAATATATATATATAAAATAGACAATTATTTTTACATTGTATTACAAAAAGTATGAAAAATTTAGATAAAAATTTATCCATTGTCCTTAATCAGCTGGCACTTAATAATAAAGCTATATATTATATATCTAGGACTATAACAGCAACTGGTGAATGGTGGATGTATCTCTTATATGGATTAATTGTAATAGCAATTAATTTTGAGAATGGAATTATAGCCTGTTATACAGGCTTAATCGCATATAGTATTTATTACCCTACATATTATGCAATTAAAAATATATCTAAAAGAAAAAGACCATTTGAAGCATATGAAAAGATACATAGCCTTGTAAAACCACCAGATAAATATAGTTTACCATCGGGACATGCATCAGCTTCTACAATTAGTGCATTAATCACAATGTCTACTTTTGAAGGAATAGGTTTTTTAGTACTGTGGCCTATTTTAGTTGGAGTATCACGAATAATTTTAGGAGTACATTACCTATCTGACACAATTATAGGATTTATACTAGGGTATATATGCTATAATGTTTCACTTTTTATATTGATTTGATGGAAAAACAAAAAGTAAAAAAAAATCTAAGATTATCTACAGTTGAAGGAAGTTTTTGGGCCATCATGTATGGAGCTGGTGAAAATTTTCTATCAGCCTTTGCAGTCTTTTTACAATTCTCTGCTTTTCAAATTTCATTTTTAAATTCTTTCCCTCCTTTTATTGGATCTTGCTTTCAACTATTTTCAGCAACTATTAAAAATAAATTTAAAACTATTAAAAATTTTGTAGTGATTATGTCATATGTACAGGCATTTCTTTGGATAATTTTAGTATTATTAGCATTATACAATCCATCTTATATATTAATATTATTTTGGATGAGTATTTATTGGTCTATTGCATCAATTATCGGACCAGCATGGACTGCTTGGATGGGTTATTTTGTGCCTAGAAGATTAAGAGCTAGATATTTTGGAAAACGAAACAGAATTATTGGATTTGTTTCTTTTATATCCACTTTAATTGCAGGATATATTTTGGATATTTTTGATAAAAATATGATTTATGGATTCTTAATTATCTTTGTTATTGCCTTCTTTGGACGTCTGATATCTGCATTCTATCTAAATAGAAAACATGATTTTGATGAAAAAGAAAAAGTTAATTTATTTGAATATTTGCAATCATTTAAAGATTTAATTCATAATAAAAATAAAAGTTTTTATTACATCCTATTTAATTCATATATCAGTTTCTCAATTATGTTTTTTGGGCCATTATTTTCAATATATATTCTTAGAACAATGGAACTAGGGGTTATTATTTATACAATTAATATGACTTTATGGCAAATTTCTAATTTTTCAAGCTCAAATTATTTTGGGAAATTATGTGAAAAATTTGGTGATTATAAAATATTACAAATATCTACCTATACAATCGTATTTCTACCAATTCTATGGATTTTATTATACTTTTTAGATAACTACCTCCAAATTATTGCAACATTTTCTGTATCAATAATAGCAGGGGTTTGTTTTTCAGCATACAGCCTTTCATCATTTAATATGATCTATAAAATATCTGATAAAGAAGATGTAATTCATTTTACAGCAGTTGGAAATTTTGTTAGAGGATTTGCAATATTAATTGGAGGAATTTTAGCTGGAATAATTGTTGAATCAAGCTATATCAACGATATCGCGATAAATTTAAATTTAATTCCAATACATTTGTCAATGGCTGTATCTGTTATTCTAAGATTTTTATCAATTCCAATTTTAAAAAAGATTAAATAATTATTTATTTAAATATTCAAAAGTTTGTCTAAATAATTTACTTCCTCTTCTAATTAGCTTTTCTTCCCACTTTGTATCACTAGGTCTAAATGCCTCTAAAACAGCTTTTTTACTCCAATGCTTTAAAATATCTTTACCATGTTTATTGCTATAATGAGTCCAACTATTTTCAGCACGAAGAGACTTTATAACATTTACAGAAGAAAGGGTTCCAAATTCTTGAGTTATAGATACCCACTCTATATTAGGAAATCTTAATTCTACCCCCTTCTGCATTCCACCTCTAATTTTATATGCAATACCTGCTTTTGGATCTAAACTCATAATTCTATTTCCAAATTTTTGATTTTTTAATTCAATAAATCTCTCATCATTAGTTGCTAAGTCAACAAGCAAACAATCTTCTCCAGATTCTCCTAAACCTGTATGTAAATCAATCCAAATACATTTTTTAACATTAATTAATTTTTTATTAAGCCAATTAACAAAACAATTTGGCCCCTTCTCTAATTGAAATCCTCCAAAATGTAATCCTTTTGGAAAATCATATTGGCCTTCAGCATAGGCCTGTTTAGTTCTAGTCTTTCCATAAAATAGAGAATGAAATATCATTTTAATATTAAAACAATCAGACTGACTAGGAACTTTCTTAACATTAATAAGAGGGTCAAGTTTTTTGTAATGTGGATGGGAACCTTCATATTTTTCATTTGACTGAAGAAAATTTCTATTCAAATCTACATTTGATTCATTTTCTCTTCTTATCCATGACATACCCCAGGGATTTAAAACATGAATAAAAGCAAATGCTACATTCTCTGATTCAAGCTTGCACATCTCCATCACTTTAAGCTGAATTGCGGATCCTGCAAAACCTTCAACTCCATGGATACCTGATGTTGACATATAAAGTTTTTCCGCATTAGGATTGCCAATCCAAACCACATCTATATATAAATTATTACCATCAGGATCTAACTCCTTAATATCAAGCTCTTCATGATATATAGGGTAACCCTTAGATTTTAAAGATTGTAATGCATCTGAAAATTTTATCTTAGCTTCTTGATAATTCTTAGACCAAATATTATTTTCCATGTCTTAATTTATCACAATATTAAAATTAAATCTGTATCAATAATCACAATTAATAATATTTTAAATCATCTTCATGGATTTGATAGTTCCATAAAGATTCACCCTTATTATTAAAAATTGTATATTCTAAAATTCTATTTTTATAAGGGCCATGAACCTTTATTGTAGCAAAATTTCTTTGAAATACAGCACTGTCTTTTATTCTATATTTATTTTTTTCACCTTCACAAATATCACAATACCCTGAAGTTAAAGGCGAAACTGTAAAATCATGTAGTGGATATGAATCATATCGAGGCATTTTTGAAACTTCTGAAAAATGCCTATCACCTGATATAAAAACTACACCTTCTATTTTTTCTTTTTCAATTAAATCAAGCAACACTGAATGCTCATCTTCCCAATTGATATAGTTCTCATATATTTTTTCAGAATTTAATACTTGTCCACCAATAGCTATAACTTTAAAAGTTGCTTGACTCGCAGTAAGTGCATCAATCAACCATTCAAGCTGTTCTTTACCTAATATTTCTTTATAGGTATGTTGCCTATTTTGAGGAGAACGAAAGAACCTATTATCTAATAAAAAAAACTCTACATCTGACCACATAAATTGTGTGGTGATTCCTCCATTGTTTTCAATTCCATATGATGGATTTGCCCAAAATTCTTTAAATGCTTGAAGAGTAATATCCTTATATATAAAACTTCGATCTGAATTATTAGGACCATAATCATGATCATCCCATATTGCATAGTGATGAACAGACCCAAGAAGTGGTTGTAACTCTGGTAAAGCTCTATCATGGGAATATCTATGATAAACTCCTGTTCTTGAGGCATCAGGTTCTCTAAAATAAACATTATCACCAAGCCAAATCATAAAATCTGGATTTTTATCTAAAATATTTGAATAAATAAAGTAATCACCACCATAACTTTTTCCAGGCCTATCTTTATCTTTTTCATTTGTATAGGCACAACTTCCCATTGCAAATAAAAAATCAGGAGCTGGTTTTCTATATTCCCAATGTTCTTGTGTTTGAAATTCAAGTTTATAATCAAATTTTACTTTTCTATTATCAATAACAGGTTGATAATGGTACACAGTTCCAGGTTTAACTCTATCTGCAATTAAAGTAGCTGTAAATCCAGATATTTTACTTGTAGTAATTTCATCTGTTTCAAAAATTTTATCTGAATTATTAATTTCCCAATAAATAAATTTTACATTAGAAGATTTTTTCGTTTGAATCCATAATGCCACTTCACTTTTTTGAGAATAACCAACCATAGGGCCTGCATTAATGTTGGTATCTTTTGAAATTAAAAAAGATATTATTAAGGCTATAATTGTAAAATTTTTCATCTAGTCTAAAATTATTTCAATTAATAAAACAATATCTAAAATATTTACAGTTTCATCTGAATTTAAATCTGAACAACTAGTTTCAATATTATTTAATATAGAATTAACTAGAAGTACTACATCTAAAACATTTAAGCCTTCATCACCATTTATATCACCGATTAATGAACAATCCTCAATATCTCCCAAATAAATTTCTTCATCACCAGGCTCATAGATAAGGTATTCTATGGGTATAAAAAACATTTCATCATTTGTTCCATCACCAGGATAAACCCATTGTGGAGGGTTATTAGGATTATTAGGATTAGATGATGTGTTATCATAAACACATGTTGCAGTAATCGTTGAACCTCCAGGTATTTTTAATAAATATTCTGGATAATAAAAACTTTGCCAATCAAAATCCCAATTAGGTATACTAATAATAGGAATAATCTCTTCGTCAGCTGTAGTTGCATAAATTTCCCAGGATTTACCAAGTAAATGACAATGAGGCAAAATATTTACTAAACTAACTGATTCAGGTATATAAAGTGTTCTTGTAATTGTTGTCTCTTGATTGGGAGGCAAAGCAAATTGCCAATAATCAAATATTACTTGTTCAATTTCTCTTTCTATATTTTGATCTTTGAAAAAAATATTTATTGAAGATAAATCTTCTTGATCTGTTAAAAGTGGAGCATAGTGAACTTGAACAATAATATCTGAATTAGCAGGAATCGTACGCCCAATATTTTGAGGATATTCTACACTGGATAGCCCGGGAGCATAACCGCCAATTAAATCTGATACTGTATTAAGTCCAAATCCACCATAACATTCATAACCATATTGATCATCTTGATTATCTAAATAATCAGCATCTCCTTGAGGAATATAAGTTATGATAGCATGATGAACAGCCTCTTTATTTCCAGGACGAAACTCTATTGCTGACATTTCTATTTCTTCTTCATTATCAAGAGAAAAGATAAAACACCTATAATCATCTTCATAATTACCTTCAACAAAATGAGATTCTTCCATTTCAAAAACTAAATCTGGCTGACCAAGATTAGAACCATCTGGAAACTCTGGCATAGGATATTCAAGGCTTGGGTCTCCTTGAGATGCACCTTCATCAATCCAATCTAAAATTAAATCAATTTCTTCATCTTCTAAATAACGCTCACCAAGTAAAGTACTATATTCTCGATCTGGAGGCCATGGCGGCATTATTGGATTATCATGCCTGTTATCATCATTTCCACCAATTACATAAGCAATCAAAGCTCTATTATTATAAACATCTTGATAATTTTCTAAAGTTAAAAATGCTCCAATTTCATTAGGACGATGACAACTGGTACAATTATTATAAATAATTGATGAAATATCTTCACTAAAATTAATAGAGTAAATAAAACTAATTAATAAATATATAGCTAATTTTTTCATAAAATTCCTGATTAAATCTTAATTATAAAGAATTAAATTTACTAACTCAATTACATCAAGCACATTTAATTGGCCATCTAAATTTAAATCACCTGCTTCATTATAATAATCTGATAAAATATAATTAATAAGTAAAATTATATCCTGAATATTAATTTGTCCATCTCCACTAACATCTCCAAAATTTGCTTCGACGATAAATGTATGCCAACCCGAAATTGGGTGTGACACACTATTTCCAGATGAATTTGTGACAGTAATAAAATATTCAATCTCTGAATTTAAATTAATTTCTGGAAATAAACCTGAATATATATCTGATTCAAATTCTAAATTAAACTGAGAATAGGGCCCATCTTCTGCGCTATATTTCCAATGTACTGTGACTGATTCTAAATCAGAATCAGAGTAATCAATAATTTCAGCTGAAATTTCAATATCATTACTAATTATTTCATCACTTCTGATTGATTTGTGAGAAATATGAATCATTTCAGGATTAAATATACCTTTTGTTCTACAATGAAGTGCATCTTCCCCATACCAAGGATCACTATTTAAATCATCAAATCCAATCACCTCATAACCTGGCATTGCTTCTTGAAAAACTTGAATAGCTAATTCATCTTCTGGAATTCCATATTTAGGGACTAATACTTTATTGTTTAGAATTAACGAATTTGTATAAGCTGCAACTGGATTGTTCTCCCACGGACCTCCAGGTATTTCAGGACAATAAATTCTTTTAATTTCAAATGGTCTTTCATAAAATGTATTTAGACTATAGAAAGACTCAGCAAAATCCTCAATACACTCATATTCTGGACTATCCTCAGAAACTTGCTTAATAATAATGGTTTCAGCATTAACTAATTTAGCCATACAATCTATATGTTGAATACTAAGCTCATTTGGATTATCAAAAATATGGTAATCCGTAAAATATAACTCCTGGCTCATAATTTCTTTAAATACTTCATTTTCAATCTCATTTTCATTAATCATAAGCTGTGTTGAAAAGCCCATGCCATAACCATCTGTCATAAAATTACCACCGGTCCAATAAAGATCTAAATCTAAAATGTCCCACCCAAGTTGATTTGCAAAATCAATATTAGTATCATCATCTTCTTCCCATCCTCTAGCTTGTAAATCTGAAGGCCTTCCTTCAATTTGACTTCTTTCTATTGTATTTAAATTATCATCACAATAACCGTTTTCATCAATTATTTCACCTCCACAATCTCCACAATCAAAACTATATTCATCACACATAAAATTCAGTCCCCAATTTCCATTATCACAATATCCATCTCCAAGCCAATCCATAATCTCTCCATCACCATTAAAATCTTCGCACAAATCATTATTAACATAACAATCATATCCTTCATATTGAGGCTGATTATTACAAAATTCTGTTCCTACACAATCAGTTAATATCATATTATCATCACAATCAGTTTCTACAAATTCACATCCATAATTTTCAGGATAACCATTAAATTTCTGATTAATAACTTCCCAATAATTTTCACCAATTAAAAACTCTGGCCCATGGTCTCGTGTCCAGTGGCTATAAGTCTGCGTATATATAAATTCAACGTTTGATATATTAACTCCCCATTGATTAAAATTATTTAAAGCAGCATTTTGCTGAAAATTATTTTCAATAAGTACATATAATATGTCATCGCTTGCAAGCTCAACAACTAAATCTGATGGAATTCCAAGTGGCCAACGAATCATGGTGCCAATTGCAGGTTCCCATTCAGCTACAACTCTATGTTCGGGGATATTAGCGATGGAAAATGATAAAATTATGGAAAACAGTATTATTTTCATAAATTATGTTATGAAAATAATTATTGCTTTCCTAATACTTATATCTTTCAATTTGTATCCACAATGAGCACTCTGAGCAAACCCCTCATTACCAGTTGGTAATGCTGATAATGGAGTAGGACTTTGGGCTGGACAAATTATGGTCTCTGGAAACTATAGTTTACAATATGTTGATTGGGCTCATGATCCTATTGATAATGAAGAATTTGAACACTTAGGAACTCTTACAAGCCATATTATAACACCTACCATTACTATTGGGATATCAGACTATATCAATTTTAGCTATCAACAAACTATTGGAATAAGAACAATGGATTGGCAAGGTCCTGAAGTAAGCTCCCATCATCGTGATGAAAGTTCCTTAACTGATTTTATCAATGCTATTGGAAGTGTCTTTGGTGATGCAAGATTTAATTTAAAATATTTATTAACTAACACAGGTAGCATGTCTGGTTCAAGAATTTTTTTAGGATTTGGATTAGTAGTACCGTCAAATAGTGTTCTAACTGAAAATCCATTTTTAAAAAATGGAGATGGTAGCACACCTGAGCACAGACATTTTAGCCTAACTGATGGTTGTTATAAAACAAATTTTGAAATCCAATTTTATATGAAAAATATAACTAAAAAAAGATATGTTCCAAGCTTCTATGGAATAACCTTTAACTATACAAAGCCAATCAAAGAAAGTGAATATGGTTATATGTCTGGAGATACTTATATTGCAATTGGGTCTATGCTCTTTTCAACTCAACTGCCTAAAAAATGGCACCCAAAAGGGCTTAGCATTGGTTTATCCAATCTTAAAACTGAACAAGCTTATTGGAATAATGAAGAAGCTCCAAACACAAAGTCTAATTTTTTAATGCCAAGCATTGGATTAATTTGGAGTGATAAAAATTTAGGGAGCATGAGTATAAATTTTAAATATATAAAAGATAACTCTCTAATCCCTGAAGATGCTCCAAATGGTAATGTAGAATCTATTGAAATGTCAATTGGGTATCGTAAAACTCTTAATTATACCATCCCTTGGTTTGATTTTTAACTAATCTTTAGAATGCCAATAGGCTAGCCCTAAAAAAATAAATTGAATAGGTAATCTAACCCATGATACCATAAAAGAGTCATATCCTGTTAATTGTTGAGGGGTTTCATAAAAAGCTAAATATAAATTCGCAGGATATACTGCAATCAATAGTAGGATTAATCCATAAGCAGCAATTTTTCTTGATTTAGGAAAGATGAGCATAATACCAAATAAGATTTCAAAAAAACCACTGATATAAACTAACTCTAAACCAATAAATGCTAAAAAAGGAGGGATGATATATAAAAAAGGATTTACAGGCTCAATAAAATGCTGCACTCCAACTCGGATATAAAAATATGCCATTACCAGGATGCTAATATATTTAATATATTTTAGCATCCTAGATAATAGATAAACTCATTATTTAAATTTAATTTCTCCGGTAACCTCAAATCGTGATTTTGAATATTCATAATAATCACCTGTGTCTATACCGGTTAATCTAAATGTCGGAGTAATATTAACAGACCCTTTTTCACCCTTATAGATGGTTTTTGTATAGGAAAGCCAAATATAGGATATATCAGATGTCTCAACCCAATCCAAGTCTTCATCGTCATCATCACCAGTTGGCATGGTATTAAATGATTTGGAAGCAATATCATAGAAAAATTTTATTTTTCCATCTTGATAGGGTGCTTGCACAGATAATCTTAAATGATCAATTTCATAATTATACATATTTTCATTCCAATTTTCAGTTATATCACCATTTCCACTATTTTCTCTATACCAACTTTCAGAAGTACTCCCATAGCTTGACATAAAATAAGAAGTAGATATAGCATAACCACCAGTTAAAGACTCTGGAACCTTAACATGTGCTCCAAAAGTAGTAGGCATGACCTCACCAACAGCCGCCCAAGAAGATGGAATCACATCATTATCAATATATTCTATTTTATCATTTCCAAAAGATTTTAAAAAATAAGGGCTAATCACAAAATCATTAAAATTAAAACTTGTACTAAGCCCTAAAGTGTAATGGTTACTAAATGTAGTATCCCAATCTGCCCATTCACTATCATAAGAATCTTGATTTATATTATTTTTATCTACAGATAAAAACCAATTTACTTTATAACCAGAAACGACTTCATATCCTGCTGCACCTACAGTTGATCCATTATTACTAATTAACCATGGAAGACCCACAATACTATTAGGATAAAAATGAATATCAAGCCCTGGATGATGAGAAAGTGGATAGGCTCCTACCCAAACACCACGCTTATCACTTTTATAGCCAAAATAAAGCTGATTAAAATTAACAATAGGTCTATAGCTATTTCGATTCCCCATACCAATAGAAAGGTCATCTGATGTTACAACCCCTTCAGTTACCCCATCTGAGCCCATTGTACTCATTCCAGATTTGCTGGCCGTTGCAAGTTGTGTTTTGAAAAACCAATTTTCACTTATATCAGCCTCTAAATTTAATCTTGCTCGATACAAAAAATAAAAATCAGATCGCTCTGATTTGAAATCATTTCCCTCATAATCTTCAAAATCAAATTCATATTCTACTGTTTGATATCTAGGCCTAAATCTAGCATCACCGCTGATTTTAATTTCTGCCATTATATATGAGAATATAAATAGACATAATACTATTTTTTTCATTGTCTCTCCCTATTTTTAAATATTTTTATAGCTAAATAATTTACTGTATTTTGTACCCTCAACTAAAGGATAAATAAAGAAATTTACATGCTTGTCATAATTTTTTAATTCTAAATCTCTACCAGTTGTAAATTCAACCCTGTCTTTATTTAATGTACCAAAATAATACTCAGCTTTTTTTGGATCTTTATCTGCTTCAGAAATATCAACTGGATACCATCCTTCTTCATCAACATAATAATCAGCCCAGCAGTGATAGCCACCAATTTTACCTTCTATGCCACTTTTTGGAACATTAAATCCCATATGAAACCTTGCTGGTACATTCATGGTTCTAAGTAATGATATAAAATAAGAATGGTAATCAGTACAATTTCCAACCCCTATGTCACATGCATATCTAGCATTTCCATTACCATATGCATAGCTTTCTTTTTTATTTTGTTTTTCAACTAACATATCTTGTGTTACTTTCAGTCTACCGTAAGTAATATCTTTTGGCAACCATTCCTCACCAGTATTTTTATTAATTCCACCATTTATATATTTATAGTTAGGATTATCTTTATCATCTGTTGGTTTTCCATAATGCATACCATTAAGCACATAATAATAAACGCTTCTTATATCAGTTCTTGTTAAATTATTTTCATTTATAATATCTTGAAAAACATCTCCTTCAGGTACAGTTAAATTATCAGTTCCTTTATCATAATTATCTGGATTAAGATTTGTATAATCGATTTCATTATGCTCATATCTTTTAACATCAGCTTTGTAGGTTAATACCATTGAGCTTGATAAATCCTCATCTCTATAACAATAATAATAATGATTTAAATGGACCTCTTCAACTAGTTTTTCACAAGTTAATTGTCCACTATCAAGTATTTCATTAGAGATTTCCTGAGTCTCATTTGTTTTGGCAATAGGAAACCACAACTCAACTTTTTGATCAGAAGGTTCTAAATTTACTTGATAAGTGAATTGAAAAGATCTAGATTGACCAAGTTCTTGATATTTTCTTGCACAAGAAAAAGACAAGAAAATAATTGATATAAATAATAATAATTGAAAAAAATTCATTTTAACTCCTTAATAGAATAATTTTTAGTTTGAAAAAATATGCAGTCCAACCCGGGATGCTTTAATTTATTCAGGTAAATGAATTTTTAATTAAAATTATCATATTAATAATTTATAAAAATTTGATTTACCATTCAATATTATTTCCATCAATTATTTTCCAAAGATAAAGACAAGCAATCGTTCTATAAGGTTTCCATCTATTACTATTTTTAATCATAAGATTATCATCTGGAAGTTTATCAAGCTTAAAAAGGACTTTCATCCCTTTTTTAATACCTAAATCTTTAATTGGAAATACATCTAATCTATTTAAAGTGAACATCAAAAACATATCACAAGTCCAAGGGCCTACCCCTTTTATTTTTATAAGCTGATTGATAATCTCTTGATTAGAATTATTTTTAATATTATTTAAAAAATGTTTATCAGTTATAAATGCATCTGATATATGATTAATGTATCCTATTTTTGATTTAGAAATACCAATTTGTGTTAATGCTATAAAATTTATTTTTTTAAAATTAGTCGGATTTATTTTTTTATTCTTAAATAAATCAATAAAACGATTATAAATAGCTCGTGCAGATTTGATGCTTAATTGTTGATAGATTATATATTTTGAAAGTGATTTAAAATAATTTTTTTCAGGTACAAATGATGGTGAATCTATCGTAGAAATTATATCACCTAAATATTGATCTTGTTTAAGATGTTGAATACCTTTTAAAAAGTCATTCATAATATGTAATAAATATTACCCTAAAATAATATTAATCAATGTAACCACATCAAGGACATTAACAACCCCATCTTCATTTACATCTGCATTTGATGTAGGTTCATTATTACCTAGTATCATTCCTACTAGTATTACAACATCTAATACATTAAGACCTCCATCACCATTTACATCACCTAATAATTGGTCTTTAAAAATAGAAAAATTATAAGATTTAGAATCATAAGTATGATACGTGGGCATAATATTAAAATTTAATGTTGTTATGTCTGAATTAAAATTACTAGCACTGAAATTTAATTCTAAATTACTATAAGGTTGAATTACTATATCTTGATTTTCAACTTGAAACCATCCCTGAGAATCTGACATACTATAATTATATACCTGTTCATATCCACTTTCATTTAACAAATTGATTTTTAAATTATTATCAGATAAATAAATTCCACGACCTAAATCACCTAATTTATAATTTTCAAACATAACAGCATAAGCATTTGGATGAATTGAAGGAATGCGATAAGTCCTATAATTACCTGCAGGCTCATTATTAGCAGTAATATTGTAATCAGCACTCCATATAATTTGCTGTTCAGGTGTTACTTCAATTGCATGGCCACCAGAACCAACAGAGTTAATTAATTTATTGCCATTTGGTAGTGTTTGAACACTTCCCATCCAAGGAGCAAACATATTATTTGGAAGTGTATATTCCCATATCATTTCACAATAACTATTATCAATTACTCTAAATTCTAAAGCTCTAGTAGTTTCAGAATCACCAAATAGCCCACTTAAATTACCATTATCAAATAATGTTATATTGCCATTATCTAAGAGTTGAACATTATGCTGCCATGTAAATCCTAAATCTGTACAAATATGATCGTTACCAGTATAATAGCCTGGAGGCATTCCAATCATCCAAATTACATCTCCAGATGGATAAGCAACTTTTGTTATTCTTGATAAATGCCTTGCTGAAAAATAAATTTCATTTTCTTCAGAATCAAAATGAAATGCATTTGAATGCATCCAATCGTATTGTCCATCAAAATATGCATTCCACCAAGTTCCACCATACACATCATAATGGTCCATGGTGAAATGATCAAATGGGCTCCATCTCCATATTTCATTTGAATTTTCATCCCACTCTACTATAGCTTGCCCACACCATGGGAATTCTAATGTCTCTCCATCAGCTTCATATCCAAGTGCTCTATATAGGCCAGTCCAATCTCCAAGTGGGATAGGACCATTTTGACATTCCCATACAAATCCCATATAGTTTCCATTTGGAATAGATTTGACTTCATGAACATCTATGTATACATCATCTGGACCTTGCCATAAATATTGATTATCATAATTAATTAAAGAACCAGTATTGTCTGGAAAATTATTAAAGCTACAACCAGAAACTTGACCATACTTATTAACATGTGTAGTAATAAAATTTTTATTTCTATCATTCCATATTTCTCGACCATATTTATCAAAAACAATACTTCTATTATCATCTGATAAATCTCCCATGAGAGTTAAACCTTCAAAATATTGACTCTCATCAATAATATTAACATCTATTCCATTAAAGCCTGTTTGACTATTTGTAATGATAAAATTTTTACTATCTATCCAATTTCCATAAGAATTATCATTATATATAGGTCTTACTCTCCAATGATAAGTATCACCCCAATTAATATCACCTTTAAATATGTAAACAAGGCTAGAGGTATTTAAATCTAGAATAAGATTTGTGAAGTTACTATTGGCTGAAACCTGAATATTATAATTATCAGCATCAGGCTCTTGCTCCCATTCAAACAATATATGAATATATGAAATAGATTGACCATCATATGGCTTTAATAAATCTGCCAATAAAAATGATGAAACCATAAATGACATTGCTAAAACATTAATATAAAATTTCATAATAGAATCCTGTTATAAATACTTAGTAAATTAAAAAAAAGGTAGTAAAAAAAGTAATAAAAAATAGTTAAAATTTGTAAGCAAACAATTATTATGATAGACGATTTTTTATTTCATTATTAATATTATCAATAAAATCATTAACTGATAAAGAGCCTTTGTCTCCTGAAAACTTTCTTCTAATTGAAATAGAATTGTTATTGACCTCTTGCTCTCCTATTATAATCATAATAGGAATCTTATTTAACTCTGCAGTTCTTATTTTTGCCCCCATTTTTTCACTTCTTGTATCAATTTGAGCTCTAAAATTATTCTCTTTTAACTGATTATATACAGATTGAGAGTAATCATTAAATTTATCTGAAATAGGAATAACAACCATTTGTACAGGAGCTAGCCAAAGAGGGAAATTGCCTGCATAATGCTCAATTAAAAATCCAATAAAACGTTCATGAGTTCCTAATGGTGCCCTATGAATACATAAAGGTGTTTTATCTGTATTATCACTATCTATATAAGTTAAATTGAATCTAGAAGGTATAGCAAAATCTACTTGATTGGTTGCTAAGGTAAATTCTCTTCCTATAGCACTCCACACCTGAACATCTATTTTAGGACCATAAAAAGCTGCTTCCCCAGGTATTTCAACAAAATTTAAATTACCATCCTTGAGAGATTCTCTAACTAATTGTTCGGTTTTAACCCATAATTCTGGTTCATCAACATATTTTTCTCCAAGTTTTTCAGGATCGTGCAAACTAAGCCTCATCTCATATTTTTCTATACCAAAAATTTCAAAATATTTTAAATACATCTGACATACAGCTAAAAATTCTTCTTTAAACTGTTCTTCAGTACAATAAATATGAGCATCATTCATCTGCATGCTTCTAACCCTCATTAAACCAAAAAGTTGTCCTGATTTTTCATATCGATAACAGGTTCCATACTCACTTAAACGTAATGGTAACTCCTTATATGTTCTAGGTAAGCTCGCATATATTTTATGATGATGAGGACAATTCATCGGCTTCAAGTAATATTCATTACCATCAATATCCATTGCAGGAAACATACTATCCTTATAATGTGATAAATGCCCTGATTTTTCATATAATGAGCCTTTTGTAATATGGGGAGTTTTAACCCTATCATATCCAGCTTTTTGTTCAGTTTCTTTTGCTAATTGCTCAAGTTCTTCAATAATAACCGATCCATTAGGAAGCCATAATGGCAATCCTGGGCCTATTTCCTCATCAAAAGTAAATATTTTCATTTGCTTACCAATCTTACGATGATCTCTCTTTTCAGCTTCTTTTAACATCTCTAAATATTTATTAAGCTCTTTATCATTTCTCCATGCTGTTCCATAGATACGAGTTAACATTTCATTATTTTCATTACCACGCCAATATGCCCCCGCTACTTTCATTAATTTGAAAGATTTTCCAACATGTTTTGTTGTAGGTTGGTGTGGCCCTCTACATAAATCAAGCCAATTTCCTTGCCTATAAACTGTAATAACTTCATCTTCTGGTAAATCTTGAATAATTTCTGTTTTATATAATTCACCTATTTCATTAAAATAATCAATAGCTTTCTGTCTATTCCATACCTCTCTCTCAATAGGTTCTCCTCTATCAATAATTTCATGCATTTTATTTTCAATTTTTGTTAAATCATCTTCAACAAATGGTTTTTTAAATGAAAAATCATAATAAAAACCATCATCAATTGCAGGACCAATAGTAACTTGGGTGCCTGGAAATAATGATTGAACTGCCTCAGCCATTACATGGGCACAATCATGACGAATTAATTCAAGAGCATCTTCAGCACTTCTTTTAATAATTTCAATTGAGGCATCTTCTTCTATAGGATATGATAAATCTCTTAAAGCATCATTAATTTTAACTGCTACAGATTCTTTAGCTAATGAATTTGAAATTCCCTTTGCAATTTCAAGTCCTGTAATACCTATAGGCTTTTGAACTGAATTTCCATCTGGAAATGTTATTTTAATTTCTTTAACTTGATTCATAAAATTATTTTATTTTCCATATTGTTCCATCAGGAGTATCTTCAATTTCAACCCCCATATCAGCTAATTTATTACGAATTTCATCAGCTTTACCAAAATCTTTTGATAAGCGTGCTTCATTTCTCTTGCTTATTAAACTATCAATATAATCACCATCTAAATTATCCTGTATTTGACCTATACCCAACCATTTTTTTGGTGAATGCTGAAGTATACCAAACACTTTTCCTGAAGCTAATAGCTCATGCTTATATTTTAATTTATCTTCTAAATTAACTGAAGAAGATAACTTTTTTGATATTTCAATAGTCTCAGCTAAAGCTTTGGAGGTATTTAGATCATCGCATAAAGCATCTAATACACTTGATGGACAATTATCCAATAATTTTTCATTTGTATCAATATCTGAAACTGAATTAAGAATTCTATAAAATTTATCTAATATGTTTTTAGATTGTTCAATTGTTTCATTGGACCAATTGATGGATTGCCTATAGTGACCAGATAATAAAGCTAATCTAAGAACTTCTCCATTATGTTTTTCTAAATAATCTCTAATATAGAAGATATTTCCAAGAGATTTAGACATTTTTTCGCCATCTATATTTAACATAGCATTATGCAGCCAATATCTAACAAAAATTTGAGGGTTTTGATCTTCTCCATGTGCTCCACAACTTTGTGCAATTTCATTTTCATGATGTGGGAAAGTTAAATCCATACCACCACCATGGATATCAAATGGTAATCCTAAACTTTCTTCTGACATTGTAGAACATTCTAAATGCCATCCAGGTCTACCAAATCCCCAGGGAGAATCCCATCCAGGCTGATCTTCTATACTTGGTTTCCATAAAACAAAATCTCCAGGATTTTTTTTATAAGAAGCAACTTCTACTCTACTACCTGCTAATTGATCTTCAATATTTCTACCTGATAATTTTCCATAACCAGAATATTTTGTAACATCAAAAAGTACATGACCATCTGATACATATGCTGTATTATTAGCAATCATTTTATTAATTAGCTCAATCATTTC
>CEUQ01034831.1_pt1 | contig 30999 bp, 16 predicted proteins | sample 361491 | NCBI WGS metagenome assembly CEUQ01 (sample SAMEA2622796, study PRJEB7988) | marine metagenome | biome: marine biome (ENVO:00000447); feature: marine epipelagic mixed layer (ENVO:xxxxxxxxx); material: "saline water (ENVO:00002010), including plankton (ENVO:xxxxxxxx)" | depth 120 m | reverse complement strand
AAGCTAAAAGTATATTCACACCTTCAAGTCAAGCTGGAACAGCTGAAATCAGAGCTACGGCCACATCTTTAGATTTAAATACGCAGTCTATTATTAATGTACAATCTGGACTAGCGGCAAATTTAAAAATTGAATTTCCTACAGAAAATAATATAATGGTTAAAGGTGGAGGTGGTGACGAATCAGTTACAATTACAGCTATAATTGAGGATGGGTCTGGTAATATCGTAGACACACCATATGCTGTAATTTTTTCAATTCCATGTCCTTACCCAATAGATGGATTTTGCCCAAGTGGTGATGGTGACTTTACTAATGATATTATGCTTGATGGTATTCCATCATCAGGATTAATACCAAGAGTAGTATCTGAAACAAGTACTGGAGAAGCTAGCGTAACATTAAATAGCGGTAATACTCCTGGTATTGTGACAATGAAGGTAGAATTATGTGAAATTGGTGATGTTGCAGAAGATGGTTCATGCACAAGTGTAATTACTCAAGCTGAAAGAATAGTTGCTGCCATCAGCACAGGTCCTGCAACCTATGGTCAAGTTGTTGCTGGCTGGGCAGAAGCTGATAGTACTGGAGGGGGAGTTTTTTCAATACCTATTACTGCAACATTTTGGGATCAGTGGACAAATCCAATTGCAGATTCTACTAATGTTTATTGGTATATTAATCCAGAATACATAGCAAGTGTTGATACAGACTCTCAAATTGGAGATTGTGGTAATGGAGAGCCTGGACAAGCCTGCACTAATGCTTATTATGTTTCTGGAGAAATATTTAGTACAGGTCAAATATGCGCAAAGGTTTCAGGTCAGAATGGAAATGAAATCGTTGCATGTAGCGGTGGTACTAGATGTGAGGATTTTACTGAGCAGTTTGATTGTTATTCAAATGAAGATTTAGGATGTACATGGAATGAAGAATTTGAAGAATGTTATTTTATTACATCAGAAAGATATTGTAATACACTATTTACTCAACAAGAATGTGAATCTCCTGAAAACTCTATGAATGCACCTTATAATTGTATTTGGAACGAAACAGCTATCGCTACGATTCCAGAATGGCAAACAAATATAGCAGATGGGGCTGGTTGTCATTATGCGCCATTAGTTAATGGACTTGATGAACAGCAATTTTCATTTGATGCTGATGGAGATGGCTTGGATGATTCTTTTACAGGTGAATGGGAAGCTGCAGGTATCATTTCGCCGGATGATCCATTTTGTAATATTTCAGGATTAAACTCTATTCAATATCAACAATACAGTGAAGAATGTTCCAGTAAACCAACTTGTTCATGGGAGTTTATTGCTGGTGCAACAGGTTCATCAGATGGTAGTATAGGAAGCTGTTTATATAATGGAGGTGCAAGTAGTGGTGCAGGTACCGGTTATTTTAATCCGTGTGTTGATTGTTCCATTGAAATTATACCTCTTTCCCCACAAGTTACTGATTACTGTCAAACTAATGATGAGCCATTAGATATATTAGTTAGAGGTAGCCTTACTGATGCATATGGAGACCCTGTTTCATTGGGAACTTTATTGATGGCTGTATTTGATGCATCAGCATTTAATTTTGTTTCAAGTGATGATACAGATATAGATGAAGAAATGGGTTATGAATTTGACCCTCCTATTCCTGCAAGCGCAACACAAATTACTGATGCGAATGGAGAAGTTTTTTGGATAGTTCGTTTACCAAATGATAATTGTCAAAATACAAATCCAGATGATCCAGATGTTTTTTCATGTAATAATGTCTATATGAGAGCTTATTTATTAGATCCTCTTAATGGAGAAAGTGCAGATTTAAATACAACATTATATAAAAATTGTCAACCATAATGAATTAGATTAGCAAGGAGTAATACTAAATGACATTTAATCCACAATTTCAGAAAGTAGGAGATATATTAGTTTATCATGATATTATATCTGATGAGCAGCTTCAAAAAGCATTGTCTGAACAAAAAGATACTAAAGAAAAGTTAGGACAAATTTTAATTAATCAAGGCGTAATAAATGAGTCTCAATTGGTAAAAGCTTATTCTGAACAAATGGGTCATAAACATGTCCTTGAAAATGATTTGTTAAGTCTTTCAGAAGAAAATGTTAGTCTATTATCTGAAGAATTTGCAAGGGAAAATCATGTTATTTCTATGAATAAAACAGATTCTGGCATATTGGTTGCAATGGAAGATCCAGAAGATTTGGATGCAATTGATGGGATTAGAAAAATTACTGGCCTTAATCCTGAAATTGTAATAGCAGGAAGAACTGCAATTGAAAATGCTATTAGCAGACTATATGGTACTATTAAGCAGTCTGATGAAATCGAGAGTGCAATTTCTAATATAAGCGTAATAAGTGGAGAAGATGATGATAAAGATGAAATCGATTTAGCTGAAGAAAATGTATCAGCTGAAGATGCACCATTTGTAAAGTTAGTTAATTTGATGTTAACACAAGCAATTAAAGAAGGGTCAACTGATATTCATATAGAACCTGGTAAAAGTGAAGTTAATATTAGAATAAGAGTTGATGGTGTTTTAACTAAAATTATGTCTCCACCTATTTCATCACTTAACGGGATGATAACCAGAATTAAAATTTTATCTAAACTTAATATTGCTGAACATAGACTACCTCAAGATGGTAGAATGAAATTAAAAATGGGTATAAAAGAAATTGATGTTCGTGTATCTATATTACCGACTGTTCATGGTGAGAAAGCAGTTCTTAGATTATTAGGAAGCGGAGATAAAGAGCTCAATTTATCAAATTTAGGATTTCCAGAAAATAAATTATCCAAATTTAAGAAATGGATTAACCAACCTTATGGAATGATAATTATTTCTGGTCCAACTGGTAGTGGTAAATCTACTACCTTGTATGCTGCACTTCAAGAAATTAAATCTGATAGTATAAATATTACAACTGTAGAAGACCCAGTGGAGTATCAAATACCAGGAATAAATCAAATACAAGTTCATGATGCAATCGGGCTTTCATTTGCTGCTGCATTAAGGTCAATTTTAAGGCAAGATCCTGATGTGCTTCTAATAGGTGAGATTAGAGATCAGGAGACAGCTGACATCGCAGTTAAATTTTCAATGACAGGTCATTTAGTTTTTAGTACAGTACATGCAAATGATGCACCTTCTACAATTTCAAGACTATTAGATCTAGGAATACCGCCATTTTTATTAGGGTCATCATTAAATTTAATTATGGCTCAGAGATTAGTTAGAACAATTGATTCAAATGAAAAGGTGGAGGACTCCCCAACAAATGAGCAACTTCAAAGGTTAGGGATAGCAGAAAATGCAAATCAAATGACTTTCTATAAAGGAAAGCCGACTCAGCAAAATCATAATACTGGATATAAGGGGCGTACAGCTATTCATGAGATTTTAGAAGTTAACTCATCAATTAGAGAGATGATCTTTGAAGGTAAAAGTGAATCTGAGATTAAAAATCAGGCAGTTAAAAATGGTATGACACCTCTTAGAGAAGCAGGTATAGATAAGATAAAAGATGGTACGAGTACTGTTGAAGAAATTTTAAGAGCAACTGTTGAAGATAATTAATGCCTGAGTTTTCATATATAGCGCGTACTCCGGACGGTGTGCGTAAAGAAGATGTTGTTACAGCTTCTAATATTCAAGAAGCATCCAATGTGCTGGCAGCTGAAGATCTATCAATCATTAAAATAAGTGAAAGAGATACTTCTTTTGATTTTATGGGACCTTTTATGGAAAGATTTAATCTTTCTATGGATAAACTTAAAAATCGCATACCATTAACTAGTTTAGTTTTTTTTACAAGACAGCTTTCTACGATGTTTAATGCTGGTTTAACACTTGAGAAAGCAATTACTTTTTTATCAAAAGAGGAAAAACATAAAGGTTTTAAGAAAGTTATAACTGAAATCGAAAGTGATGTAAAAAAAGGTCTACTTTTATCTGATGCTTTAAACAGACATCCAGGTGTATTTAATAATTTATATGTTTCACTAGTGCGTGCTGGAGAAGTTAGTGGTAAACTTGCAATAACACTTGAAGAGCTTTCTAAATATTTGGAAGCAATGGAAGATACTCAAAGAAAAGTAAAATCAGCTATGTACTATCCAACCTTTATTTTAATTTTCTTGGGTATGGTTATGGTAGTATTATTTGCATTTATCATTCCACAATTTACTTCTGTTTATGATCAATTAAATGCAGATTTACCTCTATACACTCAAATGCTTTTAGATACAGGTGATTGGTTAAGCAATAATCTATTAACTTTCTTTTCATTTATATTTTTATCTCTTCTTACTATTTGGTTGATATTTTTAACTGATCGAGGGAGGTTGGTAAGAGATAAAATATTATTAAGGCTTCCAATATTTGGTTCAATTTTCAATCAAAGTGTATTAAGTAAATTTGGAAAAACTTTTGGTATATTGGTTGGTTCAGGTATTTCTGTAATTGATACAATGAATTTAGTTAAAAAAGTTGTCGATAATAGAGTTTATGAGCTTGCCATAGAAGAGGCTGCAAAACAAATAGAAAATGGAAGCAGTATATCAGATGCACTAAAATTAACAGATATTTTCCCAGGAGTGTTAATTCAATTGATGAATACTGGTGAAGAAACAGGTGAAATAGATAAATTGGCAATTAAAGTTTCTGATTTCTATTCAAAGCAAGTAGATGCCATTGTAGATAGGTTAACTTCTATCATAGAGCCAGCTTTAATTATTTTGATTGGAGTAATTATTGGTATAGTTTTAGTTGCAGTATATATGCCTATTTTTAAATTTGGAAGCGCATTTTAACCAAATATGATAATATTTATATTTGCTTTATTAGGTTTAATCTTTGGAAGTTTTTTAAATGTCCTTATTTATAGGATGCCTAGGAAAGAATCTATAGTTTACCCTTCATCTAGGTGCCCTTATTGTAAAACTACTATTGAGTGGTATAATAACATTCCAATATTATCATATATCAAGCTAAAAGGAATATCTTCTTGTTGTAATAAGAAAATATCATTTAGATACCCATTTGTTGAATTCCTTTCCATGATGTTATGGGTATGGAGTTTTTACTATATATCTGATACTATTAATCAAATATGTTTTCTAATTATAGCTTCATGTCTCATTTCAATATTTTTTACTGATTTATATCATTTTTATATTCCATTTGGTTTAAACATATTAATTTTTTTAATTGCATTAACAAACTATTTATTGTCAAATAGTAACGACTTAATTTTTCAATTTATATCTATGATAAGTATTGTAGCTTATTTTTTAGTTGTTATGTTTCTAACTAGCTATTTACTTAAAAAAGATACAATGGGTTATGGAGATATTATTTTGATTGCATCAATCTCATTTTGGATGGGTTTTATTGATTCATTAATAATTATTTTTTTTGCTTCTTTGTTTTCAATTATTCATTGGGTAATTTTAAGAGTTACAAGTAATAGAAAGGAAATTATTTTGCCTTTTGGTTCTACTATTGCTTTTGCAGCATTAATGATTTTTATTTTAAAAAATACATTACATATTGAAACAAATATTTTTTAGATATTAAACACTTTTTTTATTATTATAATTAAAGATTTAAGGGGAAACCATATGTTATTTTTTACTAAACTTATTATTTTTATATCCTTAGCATTTTCTTCAAATATTGTCAATAATGGAATTTTTAAAATTTCAAAAGTTGATTATAAAAAAACAGAAATACTATTTGAATCTCCAAATATAGATATATCTAAGGATACAGATGGTTATATCAGTTTTAATGATGGAGATTTTATAGGTTTAAGTAACCTTAATGAAGAATTTGATTTACCAACCTATTCATCTATTTTTCAAATGAATCCAGGATATCAATATGAAGTTGACTATGAAGTTATTAGTTCGCATACGATAGAGGACGTTAATTTACAAAATTTTAATTATGATAATATTTATCCATATGAAAATATTACATTATCTGAACCTCAAATAATGAGAGGATTAGTGTTAAGTCAAATTTCATTTACCCCCTATAAGTATTTTCCTGATGAAAATAAGTTGGAAGTTTATGATGCTGTTCAAATTGTAATCACTGAGACTAATCAGGTCAACTTCGATTATTTTTTACCTGAAAAACGCTCTTATATTTTTGAAGAGTTATATAAAAATTTTATAATTAATTATAATAGTTCAGATAGATCTGAAGATTATCAGATACCATCCATACTATATATATGTGGTGGCAGTTCAATAAATAATGCTTATTTTCAAGAATTAGTTGATTGGAGACATAAGCAGGGGTATGTTGTTAATGTCGTTTCTACAGATGAGACAGGAAGTAGTGAAAGTAATATAAACACCTATATTGAAAATGCATATCAAAATTGGGATAACCCTCCAGAAATTGTTGGTTTGGTAGGTGATGTAGGTGGGTCATATAATATAGATTGTGATAGTTATGAGTGGGGTGGTTATTATGGTGCTAGTGATGTTAGGTATACATATATTGAGGGTAATGATTTGTTACCAGAAATTATTATTGGCCGAATATCAGCCAATGGAACTAGTGATTTGTACAATATAGTAAATAAAACATTAGAGTATGAGAAAGCTCAAAGACAAACCGATTTGGGGTGGTATGATAGAGCTGGACTAGTTGGAGATCCAACAACATCTGGACTGTCATGCGCTATTACAAATCAATATATTGATCAAGTTATGGAAACTCATGGTTTTGATGATATAGATTTAGATATTAATGGAGGTGGTAGTCAGTTAAATGAATTTTTAATTGATCAATTTAATCGAGGAATTATGTATTATAATTACAGAGGTTTTTACTTTGGTGAAGGAAGTTATCCTCCAAGTGCAAATGATCTTAGTAATGGCTATTATACCCCTTTTGTTTCTACAATAACTTGTGGCACTGGCGATTTTAATGGCACATCATCAAGCGAGGGTTTTGTAAGGATGGGTTCGGTTAATGACCCAAAAGGAGCTGTTGCAGCTGTTGGTACTTCAACAACAGGTACACATACTGCTTATAATAACATTGTAAATATGGGATTATATGAAGGATTATTTTCAAATGGGCTATCATTAGCTGGTTCAGCAGTAACAAATGGAAGATTATCATTATATAAAACTTACCCATCTAATCCAGGAGACTGTGTTGGAGCATTTGCTGCTTGGACTAATTTGATTGGTGATCCTGCCTTACATTTATGGACAGATGAGCCAAAAGATTTTTCTGTAGACTTTCCATCTAGCATGAATCTTGGTACAAATCATTTAGATTTAACTATTCTTGATTCTGAGGGTAATCCTGTAAAAGATGCTAGAGTAACTCTGTTAATGAAAGATAATGGTGAATCTGAGCAAGAAGATAATAATTTTACGGGTCAATATTTCTCTAGCCCAGGAACTGGTGGGTCACCAGATTTTGGTGAACTAGTATTAACTAGAGAAGATGATGTAGTTAATTTTGAATGGGGCAATGGAAGTCCAGATAATTCAATTCCTAATGATGATTTTCAGGTAAGATGGACAACTGAAATAAATGCAGAAACAACTGGAACTTATAATTTTAGAACTTATACTGATGATGGTCTTAGATTATATATAGATGGTAATCTTATTATAGATAATTGGAATGATCAAGGTCCAACTAGCAGAACAGGCAGTATATTTCTTGATCAAGGAAATTATGAGTGTATTATGGAATATTATGAAAATGGTGGTGGTGCAACTGCAAATTTATACTGGACACCTCCAGGACAGTCTGAATCATTAATTCATGGTAATCAAGATCAAAATATTCTTGATGATGCAATTTTCTTAACAAAGTTAACTGATTCTCAAGGTAGGATAAATTTTTTATGGAATGAATATCAAGAAGGAGATTTATTTTTAACAGTCACAAAGAGAAATTTTAGGCCATTTGAAGGAGTTATTCAAATAAACTCCAATGATGGATATGCTATTATTCCTGATTATTCTACACTTGACAGTTATATTAATGATTCTAATGGTAATAATGATAATTATATAAATCCAGGTGAAATTATTAATATAAATATACCTATTTCAAACTTTGGTGATTTAAATATTGATAATTTAAGCGCTACATTATCTAGCAATTCAGAATATATAACTTTAATTGATTCACAGTCAGATTATTCAAACTTAGAAGTTAATCAGGTTGTAATTGGAGATGGTTATTCATTTCAAATATCAAATAATGCAGTTTACGGAGATGATATTGAATTGTTGTTGAATGTTGAATCTAACAATCATCAGTGGACTTTTTATATACCATTGAGTATATATTCTCCTAAAATAAATGTATTAGATTATACTGTAATTAGCGGTACAGATGAGCCAGGATCTTCGGTTGTTATTTCATTAAATGTCATTAATGATGGAAATTTACCAATTAATAATTTAAATCTCGAGGTAGTTTCGTCAACCAATAAAATAAATGTTAATGATTCAAACATTAGCTTTGGAAATCTTGATATTAATCAAGAGGTATCTAGTAATTTGATTGGAGATAATATTTCTCTAAGTTATAATCAGTCTATATTCAAAGGTTCAGTTTTTCCAATGCAATTGAATTTTTCAAATGATCAAGGATACAATAGAACTGAAATTTTAAATCTTACAGTAGGAGAAATTGATAGATTTTCTCCTGTAGGTCCTGATTTATATGGTTATTATATTTACGATATGGGTGATACAAATTATAATTTGGCTCCTATATTTGACTGGATTGAAATAGATACACAATATGGAGGAGATGGAATAGACCTAAATATGAGTGATTCTGGAAATGGTAATGGAGCTTCAAATAGTACAAAAGTAATTGACCTACCATTTACTTTTTATTTTTATGGTGAACCATATGATGCAATTTCAGTAAGTACAAATGGTTGGATCGCTTTAGGTAGAACAAATCTTTTATCATTTAGAAACTATCCAATACCTGGAGCGGGAGGCCCTTCTCCAATGATAGCTGCTTTTTGGGATGATATGAAAACCACTTCAGGAGGTGATGTTTTTTATAAAATCATTGATAATGGTACAATTAATCAATCTATAGTTATTCAATGGTCTGATATGAGGACATATGATAATTCATCAGAAGAAGATTTTCAAGTTATTATGACTCCTAACCCAGATTCTGAAACAGGAGATGGAGATATTAAAATTCAATATAAAACTTTTAATAATACCTCAGATGGATATTATCCTGAAGGAGGAACTCCTACTCATGGTAGTTATGCGACAATAGGGATAGAAAATATGTATGGAAATGAAGGGCTTCAATATACTTTTAATAACCAATATTCTCCTGGAGCATCACCTTTATTTAATAATAGGGCAATACTTATAACAACAGAGCTTCCTAATTTTGGAACTTTAGGTGATATTAATGAAGATGAATTTATTAATGTTTTAGATATTGTTTTATTAGTTAATTTAGTACTATCAGGTAGTTATAATGAATATGGAGATATTAATGCTGATTCAATTTTAAATGTTTTAGATATTGTTTCTTTAGTAAATATTATTTTAGGAGCTAATATTTAATTTACATTTTGAAACAAAATTTAGTGCTGAATTAAATTGTATAATCCTTATTATTAGTATCTTATAATACTGTATATAGTCTCAATTTGAAAGGTTAAATAATGATTAAAAATAAATTCATAATTTTATTGCTTGCAAGCTTTCTATTTAATGCAGAAGAATTTTCAAAAATTAAAAATTTTTCAATTATTACCAAAAATCATGAACTTACATCTATTTTGTTTGAACCAAACGAGATTGAAATAAAATCAGAAAATGGTAAATCTAAATTTATAACTAATGATTTAATAGGTTTAACTATGGATGAGGGCAAGCCTCAACTTCCAGTTTATTCAACACTATTTCAAATTGATCCAAATAAATCATATGAATATGATATTGAAGTTGTAGATTCATATTTCATCGATAACATAGAATTTGAAAATTATAAGAACGATAATGATATGGATTACAATATATATCCAAATGAAAGTTTATATATCTCTGAACCACAAGTATGGAGAGATGTTGTGCTGAACCAAATTGGTATTACTCCTTATAAATATTTTCCTGAAACTAAAAAATTAGAAGTTTATAGTTCTGTTAAAATTAATATTGTTGAATCAGGATTAAGTCAAGTGGAATATGATTTACCCTTGAAAAAATCAAGAGTTTTTGAAGAATTTTATCAAACAGAAATAGTTAACTATGAAAGAACTACAAGATCTGATGAATATCAAACACCTTCAATACTATATATTTGTGGTGGCAGTTCTTGTAATAATGGATATTTTGAAGATTTAGTTGAATGGAGACACAAGCAAGGTTATGAAGTTACTGTAATTCCAACTTCTGAATCAGGCTCAAGTGAAAATGCAATCAATAACTATATTAGTAATGCTTACTCCACCTGGCAAAATCCTCCTGAAATTGTTGGACTTGTAGGCGATGTTGGTGGTTCATATAATATTGCCTGTGATTATTACGAATGGGGAAGCGGTTGGTATTCATATGAAGGCGCCAGTGATGTTAAATATACTTATATTACTGGTAATGACTTGCTACCTGAAGTCGTAATTGGAAGAATATCTGCTGACAGCAGTAGTGATTTAAATAATATAATTAATAAGACTATACAATATGAAAAGGCTATATTACAAACTGATAGAGGATGGTTTGATAGGTCTGGATTAATAGGTGACCCAACTCAGTCAGGTTTATCATGCGCTATTACAAGTGAATGGATTAGAGAGCTGATGAATGTGCATGGACATAATGATGTAGATGCAGATTTAAATGGTGGTAGTGACAGTCAATTAGAAGATTATTTGGAAGATCAGTTTAATAGAGGTATTATGTATTATAACTATAGAGGAATTTATGGAAGTGGTGGTGCCTATATGCCAAGTAATGGTAATAATTTATCTAATGGTTATTATACACCTTTTGCGACAGTTTTAACTTGTGGAACTGGAGATTATAATTATGATGATGATAGTGAAGATTTTATTAGAGTTGGATCAGTTAGCAATCCAAAAGGTGCAGTAGGATGTGTTGGTATCTCCACTACCGGAACTCATACTGCTTATAATAATATTTTAAATATGGGCATATATGAAGGTATTTATTCTAATGGGGTAACATATGCTGGAAGTGCTACTACTAGTGGTAGATTAGCTATTTATAGAACCTACCCTTCAAATCCTGGTGATTGTGTTGGTGCATTTAGTGCGTGGACAAATTTAATGGGAGATCCTGCTCTACATTTATGGACTGATACTCCAAAAGATTTTGTTGTTGATGGATTAACTAATCAAATGCAGCTCGGTACTAACCATATCAATTTAACTGTTTCTAATTTAGATGGAGAATTAGTTGAAGATGCTAGAGTAACACTTTTAATGGGTGACGATATAATTTTTGAATCTAATTATACTGATAGCAATGGTAACGTCTCTTTTGATTGGAGTGAAAATGGACAAACAGGAACATTGTATGTTACTGTAACGAAACAAAACTATAGACCTCTTGAAAATTCAGTAAATATTATTGGGGATTACGCAGTTAATTTCAATATTAATGAAACAATTAATGCAAATTCAGGCTCAACTTTTGATTTGCCTCAAATATATTTACAATCTGTAGGTTCTGAATTAATTAGTGAAATCACTGGAACTCTAAGTTCTTCTAGCGATTATATTTCTATTAATAATAATATTTCAAGTTGGACTTTATCAGGTAATAATGAATGGGTTCAAAATAATGAAATTTTTAATGCAACAATATCAAATGATGCAGTATATGGTGACGAGGTTAGTTTTTTATTAACTCTATCGGATAACAATGGTCATAATTGGGAAATTTATTTACCTCTTATTATAAATTCTCCAAAAATTACTATTAATGATTTTCTGACTACTATAAATCCAGAACCAGGAGATGGAACAGAAGTGTTTATACAAGTTCAAAATGATGGTAACTTATCATCTTATGGTACATCAGCTACAATTCTATCAAATTCTAATCTAATTGATGTAGAGAATAGTTTTGTTTCTTTTGGTGATTTAGATATTGGACAAGTAGGAATTGCAGATATTTCACCAACATTAAATTTTAGCCCAAACATCATAAAGGGTTCAGTTTATCCAATAGAAATTAAATTTTCTGATCAAAACAATTATTCTAGAAGTAACTTTGTAAATTTAACTGTAGGTACTGTCGAAAATACAGATCCACTTGGTCCAAATGAATATGGTTATTATTTCTATGATTCATCAGATATTGGTTATGAATTTGCGCCAACATATGAATGGATAGAGATTGATACAAATTATGGTGGGTCTGGACAAGATTTAAATTTAACAGATGGGGGTGATGGTAATAATGCAACAAATAGCACAGGTATTGTTACTCTTCCATTTGAATTTAATTTTTATGGTGAATCATATAGCGAGATCACTGTAAGTACTAATGGCTGGATTGTTTTAGGCAGGACAGATGTTTTGTCATTTAGAAACTATCCAATCCCTGGAGCTGGGGGGCCATCACCTATGATTGCTGTATTTTGGGATGATATGAAAACTAGTCAAGGCGGTGATGTATTCTATAAATCTTTTCCTGAAGGATGTCAGGGTGATAATTGCGAATATTTAGTTGTTGAGTGGTCAGATATGAGAACACAAGTAAATAATTCTGATGAAGATTTTCAAATAATTTTATATAATGGAAACGATACGCCTACAGCTGACAGCGAGTTTAAAATGCAGTACAAAACATTTAATAATACATCAAATGGTTATTATCCAGAAGGTGGAAGACCTGATCATGGTGCTTATGCTACTATAGGTATAGAAAATAAATATGGCAATAAAGGGTTGCAATATACTTTTAATAATGAGTACCCACCAGGAGCATCTAGACTTGATGATGGCTCAGCTATTTTTGTAACTACTCAATCTCCTTTTATATTTTATGGGGACGTTAATGGTGATGAGGTGTTAAATGTGTTAGATATTGTCGTGCTATTATCTATGATTTTAGATCAAGCTGAAGCTGATTATATTGGTGATATGAATCAAGATGGAGTTTTAAATATTTTAGATGTTGTTATTTTAGTTAACAATATTCTTGATAATTAAAAAAAATATTTTATCAGTAAGGTTCTTTTATAAATGTTGCTAATATTATCATTATTAATTTTAGTAGTATTAATATTTGGTCTTTTTGAATTTAGAATTCATCAAAATAGTTTATCCAAAATCCCAATAAGAATTCATGTTAATGGATCAAGAGGAAAATCTAGCGTTGTTCGCCTCATTGCTGCAGGTTTGCGTTCGGGTGGTATTAAAACAGTAGCTAAAACTACAGGAACATCTCCAAGAATTATAGATGAGTTTGGTAGTGATAAATATATTCATAGATTGAGGTCTGCTTCTATTGGCGAGCAAATATCTTTAATTCGACGATTTTCTAAAATTAAACCAAATGCATTAGTTATAGAATGTATGGCAGTTAATCCTCAGTATCAATGGATATCAGAACATAAAATTGTACAGTCAACCATTGGAGTTATGACAAATGTTAGACCTGATCATTTAGATGAGATGGGCATCTCAATTGAGCAAATCACTAAATCTATGGGAAATACTATACCTTTCAATGGAACTTTAGTTACGGCTGAAGTGAAACAACTTAACTTATTAGAGTCAATTGCTAAAAATAGAAACTCTAAATTTTACTCAACTTCAGAAAATGATATTGATAATGATAATATATCAAAGTTTCAATATTTAGAACATAAAGAAAATATTAGTTTAGCAGTTAAGGTTTGTCAATTATGCGGTGTTGACAAAGATATTGCATTAAAGGGGATGAGTAGATGCACTCCTGATCCTGGGGCCTTAACCATGTGGAATATTAAATTTAAAAGTAATAATTTTGAGTTTATTAATGCTTTTGCAGCAAATGATCCTGCTTCAACACTTAAAACTTGGAAACTAATTAATGAAAGATTAAATAGAGAAAAATTTGCAATTTTTCTAAACACAAGATTAGATAGACAGTATAGAACCATTCAATTAATTGATTTGATATTTAAAAAGTTAAAACCAGAAGTATTAGTATTAAGAGGTGAAAATTTCCCTTCTGAAATAAAGGATTTATCTAAAAAAAATAAGAAAATCAAAATATATAAATTTCCTTATTCTATAAAACAGTCAGATTTGATTAAATTCTTTGATGAAACATTATCTAATTATGTTATTTTAGGAATTGGAAATATTGTTGGTTGGGGTGAGATATTAATGAAAAAAATGAAGGAATATAAAGTTGATTGAAAATGCACAATTTATAGGAATTGCCATTGGGATAGGTATGTGCTTGAGTTTGTTTTTGACTGAAACTTTAGGAGTTACTGCTGGTGGAGTAATTGTGCCTGGATATATAGCTCTTTATTTACATGAGCCTTTTAAAATCATTATAACTTTCTCAATTGCGATTTTAGTTGTTTTAATTATTAAATTTCTATCAAATTTTATTTTTGTATATGGTAAAAGAAGATTGGTTCTAAGTTTAATGCTTGGGTTTATTTTTGGATATATATCTAAAATATATTTCAATCCAGAAATTTACACATTTATGAGTTATGATATATCATCTATTGGAAATATAATACCTGGATTGATAGCTAGTTGGATGGATAGACAGGGCGTATCTAAAACAATCAGCGTAATACTAATTATTGCAATTTCGACCAGACTTATTATGATTATTATAAGTGGAGGCACATTTTATGTTTAGACCTTCAATTCAAAAAACAAGAATTTTAGTTTTTTTAGCACTAATAAATATTATAGTCTATTATTTTGTATCTTCATCTATAGTTACATTCAAATCATCAGATTATGATTTAAAAATTACTTCTGCTAAAAAAATGGAAAATGCCTTAGGTCTTTTAAAAAAATATGGCAGAAAATATCCATTTTTATCAAGAGATCCATTTGATACGCGTTTAGTTTTTTTAAATACCGAAACTAGTCCTTTGTTGACAGATATAGGAAAATATGAGGCTAAATCTACTGTTCTAAAACCAAATTTTTCTGCACTAATAATTGATCAATTTTCAAAATCTGGATTAAATAAGGGTGATACTATTGCTGTTTCTATGACCGGATCTATGCCGGGAGCTAATATTGCAGTTCTTATGGCTTGTGAGGCAATGGAATTGGAATATGTTTTAATTTCTTCTTTAGGTGCATCTAGTTGGGGGGCCACTGACATGAGCTTATCATGGCCAAAAATGGAAAAAATTCTGTATGATAATAAATTAATAAATAAGGTGAGTGATAAATTTACATATGGTGGTGGAGCAGATTATTTAAAAAGAGGTACAAGATACAGGAAAATATATGGAGGTAATAATAAAAGGCTTAGCCTTGATAGTTTGATGATATCCTTATACCCTGATAAGGTAATGGATGATATATTTATATTGCACGGTTTATCTGATGATGCGGTTATGAATGATTCGACTGGGATTATTCTTAAAACAAGCATCAATAAAAGAATTTCTTTCTATGAAAAATTTTGTCCTGATGGATCGCTATCATGTTTTGATGCTTATGTTAATGTTGGGGGCGGTGTTGCTAGTTTTGGATATAAAGGTAAAAATAAGTTAAAAGATAATTATGGGTATGTTAAAGCAACTGATGTATTAGATGTTCTTCCACCATTTGATAAAAGAAATAGCGTTATGGCTAAGTTTGCTGAAGTAAATATTCCTCTTATTAACATTACAGAAATTGAAAAATTAATCAAAGGATCAGATATTGGATATTTCAATAGTCCTATAATTTCCGAGCTAGATCAAATTGGAAATGGAAAATGGGATAAAGAGGGTTTTAAGTGGAGCCAGGACCTTAATGGTTCTCCTGAAGTTTTTATTGATTTAAATCAAAACGGTGTTTGGAATGAAGGTGAAGAGTATTTAGATCAAGATGGCTTATTAGATATTGGTAAAGGAAATTTATATAATACTCAAAAATTTAATATGTTAGTAGTTTGGTTTGGTTTAATTATATGTCTAGGAAGTACTGTATATATTGGGTTTATTAGTTATCAACAAATTAGTAGACAAATGAGAAGCTATGATCCAAACAGTTAATTTTATTTTTATTTTCTTAATAAGCTTATCTTTCACAAAAGACCTACCCTTATCATACAAATATGAACTTTCATTTGGGTATGATGACAATTTTATGAGATTTTCTGGTAGCGAGTTAAATACAAATCATAATAGTAATGGTTCAGAAAATGATTATCTTGGTGACTCTAAGACGTATGACTCTGGAATACTTGGCACATCTTTACAGATTAAGTATTCACCAAAAATTATAAATACATACAAATCAAATATAATTTCTAAAATAAAGTATAATTATTATAGTAGTTCTGACCAAAAATCATATACATCTTTTTTGTTTAGGTATGAAATAAAACTAGCCTCTTATAAGTGGCTCAAGTTTTCGTATTCACTTATGCCAGATTATTATTTAAGAACCTATATTGATAGAGACTTGACTCCATACAAAAGATTTCCATGTACTTTTTCTAATGAAACCATTTATTTTTCTTTTTCACATAAATTTTTGTTTGACAAAACATGGATTGATTATCGCTTTGTATTAAATAATCAGTTTTATAATAAATATTTTACAGAATTTGATAGTAAAATATCAGGGATAGAGATAACTCTTAAATCTAAGAAAGTTAAAAATTATTATACGTCTGCTACTCTTTTATATTATAAATCAGATAATGTGTCTTACAATCCTATTGAAAATCTACAATCTTCATTAATGGATCGTTCATATCTTAGAAATGGAGTAAAATTTAATTTTAAAAGAACTTTAAAACATTCATTTCTTAACACTTTAGGATTAAAATTTTATTTTAATAAACGGTTTTATGATTTAAACTCATCCTTTTATGATCAAGATAATTGGAAAACTTATTCAGATTATGATTTAAGATTTGAATTATCTAAAAAAATATCAAATAGTATTGATTTAATTTTTTCAACAAGACATTTTAAGCGTATTGTAAATTCATCAAATAGTAGTGAGGTTGATTGGGTTGAAGATTACAAAAATTATAATAGAAATGAAATGTGGTTAAAATTTGTTTATATTTTTTAAATTTAGATTGAGGTATTTATGAAAATTTATATATTCTTAATAGTTTTATTCTTCTGTTCATGTATTAAGCAGGTTGATTCAGTACAAAATAATATTGTACAATTGGTTGCATATATAGATACATATGGAGAGGCAATGGATGTAGATTTAACGGACTCTCATATGGTGGTTGCAGCAAATTACCATGGTTTTATTGTTTATGATATTAATAGAGATAATAGCGGAAACATTTCAAATGTTGATTCAATTTATAGTGATTCAATATTAGATGATACAATGGGTGATAATCGCGCACAAGAAGTAATTATTTCTAAAAATCATAATATAGCTTTTATTACTGACATATATGATAAAATTTGGTTGCATAAATTGGGTGTTGAAGTAAACGATCAATATGCAGATACGTATTTACAAGATTGTTATGGAGGAACTTGGTTAAATGTTTCTATAGATGATCAAACGGAAATGGATAAAATTAATGTATTTTCATTAGTAAAACATTCTTCATCTGAAAGCGACGACGAGGGTACTGTAGGAGATTTTGATGAATATTCAACTTCGGTTGTTTGGAAAGGTTTGAAAGATATTAGTTCAGATGATTTATTTCCTGAGCAAAATTCTTCCCCTGCTTGTGAGTTTTCATATAATTTTGGTATTCTTCCTGAAGTTATTCATTATAATGATGGATTACTAGCTATAAGTAATGGAGAATTAGGAGTGAAAGTTCTCTCTCAAATTGATGAATCTTCATGCTTTGATTCCAATACGCTTAATTTAATAGAAGATTTTAATCCTATAGGTAATATTGATGAAGATAGAATTGCATGTGAGAATTCTATATTTGATTATAACAGTCCTGGTCTTGGAGGAATATTTGAGCCTAAAGGTGGATTTCATCCTAAAGTGTATGCTTCATTTGATTTGCCTGGTGAAGTAAATGAAGCTTATGTAAAAGGTCGGACTATAATTTCTGGCTTATCAACAAGTAATGGTTGTTACATATCTTTACTTGATGATAATGGGATAGTAATAGATAACTTATCTATTGCAAATGGCTACACAATTAATGGTATAAGTGAAGATAATGGTATTTTAGCACTTTCAGCTGGAAAGGATGGGGTTTTGCTCTATCAATGGAATGAAAGTTTGAATGCTAATTACATAGGTCAAATTCAAACTCCATACTCAAATAAAGTTAAAGTTGATGGTAATAACATTTTAATTTCAACTGAAGATGGTGTTTTTATATATATTTTAAATTAAATAGGGAGCTACAATGGTATCTAGAGTAATGTTTATTTTTTTATTGTTAAGTACAGTTTTTACACAATTTGATTGGATTGATGGCGGAGCTCCAATTCGTCAAGGTCAGCACATTGAATGGCAAAGGACTGCTGGTTCTGGTGAGCCTGGTGAAATAATCTTTGCATGGTCAGATACTAGAGATAGTATGAGAGATGTTTACGTACAAAAGATTGATGCTCAGGGAAATAAGCTTTGGGGTGAAAAAGGTATTGCTGTGACAACAGCCTATGGAAGGCAAGAGGATCCATTGCTTGTTGGAGATGATAATGGGGGTGCTTTTATCATTTGGATAGATTATAGAAGTGAGCCAGATACTAAAGGTGATGTATATGCTCAGCATATTTTATCTGATGGTTCTTTAGTATGGTCTCTTGAAGGGCAGCCTATTGTTGTTAAAGAAGGTGCTCAGAGAAATCCTAATATGTGCAAAGATGGTAATGGTGGGGCATATATTATATGGAAAGATTTCACACTTGGTCAGTATGAGCATGTTTATGCCACTCATATTTCATCTGATAATCAGATAATTAAACCTGGAGAAGGAGTTCCAATTATGACTAATGATTCTCATCATAATGGGATTAGTTTGGAAATTGCTGGTCTTGGTGAAGCTGCTATGGCATGGGTTGATGATAGAAATGGAAACCTTGATATATACGGTCAAAGAATGATGGCTGACCATGAAAATGATACAATAAATACACTTTGGAGTACTGTAGAAGAGGGTGGAAAAGCTATTTGTGATGCTGAGGGTGATCAAAATTATGCAAAAATTACATACGCAGCTGGTTGTTGTGGTACTGAAGGTATTACTGTAGCAACTTGGCAAGATGATAGAAATCAGAATTTTGATATTTATATGCAATATCTTTGGATTAATGGTGATCCATTTTTCCAGGCTTATCCACAAGGGTTGCCCCTTACAGATGGTTTGACTTCTTCACAAACAAAGCCTAGAGTAAAAGCAGATGACTCAGGTGCTTATGTAGTTTGGTATAGTGACCAAAATGGTAATAGTGATATTTATGCTCAAAAAATATTAGCATCTCAAGATGATGCAATTCAATGGCCTGATAATGGTTTACCAATATGTACAGCTCAAGATGCTCAAACAGGTGCAAGATTAACAGTTAGTGGTAATGGTGGCGCTTTTTTTACTTGGCAAGATGATAGAAATGGCGGAGATGAAGCAGATGTATATATTCAGCATATCAGTTCTGAAAACGTTGCAACAATGCCTGATAATGGTTTGGTAATATCAAATGCATCTCTAATTCAAAAGAGCCCAGTTGTTAGAAATGATGGAAGTGGCAATGCATTTGTACTTTGGGAAGATGGAAGAAGAGGTAGTGGTGCAATTTTTTCTCAACATTTAAGTGCTAATGGACAATTAACATTATCAGAAAATGGTTTAGAAATTTATTATGGTGTAGATGGAAAGTCTGACAATATCAAATCAGAGCGAATTAATGATACAGATATTCTTTTATATTGGGAAGATCGTGAGAATGGTGTTAATTCAACTTACAATTTTGGAAAAATAGTTTCAAATAATTATGGATATACTTATGACAATGCTATTTCTGTACCAAATGCTTCTTTAAGTGATAATCCAGCCCAATTAAATGCAGAAGTGAAAAAAATTGGAAACAATTTATTTATGGGTTTTCTTCAAGATAATTTCCAAGCTGGAGTAGATCCATTTGAAGGTTATTCTCAATATTTTCAAATACTTAATTTACCTAGTTTGGATTTAGTTGGTAATTCAAATGGTACATGGTTAAATCCAACAGATTTTTTTCAATATGATTTTATTAGTGAATTTGGAAGAGATTTAGATTTACTTGTAAATGATAATAACACATTATTTTACTTCACTTCTTTGAGTGAATTTTTTGCTGGACCTGATATTTATGTTAGAAAAGTTGGTATTGATGGTCAGGTTTATTGGGATGCACCTAAAAATTTAACAAATGATCCAGCTTCAGATAACTTTGTAAGAAATGTTTTTAATACACCAGATGGAGGGGCATTTATAGTTTTTGATAAGATAGGATCAGGTAATTATGGTAATATAACAATTATGAATCAAGATGGTGAAAATATAGATGGTTTTCCAAAAAGGGTTTGTGAGGTTGAAAGTAATCAATTTATAGAAGATGCTGTTGATGTAGGTGTAGGCATTTTCATTATATGGAGAGATAATAGATTAGATGGGAGCTCAGATATATATGGTCAGCTTTTTGATTATAATGGAAATCCTCAAGGTCCAGAAGATGGTATAGCTATTGCAGAATATAATAATGATCAAACAAATGCTAATATTACATACCATGACACTCTTAATGAGGTGCTTGTGTGTTGGGAAGATTATGAAAGTGGAATAGATTATAATTTAGCATGTAGTACAGTTAATTTATCTAACTTGAATGTTAATAGTGTATTTGGTAGACCCACTTATGAAATTGCTATAGGTCAAGGTGATCAAATCAATGTTGATACATATAAAGCTGAAAATGGTAATTATATGATTGTGTGGGAAGATTCAAGAAACAATAGTGATGAAAACCTTCAGACTCACACAGATATTTATTATCAAGAGATAAACACTCAAGGTGAATATATCTATGGTGATAATGGTATTGCTGTTTGTGACTCTTATCATATACAGACAGAACCTAAAATATCTCTATATGCAAAATCTGATTCTCAACAATCATATGTGATTTATTGGACTGATTTAAGAAGTACAGGAAAAGATTTATTATATAATATTTACGCCCAATCAATTAGTCACGAACATCAATTAAGTGTTGAAGATAGTTATCCAGTAGAGCTTAGTCTTAATTCTGTTTATCCAAACCCATTCAATCCTGAAGTAAATATTAATTTTTATAATCCATTGAGTGAAAAAATATCAGTTAATATCTACGATTTAAATGGAAAACTAATTGAGACTTTGTATAATAATCAATTAAATAGAGGAAGTTATACTTTTAAATGGAATGCTCAAAAATTCTCTAGTGGTATTTATGTTGTAAGACTTAAATCTAGTAACTCAGTTATAAGTTCTAAAATATCTTTAATGAAATGATATTTATAGTTTTAGCTATATTAACATCCTTATCTTTCTCATTATCAGAAAGATACCATACTTTCTATGAAGTTGAGCAACAGCTTTTAGATTGGGAAGAGCAATTTGGTAATGATGATAACCCATGGCCAGCCCAATATCCAGGAAGTGGTGTAATTTATCAGTTATCTCAAATTGGTGTATCGTCTCATGACAATTTGCCCATATACGCAGTAAAATTATCTTACAATGCTAATGAGGATAATGATGAAGCAAGAGTTTTGATTTTAGGACAATGCCATGCAGAAGAAATTTATGGTGTTGAAATTGCAATGGAAATGATTGATTGGTTATTACATCCAAATGCTTTTTATCCTGTTAATTATTTAGATAGAAAAATGGCATTAGAAAATACTGAGTTATGGATTGTACCTACACACAATCCTGAAGGTTTGCTTACCGTACATGGTGACACTTTAAATGGCGAGTGGGTTCAAGATGAGTGGTATAGAAAAAATAAAACTGATATAAATGCAAATGGAATTTTTGATTATGTTTATGGGCCTGGTAACGATTCGGATGGTGTTGATTTAAATAGAAATTACGATTTTAATTGGATATTTGGTGATGATAAATATGAGCTTGATTATGGATGTTCAGGTAACCCTTCATATATTTCAAATTATGATTATTATAGAGGTGAAGAACCTTTTTCTGAATTAGAAATTCAAGCCATAAGAGATTTTGCTATTGAAAAACAATTCTTACTATCAATAGCTTATCACAGTTCTAGATCTGGGTGTGTATCTGAAAAAGTTATTTATCCCTGGAAATGGACTGACACTAAAGAAAGTCCCGATTTTGAGGTGATTGATAAGCTAGGCAGAGATATTGCCTCTTTCATACCAACTCAAGATGGAATAACTACATATCTACCATCTGGAAGTGTATCTAGAAGGGGTAATGCGCATGATTGGTTTTATAGTCAAACTGGTTGTATACAATATTTAATTGAAGCCGGGACCTCTAGTATTCAAAGTAGTGATGAGCAAATTATTGAAGATACCATTGATAGAAATTTGATAGGCGCATTTCATTTGATAAATCGAGCCTCTGGGAACAACTTTGGTGATATAGGTGCAGATAAATACCTTATAAATGGACTAGTTAAGGATTTAATTTCAAGTGAAACATTAGATGCGGAAGTTTCTATATTAGAGATGGATGGCCCAATGTTAAAACCTAGAGTAACTGATCAGTTTGGCAGATATAGAAGGCTATTGTACCCTGGAACATTTACTTTACAAGTGAAATCTAAAGGGTATCGTACTTACTTAGAATCTGATATTGTTCCAAGTGCTTCTTCCTTTATTGAAAAAGATATATACTTAGAGCCATTGCAAAGTTATGAAGTTGAATTTAATTTTGATTACCCTGATTATTATAATTCATCAGACCCATTAATTTTAGCTATAGAAAGCGAATGGGATGTAGAATATTATGAAATATTTTCAAGTAGTTTTCAGTTGGATCTATATGAAGGTTATTATAAGGTTTCTCTGAAAGGAGATGGAGATAATCACATTGTACCAATTATGGATAATTTTATGATTAATTCTAATACTGAAAAAAATTATACATTTGGTTGGGCTAAATTAGTCTATTCAGGAATAAATTCTAATGATTGGATTATTAATTCAGGTGATTGGTATTTTAATGATAATTTAAACACTCAATCATCTCAATATTATAGTAGTGATTCGTTTGGTAGTATATCACTAGACTCAACATTTTCTGCAACTAGTATTATGGCTTCGTTTGATATGAAATATGAGTATGAATGGGATAATGATTATGTTCAACTTTCAATTAATAGTAATAGTGCTGATATTTCTAATATAAAGACATTAACTGGGCATCATTACAAAGATTTTAAAACAGAAATGATTGGATATGAAAGTAATCAAGAGTTAAACGATTTATCTTTAAATATTTCAATTACTACTGACCAATCTCTTTATTATAGGGGTGCTATTATAAAAGATTTACAAATAGTGTCTGATTCAGGTAGTCAAGTTTGCAATTTTGGAGATTCAAATTTTGATGGACAAATTAACATAAATGATATTATGAAAATATTAAACTTCATTCTTTTGATAGACACCGCAGAAGGTTATTACAGGTGTGTAAGTGATTTAAATCAAGATGGAGGAATTAATATTTTAGATATCTCAATCATGATAAATTTTATTTTAGGGGAATAATATGATTAAAAAGCTAACTTTATTATTAATTACATCTTTATTGTTTTCAGGTAACGTTTTAAAAGTGCCTCTATCTCATAAAGGGATAGATGAAAGGCCTGCAGAATATGAAAGAGGAATATATTTAATTGTATTAGCTTCTCAAAGTTTAGAAAATTGGTTGGGTGATCAATCAACTGGCGAGGATTTTGTTAAGTTTAAGAAAACTCAAGGTTACGATGTGGATGTAATTTCTCTAGATCAATTAGGAATAGATTCAAATATTGCCTTAAAAGGTTATTTGCAAACATACAAAAATAATAACCCAATGTTAGAATATGTGCTACTTGTTGGCGACTGGAATGGGGCTTACTCTGTTCCAACTTTTACTATACCATCTTATAATGAAGAAGAGCTAGATGTTACTGATTATACATACACTTATGTTGGAGATGATGTTGAAAGTCCAAGATTTTTTATTGGTAGGTGGCCTGTAAGGCAAATACAAGATTTATTGATATTAAAAGCTAAAACTATAGAGCATACTAAATTAGAGCAGGGTTTAAATTTAGATAGATTTGATGATGCATTAATTGTCGCAGGTAATTTTAAAGATGGCCAAGGTGTGCAGCCATGGGACTGGCCAGTTACTCCAAGATGGACATCGTTGTGGCTTCAAGATGAGTTGTATGATTTTGGATACGAATCAGTAGACACAGTATTTTATCATGCTCAAAATTATGAGAATGGAGCTAGCAATCCAATGATAGCAAATTCATGGAATTCAGGTATTGGGATAGTTAATTACAGAGGTTGGGGTGATGCTAATGGTTGGCATAAACCTTTGTTTCACAGGGAGGAAGTTGAGCAGTTAAACAATGGATGGGATTTACCAATTGTTTTGAGTTTTGTATGTAACACTGGTGATTTTGGAAATGATTATTCAGGTGTTGGACTTGATAAATGTTTTGGAGAAACTTTAGTAACTGCTGGTACTACAGCAAACCCTAAGGGTGCAGTCGCAATGGTTGGTCCATCAGATCTTGATACAGACACAAGATTCAATAATGTGATATGCGGAGCAATGTGGGATGACATATTAGAATTACGAAAAACTGAGCTAGCTCCTGCATTACATACAGGAAAAGATTCTGTTAGAACTGAATTTAAGGGTTTGGTGATAAACAATACAAATATACCAGATTTTTATTACCATATCTATGGAGTATTGGGTGACCCAAGTATACCTCTAAGATTAACAAACCCTACAAGCTTAGATGTTGAGGGGGATTTAAGTCTATCAGAATCATTCATCTCACTAAAAATCTTAGATGAATCAGGAAGTGCAGTTAAAGATGTGGTGGCTGCCTTGATGTTTGGTGATCAATTAATAGGTAAGGATTTATCTAATCAGAATGGTTGGATTGACATTGATATAGACTCAGATATTGTTACTATTGGTTCTGAGTTGGTTTTATACTTAAACCACCCAAATCATTTTCAAGAAAATATAGATATATTGTTTGAAAGTGAATCAGGTTCAGTTTTTGAAGAGCATCCATATGAGATGTCACCAGAACCACTTTCTGATTACATTTATAATATATCACTAAATGATGAAACAGCATGGGAAGAAGCTTCTATTTTAGGTACAAATTTATGTTTAACTGATGATACTGTTACTGATATTGATTTGCCATTTGATTTTAATTTTTATGGTGAAACATATAGTACACTTACAGTATCTTCAAATGGTTGGGCCTCATTTGAGAAATGTGATATTCCATATTTTTGGAATTTTTCAATCCCCTTTCCACTTGGGCCATCTGCTATGTTAGCACCTTTTATGGATGATTTGGATGATAATGGTAAAGAGCCTTTTGAAGATTTAAATGGTAACTGTACTCATGATGAGGGAGAGTCGTTTCAAGATAGAAATGATAATGGTTTTTGGGATGAAGGTGAAGATTTTGAAGTATATTCTATGAATGATACTGATAATGGTAGATTTATTATTCAGTGGCAAAATGTTTCTAATGGTGAGGATGATGAAAATTGTCCTGATTGTGTAAAAAATACATTTCAATTAATGTTATATAATCAAGATGTTCATCAAAATATTGTAAATCAAGGTGATATTGTATTTGTTTATCAAGAAACTCATGATATAGATGAAAATGGGAATTTTTCAACCATTGGAATTGAATCTCCTGATCAAAACTTTGGTTCTCAAGTTGTATTTAATGATGCTGATTCAGATATAGTGTCAAATTTGAATGACGGTTATTCAATAAGATTCACTGCTGATGATAATCCTTTAGAAATTAATGAAAATACAATAGTTGAACATTCTTTATTAAAGACATATCCAAACCCTTTTAATCCAAGTTTGAATATTGAATACATAATTGATAAATCATCAAACGTTTCAATTTCAGTATATGATATAAATGGAAAATTGATTGAGCAAGTTCTAGATGTTTATCAATCAGCAGGAAATCATAAAACTAAATGGAATCCAAAAGGAATTTCAACAGGTGTATATATTGTTAAACTTGAATTAAATAGCAATATTTATACTCAGAGCGTCGTGCTCTTAAAATAAAAAATCATTAATAAGTTCAGGAGGCCTTGCTATCATAGCTTTGTTGCCTTTTACCACAATAGGTCTCTGAATTATTTTTGGATATTTTGATATTAATTCTAAAAGTTTTGAATTTTTAGATATATTTTTAAAGTTTGGATTTTCTTTAAAGATTTTGTCGTTATATCTAATGAATTGATTAGCCTTTAAATTCAGTTTTTTGCATAAACTTTCTAGTTCTTTAATTGTGAATCCAGTCTTTAAGTATTCAATTATTTTATAATCAAGGTTTAATTCATTTAAAATCTCAACGGATTTTCTACTTTTGCTTCATTGTGGGTTATGATATAATTTAATCACTTTTAGCCTTTCAATTAAAAAAATTAGGATAATAAATAAAATATATTAAATAATTTATTGTATTTAATTATATAACTTAATAAAATTAAGTATGAATAAAAATGATAAATTTAATATTTTAGATGAAATTGATAGAAAAATTATCTCAATCTTAAAGTCTAATGCTAGGGAATCTGCTAGCAATATTGCTGAAGCTATTAATCTATCAGTACCTGCTACAAGTGATAGGATTAAAAAATTAGAAGATTCTAAAATCATCAAAGGATATTATGCTGAAATTGATTCTAGAAAAATTGGCTTAAACTTATCTGCATTAATCACTGTGATATCAGAATCATCATCTAATTATGAAAAGATTATTAAGTTTGCAAACCAATCAGATGAAATTATTGAGTGTTATGCAACAACTGGAAGAGGGTCTCACATATTAATAATTCAAACTGAAAATACGCAAAGTCTTGAAAAACTGTTAAGATTAATACAATCATGGCCTAATGTTATTAGAACTGAAACTCAAATTATATTATCAAATAATAAAACTTTATTACATCATTAACACTATAAGGAGAACAATATGAATAAAATTATGGTAGAATATATTTGGATTGATGGTAATCATCCAACTGCAAAATTAAGAAGTAAAACAAAAGTTGTTGATTATGAAATAAATAAAGCTTCTGATTTGCCTGATTGGGGTTTTGATGGTTCTAGTACTATGCAAGCTGAAGGTCATTTTAGTGATTGTTTGTTACAGCCTGTCCATATAGTTAAGGATCCAATTAGAGGTGGCGATAATTTGTTAGCTATGTGTGAGGTATTCAATTCCGATGGTTCAGTACATAAAAGTAATAAAAGAGCTATGCTAAGAGAATTAGCAGAAAAATATAAGCATGAAGAATGTTGGTTTGGTATTGAGCAAGAGTATACTTTCTTTGATGGAATTAAACCACTTGGATGGCCAGATAATGGTTTTCCAGCTCCTCAAGGAGGTTATTACTGTGGTGTAGGTTCTGATGAAGTTTTTGGAAGAGACATTGTTGAAGAGCATATGGAAGCATGTATTGATGCTGATATGATGATATCTGGAATTAATGCAGAAGTTATGCCTGGACAATGGGAATTTCAGATTGGTCCATTAGGTCCGCTAGAAGTTTCTGATGAAATTTGGATAGCAAGATGGTTGTTATATAGAATTGGTGAAGATTATGGTGTAAGTGCTACTTTAGACCCTAAACCTGTAAAGGGTGATTGGAATGGGGCAGGAGCCCACACTAATTTTAGTACAAAAAAAATGAGAGAGACTGGGGGACTTAAAATTATAGAAGAGGCTTGTGAAAAATTAGGTAAAAATCATGATAAGCATATTTCAATGTATGGTTCAGATAATGAGCAAAGACTCACAGGAGACCATGAAACATGCAGCATTAATGAATTTAAATATGGCACGAGTGATAGAGGTGCATCTATTAGAATACCTATGCAAACAGCTAATGATGGTTATGGCTATTTAGAAGATAGAAGACCTTCTGCAAATATGGATCCATATTTAGTATGTACGGCATTAATGGAAACTATACTTTCTTAGTATATTTATTGGAAAGGTTCCCCTAATATAAAAATTACCTCTTTTCGAATTCTTTGAAAAGAGGTAATTTTCGTATAAAGTCATAGTTTTATAAAATGGAAAATTTATTTAGTCAACAAATTATATTATTATTTGTCATTTGCTTTGCAATTGTTTTTTTTGTAATGGAAATTTTACCTCTTGAAGTTACAGCGCTAGCTTCAGTTGGCTTGTTATTGCTTTTTGATATTATCAGTATTGAGCAAGCAATATCAGGATTTAGTAACAATGCTGTAATTACAATTGGTGCAATATTTATTTTAAGTCGCTCTCTAGTTAAAACTGGTTTTTTAGAGGTATTAGCTCAATTTTTATACAAGCTTGGTGGTAATAATGTATGGCTAATTGCATCTATTTTTTTAATCACAGTATCATTAGTGTCAGGTTTTATAAATAACACAGCTGCTGTTGCAATCTTCATACCTGTAATTTTTAAAATCTGTCAAAAGTACCATATTAGTCCAACAAAACTACTTTTACCTTTATCTTATGCTGCTATACTAGGAGGTACACTTACATTAATTGGCACTTCTACTAACCTCGTAGTTAGTTCAGTAGTAGAAAATAATTTTGAACATTTTATAGATTGTGTAGAATTTAAAGATGAAATGGGAAATTTATCAAAAATTTGTGCTGATGATTTTGGATGGAATCCTGATATGGGAAATAATATTTATGATTATGGAGATAAATATCTAGATGTTAATAATAACCAAGTTTGGGATGAATTAGATCCAATTTCAATGTTTGAATTCACTAAGATTGGATTAATTTTTATGCTTATTGGAATCGTTTACATAATTATAGCTAGTAAATGGTTTTTACCATCAAGGGCAATCACATCATCATTAACTCAAAAATATCATATGCAAAAATATTTAACCGAATTTAAAATACCAAACGACTCAAAATTAGTTGGTAAATCATTTAATTATTTAAAAATATATAAAGAATATGGTTTTCAGCCATATAAGATTATTCGTGAAGATGAAGAGCTTATTTACAATTTAAATTCTGTTATCATTCAAGAGAACGATGTGATTATAGGTCAAATACAGTTAGAAGAAATTATAAGATTTAAGGATAATTTGAATGTTTTATTATTATCAGATGTCAAAATGAATCAAAATGAGTTAGTTGGTCAGAATTTTATTTTAGTTGAAGGTTTAATATCTCATCAATCATATATCATAGGTAAGACTCTTAATGATTATGATTTTAAACAAAAATTTTCATCGTTTGTATTAGCAATAAAAAGACAGAAAGATTTATTAAGGGAGAAAATAGCTCATATAAAATTAAAATTTTCAGATACAATTTTAATTATGGTTCCTAAAACAAAGTTGAAAACATTAAAACAATCAAAAGATTTAATAATTTTAGAAGAACTTGATATTCATTTGAAATATCAAAGGTATTGGTGGCTTTCTATATTAGTAATTCCAATGATTATGATTCTTTCTTCTCTTGGAATCGTTTCAATTGTAAAGGCAGTGATCTTAGGAGCTATTACTTTATTAGTTCTGAAAGTTTTATCTATACAGGATGCGTATGAATCAATTGATTGGTCAGTAATTTTTTTGATAGCTGCATTAATTCCACTTGGGCAAGCATTGCATATTACTGGAGCGGACTTAACGATTAGTAATTTTATATTGTATATTGCAGATTCTATTTTACCATATTTTAGTGAGGATACTTACTACATTATAATAATTTCATCATTGTATTTATTTTCAATGATTATTTCTTCTTTTTTATCTAATGCTGCTGTAGCGATTGTCTTTACACCAATAGCTATTGCTATAAGTAATTATTCTGGGATTGACCCTAGGCCATTAATTTTTTCGGTTTGTTTAGGAGCTTCCAATAGCTTTTTAACACCTATTGGTTATCAAACAAATATGATGGTTTATGCTCCAGGACAGTATAGATTTAATGACTTTATAAAAGTCGGTCTACCACTATCTGTTATTTTTTGGATTTTAGCTACCTTTTTAATTCCTTTTTTCTGGCCAATCAAACAACTTAATTATATTTTCTAATTTTTATTACATAATGTTACTTTTATAACTATAAATAAGTAATTATTATTTAGAAGAAAAAAAGTATGGATATTAATTAGAAAATTAATAACTTTGCGTTCAAACTAATTTATATATTGCAAATAGGAGATACTATGTTAAACAAAATCAAAACAACATTTTTGAGTATTGCATTAATGATGAGTTCATTTATTTTTGCTCAAGAAGTAGTTATGGGCCTTGGAGCCGTAACAGATAGTAGCGCAGAAGTTACTATGGATACCCCTTTTGATGTGGGTGGATTTCAATTTAATGCTGTAGGTGCTTCGCTAACTGCTGGTGAAGGTGGTTTAGCCGCTGATGCTGGATTTACTGTATCTACAGGAGGAGAAACTGTGCTTGGTTTTTCATTCACAGGTAGTGTGATTCCTGCTGGAAGTAGTGGGGTTTTAACAAATTTAGCAGGTACTATGCCTGCAGACT
>CEUQ01188930.1_pt1 | contig 31269 bp, 27 predicted proteins | sample 361491 | NCBI WGS metagenome assembly CEUQ01 (sample SAMEA2622796, study PRJEB7988) | marine metagenome | biome: marine biome (ENVO:00000447); feature: marine epipelagic mixed layer (ENVO:xxxxxxxxx); material: "saline water (ENVO:00002010), including plankton (ENVO:xxxxxxxx)" | depth 120 m | reverse complement strand
TGCGTCTCGCGGACCTCGCCCAGTCCACTGGTGTCGATGGTGTGGTCTGCTCGGCGCATGAGACGCGCCGTTTGCGTGGGCACTGCGGCCCAGACTTCCTTCTTGTTGTCCCAGGTATCCGGCCTGTCTGGGCGTCGACGGACGATCAGAAACGCATCATGACACCCGGCGAGGCAATCGACGCAGGCGCCAGCTATCTCGTGGTCGGCCGGCCCATCACACGGGCTGATGATCCGGCGGAAGCTGCCGACCGCATTATCGAAGACATGGCGGGCTGAAATGGCAGTCGACGTCAAGATTTGCGGTCTCACCGATCGTCCCGGCCTTGATGCTGCCATCCGTCATGGTGCACGCATGGTCGGATTCAACTTCTTTCCGGCCAGTCCGCGTTTCGTGTCGATGGATGCGGTTGCGGCGCTGGCCGCTGAGGTGCCGCAGGAAATCGAACGTGTGGGTGTCACGGTCGACATGGACAATGAGACACTGGAGGCTGCCATCCGGTCGGCCCGTCTATCCACTGTTCAGCTTCATGGCCATGAAGATCCATCGCGCGCAGCTGAGATTCGGGAGCGTTTCGCCATCAAGGTCCTGAAAGTGGTTCGTGTTTCAGAGGCCAGCGATCTTGAGGCTGTTGCGGCCTTCGAACCGGTTGCCGACCTCCTGATGTTCGACACAAAGCCTCCGAAGGACGCGACGCGGCCCGGGGGCAATGCCATCGCGTTCGATTGGCGCCTGCTGGCCGGTTTCGCCACGAAGCGGCCATGGCTGCTTTCAGGTGGTCTTGAGGCAGACAATGTGCGCCAGGCCGCCGAGATCAGCGGCGCAAGTGCTGTGGATGTGGCATCGGGTGTGGAATCGGTGCCGGGCAGCAAAGATCCCGAGAAAATCCGCGAATTCATGGCTGTTTGCAGCGGATTGTAGCGGCACGTTTCAGGCGTTGCGGAGACCGGACGAAAAAGGCATGGTCCGGCCTCCCAGACCACACGGACAGGCTATGGAATCGGTCAACACCTATCGTGCGAGCCCGGATAAACAGGGCCATTTTGGCATTTTCGGAGGACGTTATGTCGCCGAAACACTCATGCCGCTCATTCTGGACCTCGAAAAGGCCTGGAAGGATGCGCGGAACGACCCCTCTTTCCAGGCAGAACTCGACCATTGGGCGAAACACTACATTGGCCGTCCCAGCGCGCTCTATTTCGCCGAGCGTCTCACCGAACACCTCGGCGGTGCGAAGATCTATTTCAAGCGTGATGAGCTGAACCACACCGGCGCACACAAGATCAACAACACGGTTGGCCAGATTCTACTCGCTATGCGTATGGGCAAGAAACGGATCATTGCTGAGACCGGTGCCGGCCAGCACGGTGTTGCCACGGCGACGGTTTGCGCAAAGGTCGGTCTGCCTTGTGTCGTCTACATGGGCGCCAAGGACATTGAGCGCCAGGCGCCCAATGTCTTCCGCATGAAGCTCCTGGGTGCCGAGGTTGTTCCCGTGACGTCGGGCTCCCACACACTCAAGGATGCTCTCAACGAGGCCCTGCGTGACTGGGTCACCAATGTCGAGAGCACGTTCTACATCATCGGAACCGTGGCCGGCCCGCATCCCTATCCCGAGCTGGTGCGCGAATTCCAGTCGGTGATTGGCCGGGAAGTCCGCGAGCAGATGATGGAGGCCGAAGGTCGCCTGCCGGATTCACTGGTCGCCTGCATCGGTGGCGGTTCCAATGCCATGGGGCTCTTCCATCCCTTCCTTGATGACACCGACATCGAGATTCACGGTGTGGAAGCCGCGGGCCACGGTATCGAGACCGGGGAGCACGCCGCATCAATCACGGGCGGTCGCCCTGGCGTGTTACATGGCAACCGTACCTATCTGCTACAGGACGAAGACGGCCAGATCATCGAGCCCCACTCGATCTCAGCAGGCCTCGATTATCCTGGTATCGGGCCCGAACACGCCTGGCTCGCTGACATCGGCCGCGTGAACTACGTATCGGCCACTGACACGGAGGCGCTCGAGGCGTTCCAGCTTTGCACCCGTCTTGAAGGCATCATTCCGGCACTGGAGCCGGCGCATGCCCTGGCCTATGTCATGAAGATTGCGCCCGATCTGCCGAAGGATCACATCATCTGCATGAACATGTGTGGCCGTGGCGACAAGGATGTCTTTACCATCGCCGAAGCGTTGGGAGTGAAACTGTGAGCGGGACCCGTATCGACCGGCGGTTTGCCGCCCTAAGGGATGAGGGACGCGCCGGTCTTGTTGCCTTCGTCACGGCAGGTGATCCTGATTTTGATCTCTCGCTGGAGATCGTGAAGGGGCTGCCGGGTGCAGGCGCCGACGTGATCGAACTCGGCATGCCGTTTACCGACCCGATGGCCGACGGGCCGACCATTCAGGTGGCGTCTCAACGTGCCTTGAGAAGCGGCATGACCCTGCGTCGCACGCTGGAGCTGGTTCGCCGTTTCCGCGAAGGCGATAAGGACACGCCGATCGTCCTGATGGGCTACTACAATCCGATCTATGCCTACGGCAACGATGCCTTTCTAAAGGATGCCGTCGAAGCCGGTGTGGATGGTCTGATCCTGGTCGACCTCCCCAGTGAAGAGGACAGCGAACTCTGCCTTCCCGCGATTGATGTGGGGATGAACTGGATCCGCCTGGCGACACCCACGACCGATGCCAAGCGCATGCCGGCGGTGGTCGCGAACGCGTCGGGCTTCCTTTACTACGTCTCGATCACCGGCATCACCGGGGCTGGTGCGGCCGACCCCGCTGCCGTAGGCGAGGCTGTCGAACGCTTGCGGGCGCAGATCGATATCCCGGTGGCCGTCGGCTTCGGGATCAAGACCGCGGATCAGGCTGCTGATATCGCCCGGGTTGCCGATGCGGCGGTGGTCGGTACCGCGTTCTGTCAGGCTGTGGCGGACGGGCTGGATGACCAGGGCCAGGGAACGCAGGCCTGTGTCGACGGGGTCCTCAACCTTACCGTAGAACTCTCTGCCGGCGTCAGGAGCGCACGGGGATGAGCTGGCTCTCCAACCTTTCTCTGCCGAAGATCAGGGATCTGGTTCGCAAGCCCGAGACACCTGAGAGCCTCTGGGACAAATGCCCCAGCTGCGAGCAGATGATTTTTCACCGCGATCTCGAAGCTGCCATGAACGTCTGCCCGCACTGCGGCTTTCACATGCGCATCGCTCCGGGGGTCAGGCTCACCGCCTTGTTCGATGGCGGTGACTACTCGACCATCGAACACCCGAAGGTGGCCACCGACCCACTGCGCTTTCGCGACCGCAAGCGTTACGCAGACCGCCTCAAGGAGCATCAGAGCAAGACCGGGGCATGGGACGCGATTCTCGTGGCCCATGGCAGCATCGGCGGCAAGAACGTCGTTTGCGCCGTCTTTAACTTCGAGTTTATGGGCGGATCCATGGGAACCGCCGTGGGCGAAGCCATCGTGGCAGCGGCCCGTCTGGCCAAGCTCCAGGATGCGGCGCTGATCGTGTTTTCGGCATCTGGCGGTGCACGTATGCAGGAGGGTATCCTTTCCCTGATGCAGATGGCGCGCACGACCGCAGCGATCACCGAGCTCAAGGAAGCCGGGCTGCCGTACATCAGTGTCATGACCAATCCCACAACTGGCGGTGTGACCGCATCTTTCGCGATGCTGGGTGATGTTTCGATCGCTGAACCCGGCGCAATTATCGGTTTTGCCGGTGCCCGGGTGATCGAGGAAACTATCCGCGAAAAACTGCCCGAAGGGTTCCAGCGAGCCGAGTATCTGCTTGATCACGGTATGCTCGATATGGTGGTGGCGCGATCCGAACTGCGGCAACGGCTTTCGAGCCTGCTGCATCACCTGATGGGTTCCCGGCCACAGGAGGGTGAACTCCTGCCGGTTCCTGCCAACGACACCGAAGAAGCTGCACCTGCGTGACCACGGCCAGAAGTGATGTCCTGCTTGAGAGGTTGATGGCGCTTCATCCGAAGCTCATCGACCTTAAACTCGACCGTCTTGAGCGAATCCTCGGGGCACTGGGCAATCCCCACGAGCATCTGCCACCCGTCGTTCATGTCGCGGGAACCAACGGCAAGGGTTCTGTCATCGCCTACATGCGTGCAGCCCTGCTCGCCGCCGGCTATCGGGTGCATGTCTACACCTCACCCCATCTTGTGCGATTCCACGAGCGCGTGGAAATCGACGGCGAGATCATCTCCGAAGATGATCTCGCCGTGCTGTTGGATGAATGCGAACGTGAAAACGGCGGTGAGCCCATCACCTTCTTCGAAGTCACGACGGCTGCCGCCTTCCTGGCATTCTCGCGAACGCCGGCCGATGTTCTGCTCCTGGAAACGGGGTTGGGCGGCCGACTCGATGCGACCAATGTGGTCGCAGAGCCTCTGATCACCATCGTCACCCCTGTTTCGCTCGACCATCAGCAGTTCCTGGGCCAGACGATTGCCGAGATCGCCGGTGAGAAGGCCGGTATCATCAAACAGTACCGCCCCTTCATCATGGGCCCACAGCAGACTGAGGCTGCTGCTGTCCTGAAGGACAAGGCCCGTGTCATGGAGGCCCCTGCCACGTGTTTTGGCGATGACTTCCGGGTTGGCGCTGTCGACAGCGATGGATTCGAGCTTGTGGACGGCGATGACACGCTGATGCTGCCGACCCCGATTCTGGCCGGACCACATCAACCTATGAACGCTGCGACAGCGGCTGTGGCGCTGCGGCGCCTGGAAGGGTTCGAAGTTTCCACCGATGCCATTGCTCGTGGCCTTCAGACCGCGCGCTGGCCGGCTCGCCTGCAAAAGATCGAAGCCGGAGCTTTGAAGCAACGTGTCGGCGACGACATCGAACTCTGGCTTGATGGCGGCCATAATCCCGCTGCAGGTGAGATTCTTGCCGAAATGGCAAGGTCGTGGAGCGATCGTCCGCTTGGTCTTCTGGTGGGTATGATGAAGACGAAGGACCCGGCCGGCTTTATCGCGCCACTGGCACCTATGGTCGATCATGCTGTGGCCGTCGGAATTCCAGGCGAAAAGAACACGCTTGCGGCAGAGGAGACGTTCGTCATCCTTCAGGATGCAGGTGTGAATGCGTCATCTGCTGAGAGCCTTCACGAGGCCATCGATCGCCTTGCTGAATGTCATGGCGGCCCATCGCGGATTCTTGTGTGCGGATCGCTTTATCTGGCAGGACGTTTTCTGGCGGCCAACGACGAGGGTTGAGATCTAGATCAGCGTCAGCAGCCGATCGTACTCGAGGTTGGAGACGTGATCGTTAAACTCGTGGAACTCGGCCCACTTCAGCTTGCTGTAGACGTCCCAGTACTCGGCGCCGAAGTAGTCCGGAAGCACGACTGCGGCGTCGAAGGCACGGAGGGCGTCAACCCAGATCGCCGGTAGGCTCGGATTGACCTTTACGGCCGCATTGCCCTCGATGGGATCGCCGGGATCGAGGTTGTTGGTAATGCCGTGGTGCACGCCGGCCAACACGGCTGCCATGACAAGGTAGGGGTTGGCATCAGCGCCAGCCGGGCGATGTTCGATCCGCCGCGCGGTGTTGGGGCCACCCGGAACACGCAGTGAGACTGTGCGGTTGTTGTATCCCCAGGTCGGTGCCAGGGGCACCCAGCCTGTGGGCGTGATCCGACGGAACGAATTGGCGTTCGGTGCCCAGATTGGCATGGCTTCGGCCATGGTCGAGGCGAGACCCCCGATGGCATGACGGAAGATCTTGCTACCGCGTGCGCTGCCGTCGTCGAACACGTTGCGGCCCTGATCGTCGACCAGAGACAGGTGGATGTGTGTTCCGCTGGTTGAGTACTCGCGGAACGGTCGTGCCATGAAGGTCGCGGCCAGCCCGTGCTTGGCGGCCACGCCCTTTATCGCCCGCTTCTGGAGCATCGCGTGATCACAGGCCGCAACGGGATCATCGGTATGGTGCAAATTGATCTCGAATTGGCCCGGTGCGTACTCGATTGTCGCGACATCGGTCGGGATGCTCTGTTCCCTGCAGACAGCAACCATGTCATTGAGCAGCGGCGCATAGGCGTCGAGCTCATCCATCAGGTATACCTGCGTGTCTGATGGCATTTTGCCGGTCACGGGCGAGCGGGCAGGGCGGGGACGCCCGTCAGCACCCGGCTCCTGCTCCAGCAAATAGAACTCCAGCTCGATCGCCACAGTGGCTCGGTAGCCGAGTTGTTCGATTTTGTCGGCCATGCCGCGCACGATATGACGCGGATCGAGCCACCAGGGGTGGCCCTTGTCGTCGCTCATGATCATCAGGACCTGGGCCTGTTGCGGCCCCAGCCATGGCACTGGTGCCAGCGTCCCGGGCACGGGATGGCAAGGAAAGTCCGGATCACCGTCGTTCGGACCCATGCCGGTGCTATCGATGTTGTTCCCCAACATGTCGAGCGCATAGGTCGATCCCGGGAGCACAATGCCTGTTGTGAACAGCTTGTTGAGTGCGGACACGTCCAACCGCTTTCCGCGTGGAATACCGCAAATGTCTGGGATCATGGCATCGACCCAGCGCACATCCGGGTGCTGCAAGAGGAACGACGCAGCTTCGTCGTTGATCCGCCCACCACTCTTGGTCGGCTCGCTCACTGCAGCACTTCCATTGACCGGTCGTTCCAGCACGGCGGAGTCACACTCGAAGAAATCATTGGGCTCAACTTCACCCTCGGTCGCCTCGACAATGCGCTGCATGATCTCGGCGCGCGGTAACCGCTTGCCTGAGACATACCGGCTCATCGCCGCTTCGGTCACGTTTACCGCTTTGGCAAAGTCCCGTACAGAGAATCCGGCCGTACTTAGAAAATCGCCCAATCTCATGGCTCGATTCTCTGCCCCCTCGGAAGGGGTTCCAAGGACGCGTCGCTCTCGAAGCCGTCACATTGTCGCGATAGGCGGGTTCCCGTTCCCGATCCGTGATCGGACGGCGGGGACTACATGGCGCCGTCGACCCATTCGTAGAGCTTGCTTTTGGGCAGCGCGCCGACCTTGACCGCGGCAACCTCGCCGGCCTTGAACATCATGATCGTAGGGATGCCACGCACGCCGTACTTCGAGGGGGTACCAGGATTCTCGTCGATGTTGACCTTCACGACCTGGACCTTTTCGCCGTACTCCTGGGCGAGGTCTTCGAGCGCCGGTGCGATCTGCTTGCAGGGGCCGCACCACTCGGCCCAGAAGTCGACCAAGACTGGGCCGTCGGCCTTCAGGACATCCTGTTCAAACGAATCATCTGTGACGTGCTGAATGCTCATGGTTCTCGGGTCTCCACCTGGTTGTCCGTCGCTGCGCAATCATTCCGGCGCGACAGAGAGTGCCGTATTTAGGAAGCTCACCCCGGAGCGTCAAGAAGCGTTACCGCCGTGCATGTCTGGCCTGTGGGTATCGAGGAGAACATTCGGGATGGCTACTAGATAGGGTATGTCAGTCCATAGTAGGGCGCAAGTTACAGCTCGTTCGGGGTAAATCGCCTGCAGCACTTCGCGGTATGCAGCAAGTTGCCTTAGATAGGCGATCGGCGTCTGTTCGACGCTCTCGGGCATGATCCTTCCGGTCTTGTAGTCGACGATCGTCACGGCATCGTCGGTGATTACCAGGCGGTCGATCTGTCCTGCGACGACGGTATCGCCCACGGCGCCCGAGACTGAAACCTCAGCGCGGCTACCCGGTGCAAACAGGACGTTGAACTGCGGGTCGTCAAGGATGTCCAGGACGCTGTGTACGAGTTCATCGCGTTCACCGGGCGGCCAGTCACGGGTATGGAGCGCGATAAGGCCTGCTGCGGCGTCGGCGCGATCTTTCGACGGGCATCCGGGGAGCAATTCGAGCAAACGGTGAACCAAGCGGCCCCGCCGCATGGTGGCTTCCGCGGCATCACCCTGGAGGGGCGAGCGCGGTTTCGGCTCCTTGCCGCCTAGTTTTGATGGACTGATGGGCCTGTCGATCGACCGTTCCGGTGCCATTGGAACATGGACTGCGTTGTTGATCGACACCACGGCCAACGAGGCATCGTCATCGTGATCGGGGGGGAGTACCTCACGGCTCTGCTCACAAGAAAGGCGCAGAGTCTGGCCGTCCCAGGCCTCGCCCGAGGGGACACCGTCTTCGGGATGCTCAATATCGACGAGCGGCGCCAAGGCGTTATGGATCATGCCGAACCATGTGCCTTCGGTCTTGGCTGAGGAGGATGCACAACCACAGACATAGAGACGGTCACTCGCCCGTGTCATCGCGACGTAAAGAAGCCGCCGCTCTTCTTCTGCGGATCGTTCAGAACGTTGATCGATCAGCCGCTGGCTCCAGCGGTCGCGTTCACCGTCGCTGCCTGCCCAAAGGGGAAGGTCGGTCTGATCGTCCCAGAGAATGGCGGGCCGGCGTCCCGGTTTGGTCAACTCGTCGATCAGAAACACGACTGGGGCCTGCAATCCCTTGGCGCCGTGAACAGTCATGATACGCACGGCGTCGCCAACACCTTCTGCCTCGCGCTTGACCTCCGATGTCCCGCTTCCCAACCACCAGATAAAGCCTTGCAGAGAAGGCGGGTGATCGCGTTCGAAGGACAGCGCCAAACTGAGGAACTCATCAAGTGGGTCTTGTGCCTCGAGGCCCAGCCGGCCGATCAGGGCCTTACGACCGTTGTAGCCCGCACTGGTCGCCGCCTTCGATGTCAAAACAGTATCGAAGAACTCGAAAGGCGCGAGGTAGTCGACCTGCGCCATTAGACCTTCCAGCCAACTCGCGGCCCGGTCGAATGCCTCATTGGTATGCCGTTGATCCCGAAGGCTGTGCCAGAGGGGTGTAGGACGATGCCCCCGATCCGGGCGCTCCCAGGCGAGATTGAAGAGTTGCGTGTCGTCCAGGCCAATCAGAGGACCCTTCAGCACCGCCGCCAGGGCCATGTCGTCCTCGGGCAGCAGGCAAGTGCGCCCCAGTACCAACAGGTCGCGTACCACGATCTCACCGGTCAGATCCATGCGATCAACCCCGGCCACAGCGACACCGGCGCGCCGGAGTTCGCGCACAAGAGAGGCGACAATCTCGCTTCTGCGCCGCACCAGAATCAGAACGTCACCTGCTCGGATCGTGTCGCCCCTGGACGACAGGATGTCTCCGGGGCCGTCATCGTCGCCTGTCATGGCAGCGATCCGTTCGGCTATCGTACCGGCCAGCGTGGCAAAGCGGTTTGTGCGGGGCGTTTCTTGCAGACAGGCCGTCCAGGGGTCGCCCGTCGTGGTCGCGGCCTCGCGCAGCAATGGCCAGACCTCGACGAGACCACCGTCGTACTCGCGGAAAGCGCTATGACGGATGGGTTCATCTGCAAACGTGACGCCTTGTGCTGCGGTAGGATCGGCAAAAACCGCATCGACGGCGTCCAGAACGGCGGAAACTGACCGATAGGAGAGATCCAGGTTCGCCGAGAACCATTCGGGTTCCGGGACGGTCTGTCGAAGATGACTGCGAACCTGCTGCAGGGCCTCCAGGTCCGCGCCTTGAAAGCTGAAGATCGACTGTTTTTCGTCACCCACAACAAAGAGCGTCCGCTGTTCTTCTCTGACACCTTCACCGGCGAAGAACTCGTTGATCAGAGTCAGCACCACTTCCCATTGTCCCGGATTGGTGTCTTGTGCTTCGTCGACCAGAACGTGGTCAATCCCTCCATCCAGTTTGAACAGCACCCAGGGTGCCATGCTGCTTTCGGTCAGGAGAGCGCGTGTCCTGTCAATCAGGTCGCCATAGTCCAACACAGCCTTGTCCTGTTTGCGCCTTCGGAAGTCGGCCAGGATGGTGTGACCCAGCACAACCACGGCCCATGTCCGCCGATAGGCCGCAAGGGCATGGCGAGTTTCCTGAATCGCGAGGAGGCGCTCCTGCTCTCTGCTGAGGACGTCGAGGATCCAGGGCTGCGCGTCGGAAACCCCCTTTGTGGCCAACTTCTTCCGAGGCTTGTTCTTGCCCGTCAGAAACGCCGAACGGTAGGTTTCGTAGACATCAGCGCGCTGTTCTGGAGTTGCTTCCAGGAAGATTGTGATCTTGCGGCTGCGGGTCACGTCGGTGGCGGCGCCATCCAGCAGCGCTTCTGCGGCACGGGATAGTCCTGTGTGGTCGAAGGCTCCGTCCCGGCTGGCGCGCGACAGCAGATCGATGTCTGTTGATGCCGGGTCGGCATCAAGCGCTAGAGCCAGGGCATTCAGGAGGCGATCCATCGATCCCGCCTTGGCGAGTATGCGGTCGAGGTGGTCAGCGTTTGCGCAGACTTCGTCTATCAGTTCTCCGGCGCGAGCTTCGCCGGCTTTCAGAATGAGGTGATGCAGCGCATCGTGCAGATCTGTCGCTTCGCTCCGGGCTATCCGACCGATGACGCTGTCACGGGCCTCACGAAGCAACTCGCTGCGATCACGATCTTCAATCAGCCCGAAGTGAGGGGCGACGCCGGCCTCAAGAGGAAACCGGCCCAGAAGCGACTGGCAGAAGCTGTGGATTGTGGTGATCTGCAGACCGCCGGGGGCGTCGAGAACCGTGGCAAAGAGGCGCCGTGCCTGTCTGCTTTGCTCCTCCGTCGGTTTCTCGCCTGTGAGCGCCAGAAGATCGGCTTCCAGATCGGTCTCGCTCAGAGCGACCCAACCGGCCAGCTCACCGCGGATACGATTGGCCATCTCGGCGGCTGCTGCCCGTGTGAAGGTCAGACAGAGAATGCGTGAAGCGGGCGTTCCGCCAAGCAACAAGCGCAGGACACGGTCGGTCAGGACCTTGGTCTTGCCCGTGCCTGCTGACGCAGCAACCCAGACGGTCCGCCGCGGATCCGACATTGCCTGTTGCAGGTCATTGGCGGATCTGGGGCGGGGCGTCCTGCGTGGCGGTGCGGTGCCATACAACACGTCGTCCAGTAGAGTGCGCCAACCAAGCCGCCACTCGTTGGTCCTCGCGACATCGGTGTAACGGTCGAAGCGACCAATCTCCTCGCCTGAAGGATGGTCAAGGTAGGCTGTATCGGGATCGGCGAAGGCCGAGGCCAAGCGTTTAAGCCCATCGACCGCCTCCTGCCCGATGCTGCTTGCGTCGTCGTTGATCGGCAGAATGGCAGCCGGTGGGTCTCCCCCGCTCAGACTCCAGAACTCCAACCCTGAGACAGACCGTTCGCCGACATCGTTGAAGCCACCGCGTTCCACCATGGCAGCCTCCAACGGAAGCTGCGGGGCTTTGCCTGACGTCACGGCCTTCTTGGGAGGGACCCGTCCGGTCTTGTAGTCGATGAGGCTGACACTGCCGTCTTGCCGCTGCTCGAGTCTGTCGGCTTTGGCCGACACCGTGAACGTGTTCGTGCCATCGAGTGGGATGATAAGGTTGCCTCGGGCCTCGGCAACCACGGATTCGAGATCCCTGCGTCGCCTTTTCTCTTCCGCAACAAACCACGCTGCCACCCTTTCGAAACGACGCCACCAGAAGGTGGTCACAGAGGGGCGCTCCAGCATCGGACCTAGTATCGACCGACCGATTTCCAGAAGTTCGTCCTCGGCCTTCTCGGGCAGGTCAACCGGATGGCGCTTGACGAAGGCTTCCAGTGCCGCGTGGATGAAACTGCCGCGCGTCGCGGCATCAGCATCTTCATCGAGGTCATCGAGTGGTTTCAGGCGCAGGATGTGTTCTGCATAGGTCGCGTAGGGGTCACGTTGCCAGGTTTCAATTTGCGTCACGGACAACCGCCCGGGCCGCGCCTCAAGTGGCGGACGGGGTGTGGGCGCGAGAACCGGCTCCACGGCCGGTGGTCGATCCAGTGTTGCCTGCCAGCGACGCCACACCGTCGCGTCGGTCAGGGGCCCCTGGCCCAATCCATGAACATCGAGCAGGGTCTGGAGGCGCACCAGCCAGCGCGCCGGTACGGTAGGAGCGCCGTCAGCCCTTTCGGCATGCAGGATCATCACGGATGCACCGCAGGCCGCCTGGACAAAATCATGCGCTGCGAGACCGATCCGTTGTTCCGGTGTTGCCAGCCCGAACTGCGCACGCATCGGCCGGCTCATCCACGGATCGCCCGGTGGCTCGGGTGGCCAGTTTCCTTCCACCAGCCCCGCCAGGATCAAGCAATCGGCATGTTGCATGCGGGCCTCGAGCGGCCCCCAGATGAACGCTCGGGGGTGTTGTCCGAATCTCGGTCGCACGGCCCGTGACGCCAACAGGGTTTCGAGCAGCGCGGGATAGGATCCGGGATCGACGACTCCCATCGCCTCGGCATCAGCCAACAGCTCTGCAACGAAACTCTGAAGCGCTTCGCCGTCGTCGTGTTGCCAGATTGACCCTTCGGTAACATCGGGTGGCTCTGCAAGAGCCTCAAGAGCAGCGACATGGGCCGTCACGATCTTGCTCAGTGGAATCCTTCCGCTTTGCAGGAGCTCGTCGAATGGGACAACGGCCACTTCAAGATCATTGATCAGGCAAAGAAGGTCCTCGCAGCCGCTGTTTTCGCTCAGCGTGGATCGCAGACCGCGCAGGCCAGTTGCGGGCCGAGGGCCGCGCAACGCTGAGATTTCCAGACGACGCGCCAACGACCGAACCTCTGCCGCTTCCCGTCGAAGGCGCAGAAACGGGTGTTTGAGCAGGGCAAGGAGTGGAATTGGTGCCCAACGATGGTGTGCGGCTTGTGCAACCAGACGCAGGAATGTTCCTGCCGGCGTGGTGCCTAGTGGTTCACCTGCCGAGTCATCAACATCGATCGACCAGCGCTTCAGGTCGGCGGCCACACGCCGGGCGAGGTCGCGATCTCGGGTCACCAAGGCAACCGTGCGGCCCGGTTCCTCCAGTTCAAGGCGCATGCGCAACGAAGCCACCTGGGCCTCTTCGCGGGGATTGCCGCACGGCGCGATATGCAGGCCGTCGAGCGCTCGCGGATCGACTGTAAGGTCAGTTAGCCGCACCTCTGCGTCGGCCGGCAGCAGGGCTTGGCTCATCAAAGAGTGACGGCTTGGATTGCCACAGGAAAAATCCTTGTCGTCGCCAATTGGCCAGAGCTCGACCTGATCTCGCGATGTCTCAAGCGTCTCCAGCAGAGCCCTCAGAGCGTGCTGGGGATGACTGTCGTCGATGCGCTCCCAGGCATCTGAGTCCATCACTTGATCGAGACCGGGCAGAACCACCATGCCCTGCGGCAGCTTGGCCACGCGTGCCAGGAGACGTGCAGTCGCGGGAATGGTGCCCGTCGAGCCGGCCGCAATCACGGGGCCCTGTGGTGGCGTGTCTGCCCAGATGGCCCCCAGCCGATCGAGCAACAGGCGTCGCCGGACAGCCGGATCAACCCGGCCTTCGTTTCCAAGCTGTTGTTTCCAGCCCTCCGTCAGGGTTGTGAGAAATCGGAGTGTGATCTGCCAGTGCTCGGAAAGCCGTTCTTCGCTGACAAGAGTGCTGAGTTTGGTGAAATCGGCCTCTGCGGTTTCCACCTCGTCGATGAACGAAGCGAGCGCTGCCGCGAGTTGTGTGGCCTGTTCGTCGTTCGCCACCCCGAATTGGGTATTGCTCCGAATTCGGTTGGCCAGGATAAGCTGGCGCCTAAGCGGTGTGATGGCCGGTGGGACCGCGGTGTCTGCAAGGTGATTGCCGGTGACCGCGACGGTCAGCTCATCTTCGTCGACATCGCCAAGGGCGCGGACGTCGGGTTGAATCAACGAACGCCCGCCGGATTGACGCAGAAAAGCTTCGCTCAGGCTGCGAATGGCACGGCGGGTGGGTACCAGAATCAGAACGTCGGCCAGGCGTTCCGGCGGGCCACCAAACTGGTCGATCACAGTCGCGGCGATAGCATCGACGAAGGAGGTTCCGGCAGGAACGGTGAAGACGCCCCTCATGGCTGCTGTTTCAGCAATTGCTCGGCGCGTGCGACATTCTCGGGTCGGTCGACCGTGCACCAGCCTCCCGTGTGCTCGACGCCGAACAGGCGGTCGGCGGCCAGCGCGCGGTCCCACAACAGGTTGAAGGAAAATGGGCCGTCTGGTGCATCAGCGAAGAGACGTGGATGGACGATCTGGATGCTGGCGTAGACAAATGGCGCCATGCTGACGTTGCCTCTGCGCCGCAGGCGCCCGTCCGAAGCCCGGAAGAAGTCGCCCTTTCCCTTGAATCCGCCGGCTTTGTCACGGGGTACGAGCAAAAGCAGGGCATCCATCGCCGTGGCGTCCCAGGCGTCTTCGAGACTTGAGAGCGCCGGGGTTTGCGCCTCCGTCAGGATCACGTCACCGGCGACAACAAAGAACGGATCTCTGCCAAGAGAGGGCAGTGCGTGCCGCACACCGCCACCGGTATCCAGAAGCGTCGTCTCATGGGACAGCACAATGGGCGGGGTGCTCCGCTGCGCCACGGCCTGGGTGATCTGATCGGCGAGATGCCACGTGTTCACCACGACTCGATTACAACCGCTCAGGCGGTCGAGCATGCGATCCAGCATCGAGCGGCCTGCAATCTCAATCAAAGGCTTGGGTGTATGGTCCGATAAGGGCCGCATGCGCTCGCCCCGCCCGGCGGCCAGCACCATGGCATGGTTGATGCCGCTCATGCGGCCCTTGTGCGCGCTGCAGGCGGAATCCAGCGGTCGAGCCAGGCGGAGAGGGGCTCCAGGGCGGGATGACACAGATCGGTTGCAACATGGCGCCAGACCCGCGGCATGTAGTCCTGATAGGCGGCTTTGCCATCGCGGCTCAGCAGGCGACAGAAAATACCGGCGATTTTCAGATTGCGCTGGGCACCCAGGACCGCATAGGCGGTATCGAAGTCTTCACGGCTGATGTCCGGCATCTGATCAAGGTAGTGATCGATCACTGCCGGAACTGTTGCGGGCGCGACATCGCGTCTTGCATCCTCCAGCAGCGAAACGATGTCGTAGGCCAGCGGACCGACCACAGCGTCCTGAAAGTCGAGCTGGCCAACCGATGCGGCGCCGGAGCGATCAGGCAGCCACAAGAGATTGTCGGCGTGATAGTCACGCAGCACGACGCAATCGGGCACAGCTCGCGCCAAAGGCAGCAATTCTTCCCAAAGCCTGATGAACTCCTTCTGACCGTCTGGGGAGAGATCAAGTCCGGCCAACGGCATGAACCAGTCGGTCAGCAGTGAAAGTTCAAAGAGAAGAAGATCGTCGTCGTAAGGCGGGATGTCGTCGGGCGTGCGTGCCTTGTGAAGCAAGGCCAGGGCATCAATTGCTGCCGAATAGAGCACCGTCTCGTCGGCGCCCTCGCACAGAACGCGGGTGAAGATCGCATCACCCAGATCTTCCAGGAGAAGAAAGCCTGTTTCGGCATCGGTGGCCAGAATCCTTGGAGCGCCCAGTCCCAGGAATGTCAGATGCCTGGCGACCCGTACAAAGGGCCGGATATCCTCTTCAGGCGGTGGTGCATCCATGAGGACAGCACGACCTTTTGGCCCCTCAAGTCTGTCGTAACGCCGGAAGGAAGCGTCTCCTGCAAGCTTCGAACGCTGTGCGTCAGCCCAGCCTGCCTGCTCCAGGAAGTGGGTGATCAGAGCCTCACGAGAGGAATCAGTCATGGCGAAGTTCTACCAAATCTCGATGATCCGACGATGGCCGGGTGTTCACGGGGGTCTCCATCGGGTAAGTCGTAACCTTCGAAGCGGCGTGTGAAAAGATCGACGCGTCCGAGGAGCGGGTGCTGACAGGGATAACTTGATGGTGGCGCAACACGAGACCGATATCGTAGTGATCGGCGCGGGGCCCGTGGGCCTCTTCCAGATCTTCGAGGCAGGCATGCTGGACATGCGCTGTCATGTCGTCGACACGCTCGACGCCATTGGCGGACAGTGTACCGCGCTCTATCCCGAAAAGCCGATCTACGACATACCCGGCTATCCCGAGATCGAGGCCGATGATCTGATTCGGCAGCTTGAGAAGCAGGCCGCTCCCTTTGAACCCGTTTTCCATCTGGACCAGCAGGTGGTCGCACTGGAGGGTGAAGCCGGGGCCATGACGGTGAGGACATCGGTAGGCACGGAGGTTGCCTGCAAGGCTGTCGTGATCGCAGCCGGCTGCGGGGCCTTCGGTCCGAACCGCCCGCCTCTGGCCGGCATCGAGGACTATGAAGGCAGCGGTTCTGTCGCCTATCTGGTGACACGCAAGGAAGAGCACAGAGGCAAACGTGTAGTGATCGCCGGTGGTGGCGATTCGGCGCTCGACTGGGTCCTCGGCCTTCACGGCGTGGCATCGGAAATCATGGTGGTGCACCGCCGCGACCGATTTCGCGCGGCACCCGACAGCGTCAAACGCATGAACGCCCTGGTTGAGGCAGGGGAGGTCGAACTGATCGTTCCCTACCAGCTTCACGGGCTTGATGGCAGCAACGGCGAGCTGTCCGCTGTCATCGTTGTCGATCTTGATGGCAACGAGCGGCGACTTGAGGCCGATCTTCTGCTGCCGTTCTACGGCCTGCGTATGGAACTCGGTCCGATTGCTGATTGGGGCCTCAACCTCGAGAAGAATCTGATCACGGTGGAACCTTCGACCTGCGAGACCAGCACGCCCGGAATCTATGGTGTCGGTGACATCGTGACTTATCCGGGAAAGCTGAAACTGATTCTCTCTGGTTTCTCGGAAACCGCCGTGGCGGCGCATGCCATGTACAATCTCGTCTATCCGGACAAACCGCTGCACTTCGAGTACTCGACGACACGGGGCGTGCCGGGCGAGGAGTGATCGCCCGCCGGAATTCTGCCTGATTGTTTGTTTTTGATTGCCTCCGGTCGTGCTGCGATGGGGCCTGTGACTGTGGTGTTTCGGACAAACTGCCGTCTCTGGCTCGGCGGACTGGTTGTGGTATGCGGGTTTGCCGTCTTGGCGCTGCAGCACGGTTTGGTGCGTCTGCCGCCGGGGCTCTTCTCTTCTGGGAACAGGTCGGCCATGAAGCGGAGCCGGGTCGCCTTGCCCGATTTCAACTCAATGGCTTCCTGGTGGACGGTCAGGCGTGCTTCGCCGCACTCGATGAATCCAACCTGCGGTACACAAGGCTTGATCCCCGTCCCATCGAAGACGGTTGTGGACTTTTGCAGGTTGTTCGTTTCGAACAGTCGAAGGTCGACTACAGCACCGGGTTCGACCTGTCGTGTGCCATGGCTGCGGCGCTCTACTGGTACGAGGCTGAGGTCGACCGGCTGGCAGCGGTGGATTTTGATTTCGGTCTGGCCGAAATCGAACATTTCGGCAGTTATGCCTGTCGCAACATCAACGGCGGTATGTCAGGACACCGTAGCCAGCATGCTACCGCCAATGCACTCGACCTCGCCGCCTTCGTTCTTGGGGACGGTCGTCGGATCGCCATCATCGAACACTGGGAGCATCAGTCTGAGGAAAGCCGCTCTCTTGCATCAGCTCACGATGCAGCCTGCGGTATGTTCAACACGGTGCTCGGGCCGGACTACAATGTGCTGCACGCCGATCACATTCATATCGATACAGGCCGGATTCGTACCTGTCGCTGAAAGGAAAAGGGCCGGAGCAGAGGCCCCGACCCTTTCACACAGCGAAGACGCATCGATCAGTAACGATACTCTTCCGGCTTGAACGGGCCGGCCTGATCAACGCCGATGTAACTCGCCTGATGATCGGTGAGTGTGGTCAGCTTGGCACCAACCTTCTCCAGATGGAGCATGGCGACCTGCTCATCAAGGTGCTTGGGCAGCACATAGACTTCGTCGCGGGCATAGGTGCCCTTGTCGCGATGCCCCCAAAGTTCGATCTGAGCAAGAACCTGGTTCGAGAAACTGGCGCTCATCACGAAACTCGGGTGGCCCGTGGCGCAACCCAGGTTCACCAGGCGTCCTTCGGCCAGCAGGATGATTTTCTTGCCGTCCGGGAACTCGATCTCGTCGACCTGCGGCTTAATATTGTTCCACTTGAAGTTCTTGGTCGCCTCGACCTGAATCTCGTTGTCGAAGTGGCCGATGTTGCAGACGATCGAGCGATCCTTCATGGCACGCATGTGGTCGACCGTGATGACGTCGGTGTTACCGGTCGCAGTCACGAAGATATCGGCCTTCGGGGCGGCATCATCCATCGTGACAACCTCAAAACCGTCCATCGCGGCCTGCAAAGCGCAGATCGGATCGATTTCGGTCACCATGACGCGGGCACCCGCGCCCTGCAGCGACTGGGCTGAGCCTTTGCCGACACCACCATAGCCAGCGACCGCGGCCACCTTGCCGGCCATCATCACGTCGGTGGCACGACGGATGCCGTCGGTGAGGCTTTCGCGACAACCATAGACGTTGTCGAACTTCGACTTGGTCACTGAGTCGTTCACATTGAACGCTGGAACCTTCAACTCGCCGCGCTTGGCCATCTGGTAGAGACGCGCCACACCGGTGGTTGTTTCCTCACTGACACCGTGCACGTATTCGAGAAGTTCCGGATACTTCTCGTGCATGATCGCAGTCAGGTCACCGCCATCATCCAGCAGCATGTTGGGCACCCAACCGTCCGGGCCTTTGATGGTCTGCTCGATGCACCAGACGTATTCCTCTTCGGTCTCGCCTTTCCAGGCGAAAACCGGAATGCCGGCGGCGGCGATGGCCGCCGCGGCCTGATCCTGAGTCGAAAAGATATTGCAGGATGACCAGCGGATTTCTGCGCCAAGCTCGACCAGGGTCTCAATCAGCACGGCGGTCTGGATCGTCATATGCAGACAGCCTGTGATCCGGGCACCGGCGAGAGGTTTCGTGTCGCCATAGCCTTCACGGATCGACATCAGGCCGGGCATTTCCACTTCGGCGATCTCGATTTCTTTGCGGCCCCAGTCGGCCAGGCTGATGTCGGCAACCTTGTAATCGGTAAAGTCACTCATGATGGCATCCGTTCCTGCATGCATGTCTGAGAGAAGAGGCCCTGTCTGGGCGGTGGCATCGCTTATCAAAGACCCTGTGCCGCGTCTAGCGATAGCGGGGGTGGCCTGCGCCAGACAGCGATGCGTTTGCTGCAATGCGTCCTGTCTTCTGTCTCCGTCAGGCCAATGCGTTGAAGTCGTCGAGCAGGGCCGCGACCATCCCCGAATCAGTCTGTTCCATGATGGTCTGGGCTCTGCGGGTCGCCTCGTTCACATCCAGGGTCCTGACGCGCTGCTTGACCCGCGGCACGGCCGCGGAGGCCATTGAAAGGTCGCGAATGCCCAGGCCCAGCAGAATTGCGGTCATGCGCTCATCGCCAGCCATCTCACCGCACACATTCACCGGAATGCGTGCGCGCAGCGCCGCAGCCGTCGTGAACTGGATCAGGCGAAGAACAGCCGGATGAAGCGGGCTGTAGAGATGGGCGACCTGTTCGTCGCCGCGGTCGATGGCGAGCGTGTACATCGTCAGATCGTTGGTCCCGATTGAGAAGAACTCACAATCCCGCGCCAAGCCATCGGCGGCAAGCGCTGCGCCCGGAATTTCGATCATCGCACCCACCGGCGGCATCGGGTCGGCAATCTTGACCTTTCTACGTTTCAGTTTGGCGGCCACTTTCTTCAGCGCCTGTCTGACCTGTCGAACCTCTGATGCGGTGGAGATCATGGGCAGCAAAATACGGACAGGTCCATGGGCGCCGGCCCGCAGAATTGCGGAGAGCTGATTGACCAGCAACTCCTCAACCTTCAGAGAGAGTCGGATAGCCCGCAGTCCCATGGCTGGATTGGCACTGACCGGCAGGTGCTCTCCCAATGAATACGGTAGCTTGTCGTTACCGACATCCAGAGTTCGGACCGTGACGGTCTTGCCGTCCATGCGCTCCACGACATCGCGTAGGTGCGCATATTGTTCTTCCTCGCTGGGGATGTCGTCGCGGTTCAGGAAGAGATACTCAGTGCGGTAGAGGCCGATTCCCTCAGCGCCATGCTCCAGCGCCGGCCCGATCTCGCTTGCAAGATCAATGTTGGCCTGAAGGCCGATCTGGACATCGTCACGTGTGGTGGCCGATACATCGCGCAACCGCTCGAGTTTGCGCGCCTGGCGTTTCAACTCCGCCTGCATTTCTCGGAAACGAGCCAGCGTCGCCTCGTCGGGATTCACGATGACCTGGCCGCCTCGGCCGTCCAGAACGATAGTGTCACCTGATTCAACGTGCTGGACGACATCGGCCACGCCGGCCACAGCGGGCAGGCCAAGCGAACGTGCCAGAATTCCGGTGTGGTCCTGGGCTCCACCCACAGCCGTCACGAAACCCGCAACAGCCGTCGGATCAAGCAAGGCGGTATCGGCCGGCGTCAACTCATCGGCGATCACAACGGTGCCGTGGGGGAGGTCTGCCAGGGCGCGATAGGGCTTTTCCATGAGGTTGCGCAGCAGCCGCTGACCCACGTCACGCACATCCTTGCTTCGTTCCGCAAGGTAGCTGTCTTCCATCTGCGCGAAGACATCGGAGATTTCGCGCACTTCGTGAGACACTGCGGCCTCGGCGTTGATCTTGCCGTCGCGAATGCGCTCCGCGACCCCGCGCACCAGCCGCGAACCCTCCAGCATCTGGCCATGCGCCGTCAGCAGATAGCCCAGCTCCTCCGCAGCGTTGGCGGGCAGTGCCTTGGCTTTCGTGGAGAGCTTTTCGATCTGTGCCTTGGCCTTGTCGACGGCAGCGTGAAAGCGGTCGATCTCACGTTCAACATCACTTGCTTTCAGGCTGAGCGTGGGAACATCCAGCACACCGCTCTCGGTGATAAACGCCGGGCCGATTGCGATGCCGCGGGAAACGCCCAGTCCCTGAAGCTCGACAGGGCTGCCTTCTGTCTCACTCATCGAACCGGTTCTCCACGAGCGTCGTCAGCGCATCGACGGCGCCTTGAGCGTCGATGCCCTGTGCTGAGACCAGAATGGCGGTGCCTTGTGCTGCGGCCAGCATCATCAGACCCATGATCGAACGGCCGGACACAGTTGTGCCGTCCTTTTCGACCTCAACGTCAGCGTCAAACTCGTTGAGAACGCCAACGAACTTTGCTGCCGCCCGCGCGTGCAGTCCCCGCTCGTTCATGATGACGAGCCGATGATGCACGACATCTGTCGATTCACCGGTCTGGATCATGGATCGTCTCAGGCCTTGGGCTTCAGCAGACTGCTTGCGATGTTGATGTATTTACGTCCGGCTTCCTGAGCGGCAGCCACGACGTCGTCGAGCGTGTCGGTCTCACGGGCCGTCGCGAGTTTGATGAGCATGGGAAGGTTGATGCCCGCGATAACTTCAACGTTGCCGGCTTCCATCACGGAGATCGCGAGGTTGGAGGGTGTGCCGCCGAACATGTCGGTCAGGACTATGACACCGGAGCCCGAGTCAACGCTCTTCACCGCCTCGAGAATCTCCTCGCGGCGCCGTTCCATATCATCGTCCGGGCCGATGCAGATTGTGCGCACGGCCGCCTGTTCGCCGACAACGTGTTCCATTGCGGCTACAAACTCCTCGGCCAGCCGGCCGTGGGTTACCAATACCAATCCGATCATGCTTCGCTGCGTCTTTTTTCGCCGATCCTGGCGGGCCGTTCCCAGCCATTCATGTCATCAGTTCACGATGTTGCAAACTGACGCGCCGGCCTCCCTCGCTTAACAGAGCGGCGAGCCGTTCGGCAACAAAAACCGAGCGGTGACGTCCTCCGGTACAGCCCACTGCGATCGTCAGGTAGCGTTTGCCCTCGTCCGCATAGGCGGGGATCAGATCTCTCACCAATACCCCCAAACGATCAAAGAACTCAGCGAAACCAGTGCTGTTTTTGATGAATTCGCCCACCTCTGGATCACGTCCGGTCATGTCACGCAACGCATCGACGTAATGTGGGTTCGACAGAAAACGCACGTCGAACACCAGATCGGCATTTCGCGGCAATCCCATGCGGTAAGAGAACGATGTCACCAGAACCGAAAGGCGTGGATTGTCGTCCAGACTCAACGACACCCCGAGATGACGGCGAAGTTCTGCGCTGGTCATGAACGTTGTGTCGATCACGAGATCTGCATCTTCGATGATTGGGAGCATAAGTGCACGCTCGGCCTCAAGACCCTGGGTGAGAGACCCTGAACCTGTCATGGGGTGCCGACGCCGGGTTTCCGTAAATCGACGCTGCAAGGCATCAGCATCGCTGGTCATGAACACCAGAGATACATCCAGATCGGTCCGTTTCCGAAGACGCCGGGCTGCCCCCAGAAAGTCACTGGCGTCGAAGCGGCGAGAACGAACATCGACGGCGATTGCCAGGGCTGACGTTTGCGCCGTCTGATTGTCATCCAGCAACGGCTCCATCATGGGCAGCGGCAGGTTGTCGATGGCTTCATAGCCCTCGTCCTCCAGCACCTTCAGTGCGGTGCTTCGGCCCGCGCCTGAAAGGCCCGTGATCAACACCAGCTTCTGCTTCGGTCGCTCCTCAGACATGAATCCGGTGCCGCAACGCGATTCTTATCTTCGAGGGGGCCGAAGCCTCCATCGGGGCGATTCGAATCAGTGCCACGCTGATCCCCTCCAGGTCTGTGTGATGTGCCTCTGGCATTCGAACCACGGCCTCGGCCGGGCAAAGGTCGACGACCATGTGGATTGAGGCCTGTTCGACATACTCCACCCGCACGAGGCCAAGCCCACGAACTTCCAGCAATCCTGCCAGTGCGGCAGGCGCGCGGGCAAGGAGGTTTCCGTGTTCGTTAGTAAGGTTGACCTGATCGTCTGCGACGAGCTGCGCTCCGCTGTCGATCAAACGCAGGGCAAGGTCACTCTTGCCGCTGCCTGAGGGCCCGCGAAGCAATACACCGGCACCAGCGATGTTGACGCAGGTGCCATGGACGAGCATGCCGACCTCAGGCCGCCTGGTGTGATTCAGACTCGGTCAGAAGCGCATAGATGGCTTCCGCACCATCCGCGCCTCTCAGCTTCTCGCAGATATCGTGGTTACGGAGAAGACGGGAAACCCTGGCCAGTGCCTTCAGATGGTCGGCGCCCGCACCTTCTGGTGCCAGGAGCAGGAAAATCAGGTCCACGGGCTGTTCGTCGATGGCATCGAAATCGATCGGCGATTCGGCGCGCGCAAACACGCCGTGAAGATTCGACAGCTCCGGAAGCTTGGCGTGTGGAATCGCAATACCCAGGCCGACGCCCGTGCTGCCCAGCCGCTCACGTTCCAACAAGGCGTCGAAAATCGCGCGTTCACCCATGCCTGTCACACTGGATGCCTGGCGAGCAATATCCTGAAGCGCCTGCTTCTTGCTGCCCGAGCGCAGACGCGCGATGACGCTTTCGGGCGTGACGAGTTCGGAGATTTCCATGTTCTCAATCCGATGCGGCGTCATCAGGTGACGCCGATCGTACCCTCAGTGGTGCTCGCGCAGCTTGCGTTTGCTGCGTCGCAATTGTTTCTCGACATGCTCACAGGTTTCGTTGAACGCGCCATACGCATCTGCGTCGCCGGTACGGCCTTCGGCATGAATGTCGTGGCCCACATGGGCCGAAATGTGGACATGAAAATCATGTACTTCGCGCGAGAACGTCACATGCCCTTCAATCGCGTCAGGGAAGTACTTGCTCACACCGTCTTCCAGGTGCTGTTCGACGTGTTGCGTCAAAGCTTCGCCGACATCGGTCTGATGACCTGTGATCGAGATCTTCATGCTTCGTCCATTGATTACGCGCAATCCGTGTCGACACAACCATCCGTCGCCAACCATTCGATGCCGGCCCTCATAGGCTCTGCGAGCACCGCCCTCGTAAACGGGGGCGCACATATATAGCGGGAGCGTCGGCGAAACAAGCGGTGCGTGAAGGCTCTGGAAACAGTCTTCAGACCGCCCCGCTCAGCTTAAGTTCACGCCGCCTTTGCACCGAGGACGGAATGCGCATGGCCTCCCGGTACTTGGCGACCGTGCGCCGTGCGATACTTACGCCCTCCTTGTTGAGGGCCTCGACGATATCGTCGTCAGGCAGCACGTTTCCGACTGACTCGGCATCGATCAGAGCCTTGATCTTGTGACGCACGGCCTCTGCCGAATAGGTTTCACCACCTTGAACATTGCCCAGCGAAGCCGTGAAGAAATACTTGAGCTCGAAGATTCCACGCGGTGTCAGCATGAACTTGTTGCTCGTGACACGACTGACGGTGCTTTCGTGGAGTTCCAGAGCGTCAGCGATATCGCGCAGTACCAGCGGTTTGAGATGTTCGACGCCCTTGACGAGGAAGAGATCCTGCTGGCGCACGATTTCCTGGGCGACTCTTAGGATTGTTCGAGTACGCTGATCCAGAGCCTTGATCAACCAGCTGGCCGAGGTCCACTGCTCGGAGACAAACGTCTTGTCCTCATCGCTGCGTGCGCTGTTCTGGACCTCTGCGTAGTAACGTTCGTTGGCCAGAATCCGAGGAAGGTTTTCGGTGTTGACCTCAACGTGCCAACCGCCGGATTGACTGGCCCGCACCAGAACGTCGGGCACAATGGCCTGGATAGGCCCCTGATCGAAACGCAGGCCAGGTTTCGGATCGAGTGCCTTCAGTTCGTTGAGAACGTCAAGGATATCCTGATCGGAACAGCCGCAGATCTTGCGCAGCTTGGCAAACTCTCGCTTGGCGACCAGATCGAGATTGTCGAGAATCGCCTCACTTACCGGGTCCAGCCTGTTGATCTCTGCCAGTTGCAGGCTCAGACATTCCTGCAGATCGCGTGCGAACACGCCCGCGGGATCCAGGCTTTGCAGTTGGTCGAGTACTCGTTCGAACACAGCCGTATCGCAGCCCAGCTGCTCGATAGTCTGACCGGGCTCGATGGTCACGTAACCCGCATCATTGATGGAACCCAGAAGGAACCCGGCGATCATGCGTTCGGCATCGTTGACAAACTCGAACTGAATTTGCTGTGCCAGATGCTCTGTCAGGGACAGGGCGTTGGCAACCGTGTGCTCAACACCGTTGAGATCGCCGTCGGGAGCAACGCCACGACCGGACCCGGAGCTTGATCTCCAGGGCATCGAGCCTGCTGCGTCCAGATTGACATTTTCAGCGTCGTCGTGCCGGTCGCTGGCTTGGCTGTTGGTTTCGAGCGCGCGTTGCTCAGTACCTGTTTCCGCAAGAGGCTCAGGAGAGTCCGACTGATCCCGTTCCAGAAGCGGATTGCGTTCCAGCTCCTCTTCGACATAGGCCGTCAGTTCGATGTTTGAGAGCTGCAGCAGCTTGATCGCTTGCTGCAGCTGCGGCGTCATCACCAGCGATTGCGACTGCCGCAGATCGAGGCGTGGGGCGAGACTCATGATGTCCCCGAGCTAAAGACGGAATCGTTCGCCGAGATAGACCCGGCGGACGCCTTCGTGAGCCACGATTTCGTCCGGGGCGCCCTCCATCAGAACGCGGCCTTCGTGCAGGATGTAGGCCCGGTCGATGATGTCGAGTGTCTCGCGAACATTGTGGTCGGTGATCAGAACACCGATGCCCCGGTCCTTCAGGTGAGCTACGAGGTCACGAATGTCGCCCACTGCGATGGGGTCGATGCCGGCAAGTGGCTCGTCCAGCAGCATGAAACTGGGGCGGGATGCCAGGGCACGCGCAATCTCCACGCGCCGCCGCTCCCCACCAGAGAGCGCAAGGGCTGGTGTGCGGCGCAAATGGGAGATCGAGAACTCGGCGAGCAGCTCATCCAGCATGGCCTCGCGTGCGTCACGATCTTTTTCGATCACCTCGAGCACCGCCCGGATGTTAGCTTCCACGGACATGCCGCGGAAGATGGAGGCTTCCTGAGGAAGGTACCCCACACCCAGACGTGCCCGCCGGTACATGGGAAGGTCTGTGACGTCGTCCCCATCCAGCGTGATCGTACCTGCATCAGCAGCGATCAAGCCGGTCACAAGATAAAAACACGTTGTCTTGCCTGCGCCATTGGGCCCCAGCAATCCGACCGCCTCGCCGCGTTGCACCGAAACGCTGACATCACGCAGCACCCGCCTGCGCCTGTAGCTTTTACTCAGGTTCTGTGCGGCCAGACCGGTGTTGTCTGTGACCAGGGTAGGGCGTTCGGATACGGCTGCCATGGCTGCGTGATCAGGGCTCGTCGCTTGAGGGTGCGTTGAACAGAACATTAACCCGATCACCTTCGCCGGTCACCTGACTCTGTCCTGTTTCCAGGTTCATAGTAGCCGCATCACCACGCATTACCGCATCGGAGTTTGTCAGAACCACATTGCCAATCAACGTGATGACGGCATTGTCGACATTGTAGGTGCCGGAATCTCCCTGGGCCGTTTCGTTGGGAGTGGCGAAAAATACATTCCCGATCACCTCGATCAGGTGAATTGCATTGTCGTTGGCATCGGCGTTGTCGCGGTAGTGAACGATCAGCGTGTCTGACCGCAGCGTAAGGTCGCCCTGTTTGACGTCGACGGCGCCCAGGAACGTCGCAATCTGGGCCGATTGTTCGACCTCCATGCTGTCGGCGGCGATCTCGATCGGAAGGCTGCTGTCATGACGCGACGTATCGAGAATGCCGTCCTGCGCCCAGGCAGACGCCAGCATCAGGTATGCCGAGGCAACAAACGAGGTGCCGCGAAGTAGCGTGATCATGGCTGCGACTCCGGGAAGAGTGTGAGGTATACGCGACCGTCGAAGTAGAGGCGGTCGCCGTTTTCGGTGACACGAAAGCCTTGTGCGTCGATCAGTCCGGCGGGCCCCTGTCCTGAGACTGGTAGATGGCCCTCTGCTATGCCCTGATCAAGGTCGATCAGGGCATAGTCGCTGTGAAGCTCGTAGCCTTCATCGGTGTAGACACTGACATTGGATTCAACAACCAGCATCTGGCTGACCTGATCGTAGATTCCGCGATCTGATGAGATTGTGGCCCAAAGGCCGCTTTCCATCGTCATGTCGCCCTGCAGCTCTTCCAGGTAGATCAGCTCGTCATGGCCCTGCTCCTGCCAGGCAGTTGCCGCCGTCACTGTGTAGGGTTGGCCGTCCTTGTCAGTCCCCAGAAAGCGCGCGTTGGCCATCGTCGGCCGATCCTGCGCCGGCAGATTGAGCGTCTGCAGGTCAAGCATGTTGTTTGTGTTGGTGACGTTGAACGACGGCCAAACGACGACCGTGGTTGCCAGGATCAGGGCACTCGCTGGCAGCAGCCAGCGCATGAGGCCCACAAACCGTGTGTAGCGCCAATCGACCCTAGCGCGATGCTGCCGCGGTCGGACATGGCGGCCACGCAGGTCATTGCCCTGGCGCACTGCCGTCATGGTGTCGTCATGGCTCACGCCGACAGGTCCTCCGTGACGTTGGTCAGTGGCTGAAGATGTCCGGGTCTTCCCAGCCCAGAAGATCCAGCTGCGCGCGATAGGGAAGAAACTCGAACAACGCCAAAGCGAGTTCGCTGCGTTCCTCGCGTGCAAGCCTGCGATCGAACTCTTCCTTTAGACGATGCAGGTGCAGAACATCCGACGCGGCATAGTTTAACTGCTCGTTGGAGAGCTCTGCAGCTCCCCAATCGCTGCTTTGCTGCTGCTTCGAGATATCGATGTTGAGCAGTTCTTTGCACAGATCCTTCAGTCCGTGGCGATCTGTGAACGTACGAACCAATTTTGACGCTATTTTGGTGCAATAGACTGGTGCGACCACGACATTGAGATCTTGATAAAGCACAGCCAGGTCGGATCGAGCGAAGTGAAAGATTTTGAGCACGTCGGCATCACACAGCAGCGCGGTGAGATTGGGCGCTTCGGTCTGGCCCTTTACGATCTGGACCATGTGTGCATTGCCGTCGCCAGACGAGAGCTGAACAAGACAAAGGCGGTCTCGATGGGGGTTTAGGCCCATCATCTCGCAATCGACAGCGACTACGGGACCCAGTTCCAGATCATTCGGAAGATCGCCTTGATAGAGAAGATTCGCCATGGAGTCCGCCGGGCCGTTGCGTGGTGTTCCGAAACTATGCCCTGCCCCGACAGGGCGCAAGGCAGCCGGCGGACAGTGTTCGGCCGGGGTCGTCGTCGCATTCAGATGTTTTGGCGGATGAACTGTGTCCGGGAAGGATATGGTGCCCAGGAGAAGACTCGAACTTCCACGGGATTTCTCCCACAGGTACCTGAAACCTGCGCGTCTACCAATTCCGCCACCTGGGCTCGGGCCTCACCTATTGATGGCCGGTCCTGCTGTCAAGGCCACTTCATGGGCGATCACGCTCGGTCGTTGCAAATTTCCGGGCGATCCGTTCTAAGAGGGGCGCATTCTCAGCGAGGGTCAAGATGGCGCGTCGTGACATTGTGGTGTTCGGTGGTTCTGGGTTCATCGGGCGCTATCTGGTCCGTCGCCTCGCTTCGGACGGCTGGCGCGTGATCGTCGCAGTGCGCGATGTTGAGAACGCTGCATTCCTGCAGCCCCTTGGCGATGTCAGCCAGATTGTTGCTGTGCGGGCCGATATCACAGACAAGGCGCGTGTGGCTGAGGTGATCGAGGGTGCTTCGGCAGTCGTGAACCTCGTCGGTATTCTCTATGAACGCGGCCAACGCACCTTCCGGCGAGTCCACATCGATGGTGCCCGTAACATTGGCGAGGCGGCCGCAGCGGCCGGCATTCGGAATGTGGTGCAGGTCTCGGCCATCGGTGCATCCCTCCACGCGCCTGCCGCCTATGCACGATCCAAGGCCGCCGCCGAGAACAGCCTCCGAGAAGCTCTGCCCGAGGCAAAGATCGTCCGCCCCAGCATTGTCTTCGGCGCCGAAGATGGCTTCTTCAATCTGTTCGGCAGACTGGTGACCCTCTCGCCCGTTTTGCCGCTGTTCGGGGGAGGCATGACCCGGTTCCAGCCTGTCTATGTCGATGATGTCGCGGCCGCCATCATGGCGTGTCTGGGCGATCCTGGGACCGCTGGCGAGACTTATAAGCTTGGCGGACCGTCGGTCTACACCTTCAAACATCTCATGGAGATGGTGCGTCGTGAGACACAGCGCCATGTCTGGCTAGTGCCAATGCCGTTCCTGTTTGTAAAGATCGGTGCGTTCTTTCTCCAGTTCGCACCGAAGCCGCTTCTGACGCCCGATCAGGTCAAACTTATGCAGGCTGACAATGTCGTGGCCTCCGGCAGTCTCGGGCTCTCCGAGCTTGGCATCGTTCCGACAACCGTCGAGGTTGAGGTGCCAACCTATCTTGCCCTCTATCGCCGTGGCGGCCTCAGGGGGCGGCCGCGTTTCGGCTGAATCGGCTCAGAGGTAGATCCAGGCGAGCAGAACCACGCCCAGGGCCAGCCGGTAGACAACGAAGGGTGTAAAGGTGGAACGGCGAAGCCAGGCCATCAGGACCCAAATGGCAACAAGCGCTGATACAAAGGCCATGCCGGCGGCAATCAGCGTTGATTGTGTCAGAGCCGTATTACCGCTCTCGTAGACATCCAGGCCGGCCAGCAGTGCCGCTGCCGCGATCACAGGAATCGAAAGCAGCATGGAGAAACGCGCCGCGGCTTCGCGCTCGAAGCCCATGAACCGCGCTGCCGTCATGGTGATGCCGGATCGGCTGGTTCCCGGAATCAGCGCAAGAACCTGAGCGAGGCCGATCACGATGGCCGAGCCCCAGCTCATGTGTTCCATGCGCCGCAGTGTCATGCCGAAACGGTCGGACATCCAGAGAAGCAGGCCAAAGCTCAGTGTTGCCCAGGCGATCACAGCCGGGTCGCGCAGTTGATCCTGGCCGATCATGTGCAGGGCGAAGCCGGCGATGCCGACAGGTATCGTGGCCAGAATGATCATCGCCGCCAGTGGGCGTGTGCTGGCCGTGCCGGATTCGGTCAACCCCCGGAGAATTCGAATAATGTCACGCCAGAAATAGACAATGACCGCCAGAAGCGTGCCGAAGTGCACGGCGATGTCGGTCTCAAGGCCCTGATCAGGCCATTCGAGCACCTGCGATGTCAGAATCAGATGCCCCGACGAGCTGATCGGCAGGAATTCGGTCAGGCCCTGAACCAGCGCCAGAACGGCCAACTGCAGCAACGTCACGAACCCGCACTCCATAAGGAACCTGAAGAATCATAGCATGATGGTCGGTGCCGACGACTTCAATAATAGGTCAAATAGCATGTCCTAAGTGAGGCGCTTTCTACGGTGTTTTCTTGTTTCTCGAATCACAATCAGTCTATTGTATTAATTAAGGTCAGTTATAGTGACATAATTGGTCGAATTTCCTCGCGCATCGGCTGGAGTTCCCTTAGAACGCGCGTCCCCGAACTGATTCGGACCGGACCAGGATCATGACCACAGAGCTGCTGAGTTTTGTCTATACGCCCCAACAGCGCCCGGACAAGCGTCCGGCCGAACGGCGTCGGACCGACTTTGGCGAGATTTTCGACGAGTTTTCGCCGGATCGTGCAGAGGTTCAGGCGTCACGCTGTTCGCAATGTGGCATTCCGTTTTGCCAGGTACATTGTCCCCTGCACAACAACATTCCAGACTGGCTCAAGCTGACGGCTGAGGGCCGTATGGACGAGGCCTACGAGCTGACCTCGGCCACCAACACCTTCCCCGAAATCTGCGGCCGCATCTGCCCGCAGGATCGCCTGTGTGAAGGCAATTGCGTCATCGAAAAGGGTTTCGAATCCGTCACCATTGGTGCGGTGGAACGCCACATCACAGAAACAGCCTTCGAGAACGGTTGGGTCACGGGCCCGCAGCCGCTTGTCGAACGCGACCATTCGGCCGGTATTGTCGGTGGCGGTCCTGCCGGCCTGGCTGCAGCCGACGTCCTGCGCCGCTACGGCTATAAGGTCGAGGTCTACGACCGGCACGACCGCATCGGCGGGCTGCTCATCTACGGCATCCCTGGCTTCAAGCTGGAAAAGTCCGTCGTTGAACGGCGCACGACCCTGCTTGCCCAGAGTGGTGTCGTCTTCCATACGTCGACGGATGTCGGGCGGGACATTTCCTTTGCTGACCTGCAGGCCAAGCACGACGCAGTCTTGCTGGCCACAGGCGTCTATCAGGGCCGCGACATCAAGGCGCCGGGTGTCGGATTGCAGGGGGTCGTGGCGGCGCTCGATTATCTGATTGCCAGCAACCGCACCGGTCTGGGCGGCGACGTGCCAGCGTTCACCAGCGGCGAACTCAACGCCGCCGGCAAGAACGTTGTGGTCATCGGCGGCGGCGACACGGCGATGGACTGCGTGCGGACCGCGGTCCGGCAGGGGGCCAAAGCGGTGACCTGCCTCTACCGCCGCGACCGCAACAACATGCCGGGCAGCCAGCGCGAGGTCTCCTATGCGATGGAGGAAGGAGTTCACTTCGAATTCCTCTCCGCACCGGAAGCCTTCCTGGG
>CEUQ01049891.1_pt1 | contig 31273 bp, 37 predicted proteins | sample 361491 | NCBI WGS metagenome assembly CEUQ01 (sample SAMEA2622796, study PRJEB7988) | marine metagenome | biome: marine biome (ENVO:00000447); feature: marine epipelagic mixed layer (ENVO:xxxxxxxxx); material: "saline water (ENVO:00002010), including plankton (ENVO:xxxxxxxx)" | depth 120 m | reverse complement strand
ATGATAGAGATTTAGATTTTGAGAAAAATACTTTTTCTACACTTGGAGGCATTCCTATAATCAAAAAATGCTTAGCTAGTATGAAATGTGAGGTTTTTGATGATATTGGAGCTGGAGACCATACAATTTTTATAGGAAAAGTTCATGATATCATTTTTTCTGATAATGAACCTTTAGTTTGGTCAGATAGAAATTATGGCCAATTTATTCCATCACGGTAAATAAATTATGCGTATTGCGATTTTTTCTTTAGCACCCTTAAATGATAAAAGTATAATGGGTGGTTCTCAAAAAATTTTACATGAATTATCCGCTTCTTTAGGTGATTATGGACATGAGGTAAAAGTTTGGTGTAGTGCTAGTGAAAACAATCAGCAAAAGTTTACTATAGGTAATTCAGAGGTATATCCTAATTTATTATTTAGAGGGAAATTTCCGTCTCCTTATCAAGTTTCACCAATAAATTTAATAAAAACTTTTAAGGTGATTAGAGAGGGTAGTGATTGGGCAGATAAAATATATTTACACGCTGATGGTATTTACCTAAGAGATTCTTTTTCTGAAAAAAAAATTATTCGTTCATTTCATGACTTTATATATGATGAGTCAATAATTTCTGCTCTATCTCTTAATGCTCAATCTACAATTGTGCCAAGTGATTACTTGAAAAATTGTATTGAAGCTACGTTAGTATTATCAAAGAAAAATATAATAGAGCCAATTTTTACAGTACCTAATGGTATTGGTTTTGATGAAAAATTAAGTTCGATGGTAAATAAGAATAAAAATTTACGCGAGGTTAATTTATTATTCCCTCATAGGCCTCAAATTACAAAAGGCATTATTGAGGCTATAAAAATAGCTGTTAAGTTACAAAGCAAAATTCCAAAAAATAAAGTCAATCTTATGATGCCGTATTTTTGTAAAGGGGTAAATAATGATGACACGTCACTATCATTTGATCAAATACTCAAGATAGCTAAAAATCAAAAAGCAGAAAATATCATAAAATTGCATGAATGGGTTCCTTATCAAAGTATGAAAAGATTCTATTCTTTGGCTAATATTACAATCTGTCCAGGTAATTTTATAGAATCATTTGGTTTAGTTCCATTGGAATCAGTAGTTAATAACACACCAGCAATTTGCTCTTCAGTTGGAGGTTTTAGAAATTATACTGATATTCCTGCCATAAAACTTTTCCCTTATGGAGACATAGATAGTGCAGTTGATAATATTTTAGATTGCTTAGAAATTCCTTCAGACGATATTATCATATCCAAAGAAGTAATTTCAGACAAGTATTCCTACAAAAAAATGATATCTGGATATGAAAAAATTATTACTAGTGATAGTGTAATGCGACAAAAAATTAGTATTAAGAACAATTGTAATTTGAGATTGGCTCCATGGTGCTATATAGAAAATGATTATATATATAATGACTATAAATCTGAAAAGTTATTCCTAAAGAATATTGGTTCAGTAATTAGTAATAATAAAACTTTAGATGCGAAGAGCAAGGAATTAGACTCTGATATCATAAAAAAATCAATCGATTTAGGATATTTTATAGAAGATTATAAGATTGAGTATATATAATCTAATTTTTTCTATTATAAATGTTCAAATACAATTGACCTTATGGTTCTATTTTAATAAAATAGTAATTTAGTTTATTAGGAAAAAATTAAATGTCGCAAGATTATGTAGTTATAAAAACTGGTGGAAAACAATATAGAGTTCGTGAAGGAGATCAAATAGATATTGAAAAAATTAATGCTGATATAGGTTCAGATGTTATTTTTGAAAATGTATTATTGTCCTCCATTAATGGAAATATTGAGATTGGTAAACCTTTAGTTGAAGGTAAAAAAGTTATAGCCGAGATAGCCGAACAAAAAAAATCCGACAAAGTTCTTTCGTTAAGATATAAAAATAAAACTCGTCAGCGAGTGTTGCGTGGACATCGCCAAAATTTGACTTCAGTTATCATTAAAAATATTTCTACTAAGTAAAAGAAAGAGGATATCATGGCACATAAAAAAGGTGGAGGTACATCTAGAAATGGGAGAGATAGTGCTGGTAAGAGGCTAGGTGTAAAGATTTTTGCTGGCTCTGATGTAACTCCTGGTTCAATTATAGTCCGGCAGAGAGGAACGAAGTTCACTCCAGGGCTAAATGTTGGAATGGGTAGAGATCATACAATATATTCATTAGTTGATGGTTATGTTAGATTTGATTTTTCTTCAAAAAATAAAAGAAGAGTAAATGTTGACCCAATAAAAAGGTAGTACATATGAAAAAAGAATTACATCCAAAATATAATGAACAAGCAAGAATAGAATGTGCTTGTGGAAATTCAACATGGGTTGTGGGTTCAACAAAAGACAGCTTGAGTGTCGAAATATGCAGTAGTTGTCATCCCTTTTGGTCTGGAGAACAAAAGATAGTTGATACTGAGGGTAGGGTTGAAAGAATGAAGAGAAGATACAACTTAAGTAATTCTTAGTTTGAGTAATAATAATTTCCTATATGGTGGTCAAGCTGTAATTGAAGGTGTAATGATACGTGGTATTAAGAGGGCAACCTTAGCGGTCAGAAAACCTAATGGTGATATTGTTAAGAGGTCTATACCTTTAGAATCATGGGCTAACTCAAAATTAAGAAATCTTTTTTTAATTAGAGGAGTTTTGGTTCTCTTTGAAACTTTGATAATTGGTACAAAAGCTTTAACTTATTCTGCAAGCGAAGCAGCTGAAGAAGAAGATAGTTCTGAAATGTCAAAGGTTGCAATTATAATTATGATCTCTATTTCTTTAATTTTCGGGTTATCATTTTTCTTTCTTTTGCCTCTTTTTTTGTCGAGTTTAGCCGATTCTGTTTTTTCTAATGATTTTTTAGCTAATATAATTGAGGGAATAGTCAGGTTATTTTTGTTTATTGGTTATATATTTTTTATAGGTAGAATGAACGATATAAAAAGGGTTTTTGGTTATCATGGAGCTGAACATATGACTGTACACTGCATGGAATCTAAGAAAACATTAAGGTATGATAATATAATTAATTTTTCTCCAGCACATCCACGCTGTGGAACATCTTTTTTATTGACCGTAGTATTTCTTTCAATTCTTATATTTATATTGATCCCAAGAGAACCAGCTTGGCTATTAATATCTTCAAGGATTTTCCTGATCCCTGTAATTACGTCTGTTTCTTATGAATTTATCCGATTTACAGGAAAATATGATAATTTTGGGACAAAAATTTTATCTTTACCAAATTTATTCTTACAAAAACTAACAACTAATTTTCCTGACAAAGAAATGATAGAAGTATCAATCGTAGCCATGGAGTATGCTATTGCAATAGATAATGACGAAGTTAACCCAGAAGATAACAAATTTGTCCCAGCATAATTATTTTTTCATTCTTAGGTTTAATTGTTCCCATACATCATCATAGTCAATAGGAGATGCTTCAATTAGTACAAGCATATGATAAAAGAGGTCTGAAAATTCATTAATAATCTCTTCTTTATCATTGCTAACGCAGGCAATTGCTACTTCTCCAGCCTCCTCGACAACTTTTTGAGATATTCTTTTAATTCCAGAATTTAGTAATTTTGATGTGTATGAATTTTCATCATTCGAAAGTTTTCTACTAGAAATTATTTTGATTAACTGGTCAATAATTTCAGATTGATTATTTTTATCTAATTTAGAAAATATTGAATCTTTATATTCTGCATTATTTTCAAAACAGGAAGTATTTCCTGTATGACATGTGGGGCCTTCGGGTAGTGCTGTAATTAATATCGAATCCAAGTCACAGTCAATATTAATTGTTTTTACTTTTAGGTAATTACCAGAAGTCTCACCTTTTTCCCAAAGTTTTCTCCTAGAACGAGAATAGAACCAAACATTAGGTCCATTAAAAGTTTTGCTTAAGGCTTCTTCATTCATATAACCAAGCATTAATACTTTTTTTGTATCATCATGCTGAATAATTGCTGGTAAAAGTTTTTTAATCATTTTTTTCCCTCTAATATATTATAACTAAGAAACATGACTAATAATTTCTAAAATTTCTTTTAAATTTGTTATTTCAATGTTTGGTAGAGGTTCTCTAGTAATTTTTTCATTATTTCTATTTATCCATACAGTTGTCATACCTGCTCTAAATCCGCCCAGAACGTCATCAAATAAATGATCTCCAACGTACCATATATTATTCCTTTTTTCACGTAATCCATTAGCTAAAAATTCAAAAGCTTTCAGGGAAGGTTTATATGTTTGAGCCAACTCGGAAGATGCAATAAAATCAAATTTTATATTTTGGGATTCTAGAAGTTTAATTATCCAATCATGATCTGCATTTGAAAATAAACCAATTTTATAATTTTTACTTAATTTTTCTAATACTTCTACAGTCTCTTCAAATATTGGTTTTTGGCTCATATGCTCACTAGACATGAAACCTGCTTCAACAAAGTCACCATTGAAATTAATATCATCAAATACTTTTTCAAAGCAAATTGTCCAAGCTTCTTGGTAAGTTTTAAATTTAGGTGAATTAGAAGGTCTACCTAGATCTGTTCTATTTTTACGAAAATCAACTTCATAATTTTTCCATTTTTTCCAAAAGTTTTCAGGACTTAATGGTATTTTTTGTTTGAAAATAATTTCTTTAAATAACTCTATCCATCCATCTTCTGAGTTTGAAAATAAAGTTTTATAACAATCAAATCCTATAGCCTTTGGCTTGTTTGGTATTTCAGAATGTAGTGTTATAGGCATTTTTTAATTAAAAATTATAATCTAATGGGTATATTTTTATCAGTAAGATATTTTTTTAGATCATTTATTGTTATCTCTTTGTAATGAAATAAGGATGCTGCCAATACAGCGTCTGCTTTTCCATCTACTATTGCGTCGTAAAAATGTTTTTGTTCACCAGCCCCACCACTTGCAATAATAGGTATATTTACTAGCTTATTTATTGAAGATAATAAATTATTATCATATCCAGTTTTTTTACCATCTGTATCCATACTTGTAACTAGTAATTCTCCAGCACCAAGTTCTGTAGCTTTTTTCGCCCATTCAAGCGCGTTGATGTTAGTATTATTTCTTCCCCCATGTGTAAAAATATTCCATTGCTTATCATATTTTTTTACATCCATTGCTAAAACAACACATTGTGAACCAAATTCTTTTGCGCAATCCTCAATCAGCTTTGGGTTGTTTACAGCAGCACTATTAATTGAAACTTTATCTGCGCCTGCTTCTAGCATTTTTTGCATATCTTTTTTTGTTCTTATTCCTCCCCCGACAGTTAGAGGTATAAAGACTTCTGATGAAACTTTTTTTACTACATCTACCATGATATTTCTATTATCAGAGGATGCTGTTATATCTAAGAAAACTAGTTCATCTGCTCCAGAATTATTATAGTAAATTGCTAGATCTGTTGGGTCTCCTACATCAGATATATTTAAAAAATTTATACCCTTAACTACTCTTCCTTGATCAACATCTAAGCAAGGTATAATTCTATGTGTAAGCAAATTTTACTCCATCATTTTTTTCTTGCAACTATTATATATTTATGTTGGGTTAGATGTCTGGACGTTATAGTTGATAGACCATTATCCTCCAACTTTTTTCTTAGATCTTCCTGTTTTAATCTTGATGATTTGTTTGGCCCATACTTGGGTTTAGAATCTTCACTTGGTAGCCATTCTACAACGCAAAGCCATCCTGATTTTTTTAAAATTCTTATACCCTCTTTTAAGATCTTTTCGATATTTTTAGCTTCATTTAATATATCTGAAAATACTACACCTTCAACAGAATCATCATCTATTGGAATTTTATTTTCTTCAGATAATTTTGTTTCAATATTCCCTAGTTTATATTTTTTTGCTTGGGATTTAACTTTTTTTAGCATCTCATTTTGAATATCTATAGCTACACATTTTCCTAAATATAGATATTTTGCAAGTGGAATTGATAGCCATCCTGGCCCTGATCCTATATCTGCAACTTTTTGTTCACAATGAATCGGTATCAAAGCAATCATCGATTGTGGGTCAAATGTTTCTTCTAAGGTAGGATTTAACATATTATTTATTTTTTTTGTTGAAGTCTTAGTAATCATTTTTTTCTCCTATAATAGTTTTTTTATTGCTTCTTCTAGATTTATTTTTCCTTCATATAGAGCCATTCCAGAAATCGCAGAATGCACTCCTAAATTTTTTAATTTTACAAGTTGATTAATAGTTGCAACTCCTCCTGCTACTGTAAGTTTAATCTTGAAATTTCCCAATATTTCAATAATTTGATTATAATTTGGTTCTGACAAAGTTCCATCTCTTGTAATATCCGTATAAATAAATTGTTCTACTCCAAGATTAATCATATTATTGAATAAACTATTAGAGCTAAGTTCAGAATCAAGAAGCCATCCATTTGTTTGAACTATTCCATTTTTTGCATCAATTCCGACAATTACAAATTTACTATCAAAATTTTCTATTGTTGATATAATTTCATTTGGATTTTCAACTGCTGATGTTCCAAAGATAATTTTATCAACTCCTAATTCAAAAAGATATTTTGCATCTGTAAATTTTCTTACACCTCCCCCAATCTGTACGGGAATGTCTGAAAATTCTACTAATTTTTTTATAAGAGATATATTTTTTTGGGATCCATCTTTCGCGCCATCCAAATCAACTACATGTAGTCTTTTTGCTCCCAAATCAATCCACCTACTTGCAATTTCTAGTAAATCATTTCCGAAAACTTTTTCTTTTGAGTAGTTTCCTTGGAATAACCTTACACATTTTCCATCTTTGATATCTATTGCAGGTATAATATCCAATTTATTTGACCATATCTATAAAATTTTTATAAATGCTAATTCCTATATCTCCACTTTTTTCAGGATGAAATTGAGTCCCTACAATATTGTCATCGCTTACTATCGAACATACTTCTATACCATAATCAGTATTTGCTATGATTTTATTTTTTTCTTTTGGTTCGCAGTAAAATGAATGAACAAAATAAAAATATGAATGATTAGGTATATTTTTTAAAATTTTATGCTTTTGGTTGATTATATTTAACTTGTTCCATCCCATATGAGGAATTTTCATTTTTCTATTATTTATATCTACCATGTTTTCTGGAAATTTTTTTACATTTCCCTTTATTATTCCTAAACATTTTGTGTTCCCTTCATCTGATTTATCAAATAATACTTGCATTCCAACACAAATGCATAAAAGAGGTTTTCCTGAGTTTCCAAAAAATTTAATTTCATCTGTTAGTTCAAGATTTATAAGTGATCTCATTACAGCATTACTTGAACCAACTCCAGGCAAAATAACAGCATCAGAATTTCTAATATCCGATTTATTTTTTGATATACAAGGAGTAATCCCGGCTTTAATTACAGCCTTGTTAACACTATGGACATTGGCAGCACCTGTATCAATTATTATAATTTTCAAATTTCTAAAATCTAATCTTTTTTCTATTTTACATACTCTAATTGTAATATACAATTAGAGTATATAAATCAATGTAAAAGCTAATTAAAGTGATTATATGTTAAAAAATCAAGTACCAATAAACACAATCCAAATAACTCAAAAAGCTGCATCAAAAGTAAAACAGTTTGCAGATGAGAAATCTATGTCTAAATTTGGACTAAAAGTTTCTGTTAAGGGCGGTGGCTGTTCAGGTTTGACTTACGTTCTAGATATCGTTGAAGGTTACGATGAAGAAGATAAGATCATTAAGTCTTCTGGTATTGAAGTGTATATTCCAAAAAAAGCTTTTGTTTTCTTAGCTGGAACTGTTTTAGATTTTTCAGATGGACTTAATGGAAAAGGTTTTGAGTTTACTAATCCTAATGCAAAAAAAACTTGTGGATGTGGAACATCTTTTTCAGTATAGATGATGGATAGTTTTTTTTTTATAGATGGCAAGACACTCAATCTTTAAAAATTGTAGGTTCTGATTCATTAGACTTTTTGAATAGGATTACTACAAATCAAATTTCAGAAAGCCTAAGTACTAGAACTTTACTACTTGATGATAATGGAAGAATAATTGATAACTTCTTAGTTTTAAACTCTACTACCGAAGATTTATTATTGGTGTCTGACTCATCAGAAATTAGTGATCTTTATGAACAAATTACAAAATATATAATTTTAGAAAATATTACTATAGAAGATATTAGTAATTCTTATAAAAGAATTTCTCTAGTAGGTAATGGATCCTATAAATTTTTATCCAAAATCCTTAAATCTAACCCACTTAAGTCTAAAAATGTTTTTTTAGATGATTTTAATTTTATTGTTTTTATTGATAAGTCTAAACCTATTGAATGGATAGATATAATAATTCAAAGTAAAGATTTATCTAAATTAGAAAAAATTATCTTAAAAAATATATCTGAAATTTCTGATTTAGATTTTAAGAAATTTAGATTTCATCATCTAGTTACAGTTTTGGATGAGATTACAGGAATCAATCCACTAGAGTTATCATTAATAAATTTAATTAGTTTCACTAAAGGTTGTTATATTGGTCAAGAAGTAATTGCTAGAATGGATACATATAGTAAAGTTACAAGAAAATTAGTAAGATTACAATCTGATTTTCCTTTCCAGCAAAAAAGAATAACTACAATAAATAATAAAAATGCAGGCCATTTAATATCGTATTTATCGGAAGAATCTCAGAATAATAAATTTTTAGCTTTAGCTTTAATTAAGAATAAAGAGGTTGTTAATTCTATTTTTTGTGGAGGTAAACCTGTTTATATTAGTGATTAAAATTGATTGTTGATCCTCCATCAACTAATATATTTTGTCCTCTAATCATTTCGGCATCTGTACTGCAAAGCATGGCTACTACGTTTGCTATATCTTGAGGGCTTATTGGTCTTCCTGCTGGAGTTGCCCTTTCAGCAATTTGTACAACACTATCTCTATCAGGGAAATGATTCAGTGCATCAGTTAAGACATATCCGGCAGATACAGAATTAACCGAAATATTTTTCTCAGCTAGTTCAATTGAAAGATATCTTGTTATTGCCTCTAATGCTGCTTTTGAAACACCAATTGGAAAGTAGTCTGGAAGAACCATTGAAGAACCTGGACTAGAAATATTTATTATATTACCACCATTAACCATGTGATTTGAAAGTTTTTTTGATATATACCATGTACCTCTCGCATTGATATCCATTGTCCAGTCCCAGTGTTTTACGTCTAGATCAGTAGATTTTCTCATAACTCCTGAGGCAGCATTATTAATTAAAATATCTATTTTATTATGCTCTGTAACTATTTTATCAATAAACTTATCTACAGATTCAATATCTCCAATATTACATCTATATATTGAGCAATTTATATTATTTTCATTTAGTTCTTTTTGTGTTTTTTTTGCTTCTTTATGATTGCGTAAGTAATTTAGTATTAAATTCGCACCCCTTATTCCAAGTTCTGCAGATATTGCTTTTCCAATTCCTCTAGTGCCACCTGTTATTACAGCTGTTTTACTCTCTAGGTTATTTTTATTTTTTAATTGAGACATAAGATTTATATAGCCATGCCGCCATCAACTCTTATGATCGTTCCAGTAATATAATCAGCTTCTTTCGTTGTTAAAAAAGCTATTGTTGGAGCAACTTCATCAGGTTCTCCAAATCTACCTTGAGGTATCCAAGTCAATACTGTTTCTTTTTGTTTTTCGTTTAGTACATCGGATGTAGCTGTTTTGATATACCCTGGGGCAACAACGTTCACAGTTATACCTCTTTTAGCAACCTCTTTTGCCAGAGATTGACTAAATCCGTGAATAGCAGCTTTAGATGCAGAGTAATTTGATTGACCCATGTTGCCACGTAAACCTACGACTGATGAAACATTAATAATCCTACCCCATCGGTTTTTTATCATGCTCGGTAATGCATTTTTTGTGCAGTAGTATGTTCCAAACATATTTGTTTGCATTGTAAATTCAAACTGCTCATCTTTCATTCTAAGTAGCAATGAATCGCTAATTACACCAGCGTTGTTTACTAATATGTCTACACTGCCCATATCTTTTTCAACTTTCATAAACATTTCTTTTACATTTTCCTTATTAGTAACATCACATTTAATCTTCATACAATCTGGATTAATTTTTTTTATGTTATCTAGTACATTGTTTGCGTCATTTTCATGAGAATTATAGGTAATTACAATATTGTAATTTAATCTTGCTAATCTGATTGCTGTTGCTTCACCAATTCCTCTGGAACCACCAGTTATTAATGCTATTTTTTTTGTATTCAATTTATTTACCTGTTTATTTGTTTTCTTATTTTTGTAAGTTCTTCTTTTTGTGCTTCAATTAAGTTTGTTTGTATAACAAATTTAGCTGTTTCAACTGCATTTGTAATTCCAATGGCATTAGATGATCCATGACCAACAATTGCTAGACCATTAACCCCTAATAAAGGTCCTCCACCAAATGCTGCTAATGTATTCATTTTTTCAAATATAGAATTTTGTAAATCCCTTGATTGATTATTATCCCCTAATTCTTTTTTTATTAATTCCACTACTGCATCTCCTAGTCCTTCAGTAAGTTTAAGAACTACATTGCCAACAAATCCATCGCACAATATTACATCTGCCTTAGAAAAAGGAATCTCATTAGGTTCAATATTACCAGTAAAATTTAAGTCTGTATTACTTAATAACTTGGATGTTTCTTTAACTAAATTGTTTCCTTTTCCTTCTTCGGATCCAACACTGAGTATAGCTATTCTTGGATTATCTACTTCATATATTTTTTTTGCCATTATGTTTCCTAATGCTGCAAAATCAACTAATTGATTTGGCTTTGTGTCAACATTTGTCCCTAAATCTATTATTATTGACTTGGGTGCAAATCCAACAATTGGACCTCCAAGTGCGCCTCTATCTACTCCGTCATGAGTACCGAAAAGAACTGTCGCTGCAGCAATAGAAGCCCCAGTTGAACCCATACTGATAAAACCATCGGCTTTACCAGACTTAACTATCCCAGCAGCTACAAATATAGAGGCTTTTGGTTTTGACTTAAAGGCCAAAGCTGGATGTTCCCCTTCGTTTACAACACCTTCAGCTGGAAATACTTTTATAAGTTGTTTTTCTTTTTCACTATATTTATTTAGTTCAAAATTAATTTTTTCTAAATCTCCAACTAATATAATCATTACGTCTTTATTTTTTGTAGCATTAATTGCTGCTTGCACTGTTACTTTAGGACCATGATCCCCGCCCATAGCATCTATGGCTATAGTTTTTAAATTATTATCCATTTAAATTACTGTCCTTAACCAATTTATATTCTAATTTCAGCTTTGCCTGATATCACTTCAGTTCCATCAGTTTTTTTGCAACCAATATTGCATTTTACTATTTTTTTTTCTTCTAATTCTACTATAGAGATTACCTCTCCATATGTAATTATATATTCACTTGGAAAAACAGGTGCAGTAAATCTAACTTTTATATTTCCATTTTTATACCAACTTTTAGGAAATTCTCTAACAAGGATTTCAGATAATATGCCGAGAGTTAGCATGCCATGAGCTATTCTTTTACCATATGATGTATTTTTAGCATATCCATCATTGATGTGTATTGGGTTATTATCACCTGATGCTTTTGCATATAGATCAACTTTACTTTGATCAACTAAAATTTTATTTTCTTTAAACTTATAACCTTTATACATTTTATTTTTCATTTAATATTATTTTTGAAACAGATGAGCCAACTATTTCATCACTTTTATCAGTATATTCAACTGAAAATACAAGAAATAAACTTTTCTTTATAGATTTTTTTGAAGATAATTTACCATTAGCATAAATTATTTCATTAGAAGAAATTTCTCTATTCCAGGTTACTTCTTGTCCTGAATGTATGGCTTCTAGACCTGAATTGAATAATTGTATTTCTTCAATTAAATTCGATAAGGCTAATGCAATTACTAAGAAAGGAGGTAAATATTCATTATAAATTTCCTTATTTTCGGGGAAAGTTACACAGTTTATATAATCGTTGATATTATTATCTTCAAATTTTAGTTCGTATGGACCATAATTTTGTCCAATTTCAGCATCTAAAACATTCATAAATTGTAAATTTTAATATTTATTTTCATTCTATTTGATTTTATTCTTTATTTCATACTATATAAATAACTAATATGAATCAATATATGGATAAGTCTAGTGAATTTTCAGAAATTTCTGCAATAAGGTTATTTAGGTCTTTTGAACTACTAGGTCCTAGTATTTTTTTTACTATTTTGCCATTTTTGTCGATTAGTATTTTTTCTGGAATAGCTGCTACACCAAAATCTACTGCTATCTGTCCAAAGTCATCTATTACAATTGGATAATTAATATTGTATTTTTTTATGAAGTTATTTACCTCTGGCTCAGTGTCCCATATTGCAATACCTACAAATTCTACATCATAATCATTCCATCTGTCATAGGTTGAAGCTAAAGTTTCTGCTTCAGCTATACATGGAGCGCACCAAGATGACCAAAAATCTATAAGAACAATTTTACCTTTTAGTTTTTGTAAATTAACTTCATTTCCAGAAGTTGATTCCATAATTAATTTTCCATCAAAATATTTTGGTATTTCTCCTAGGGCAAAATTATTATTTACACCAATATTTTTTTTATCTTCTTTCAAAAATCCAAACGTAACAATAGCAACTAAAATCAGAGATGGAACCAAGATTATTAATAATGCTTTAAGTCTGTTCATTTATAGTGTTCCATATTTAAGTTTCTTCTTTTTATAACTGCAAACATAATAATAGAAATTAATACAACTGAGAATAAAACACCAAGAAAAATCACATATAATTTACCTTCTAAAAAGTTAATAACATTACCAGTAAAAGATGGTTCAGGTAATCCGGTAAAACTAACATTTATAATATCATTTTTTTTGAATTCATCCCCAGAAATCATTATATATTTTTTTTCTCCGATGGTTACTTCTGTTTCATCAGAAAATTTTTCTGCGGTAATATTACCTGCATCATAGGGAAGTAGAAACTGAATATTTTCTCCTCCATATGGTAGTTTTAAGTCAAAATCAAAGTTGTCATTTTTGTAATTAATTATGTAATTAGTTAAGATTGAATACTCGCCAGGAGGAATTGGATTACTCATAGCAAAACCCGTATTTATTTCTATAACGTTCCCTACAGGTAGTTCAGATTCAACTGCAAGATTTGACCAGCCATCTGGCAAATTAAAACGGAATAGATTAAAACCAGTCAGACTAGGGTCAGAAAAGTTAGCTGAAAAAACATTGTTTCCAGAATTTTTTATTTTTATCATTGATAAAACACCAGCTTGTCTAGAATTTTTGTCAATGCTAGGAATCATCATAATATAGGAATTTAGACTGATATCATCTAGTGAATCTGTTCTATCATAAATAGCAATTTCTAAATTATTTGTATCATTATTTTCTACATCATAAAAATTGACATAATATCCAACATCTACAACTAATCTATAAATAGCATCTTTAGAATAATTTTCTAAGTTAAATTCAAAAGATCCATCTCTATTAACTATTTGTTCCTCCACTTTTGTTATTGATTCATTTTCTTTATCAATTTGCATCAGTTGTAGGATTGTTGGTTCAGGTAAAACACCCGGTGTAGTCATATTTATAATTTTTCCATTAATATTTTTTTCTACATTAACCTGAGAATATGAATTTTCTACAAAAATATTTTGTAAAATAAATATTAAGACTAATAACAATAAAAATTTATACATTATTTTTTTCTTTTCTAATCAAATTTGCAGCTTGTAATTTTAAGTACTTAATTTCATTTTCATATGTCTTTAGGTTTATTTCTCCATCCATATAATTTTTATGATAATTTTTTATCTCTAAATATAATTTTTTTCTTTCTTGAAAATATGATATTTTTTGGTTGTTTTTTTTTGGCTTTATAATAGGGTAAATTAATACTACTAAACAGATAATAAATAAAAAAGTAATAATCAAAAACTCTAACATTATTTACCTTCTTCTAATTTTTTATTTGGCCATAAAGCAATCATGGTTCCTAATATAAATATCGGACCAGATATCCATAACCAAATTGCTAAAGGATTAATACTTATTGATAATGAGACTCTACCGTCATCTAAAAAATCCCTAGGAATAACGTATAAATCTTCATAAATACTGCTTTTTATACCTGATCTTACTGAAGCCATATTAAAATTAATGTAAAATCCATGCCACGGTTTCAGTTCCCCAATTATTTGTTCATTGTTAGCTAATTCTTCTTTTTTTAAAATAAAACTATCAGTACCTTTATTTTTTGCTTCATTAATTTTTTCAGAGTAGTTTTTTGAATCTATTTTATATACAGTCATATTTGCCCATTGAGCTAATCTATCCGAACGATCGTCGTTAATTTTTTCATCATATTGAATTCTATAATCATCTATTACAACACTCTCATTAATTTTTAATGCTACATCAGATTTAATCTGGTAAAAATTTGTACCAATTATACCTAGAGCTAAACAGAGCATTGATATGTGAACTATATAACCTCCATGTCTAGGCTTGTTACCATTAATCATCTTAAAAAAAGCTAAATACCATTTTTCACCATTTTTATATCTTGAATAACTACCTTTATACCACTGTTGAACTATAGAAATAAAAACAAAACCTACCATTGAAAATGAAGCCATAGCTACAATTTTTTTATCTCCAATTAGCAACAATATAATAAATATAATCAAAGCAACTATACTCGGAAAAATAAGCCATTTAATAATTTGATAATAAGATGATTTTCTCCATGGTATTACTGGACCTATTCCCATCAGAACTATGATGACTAACAGTATAGGTCCATTTACTCTATTAAAATATGGTGCAGCAACTGTTACTGAAATATCTCTAGCCAAATCAGAAAAAATTGGAAAGATTACTCCCCATAAAGTTATTGCCATGACTGTAATAAATAAGAAATTATTTATTAGAAGCGAAGATTCTCTTGAAAGAAATGATTCTAACGTTCTATCTGATTTTAGTCTTGGTAATCTCCAGAGAAAAACACCAAAAGCAAAAATTATACTTGCTATCATAAACAGTAAAAATATCATTCCTAATGTGGAAGAAGCAAATGAATGGACACTAACTACAGGACCACCTCTGTTAATGAACATTCCTAATTGTGCTAAAACAAAAGCTATATTAAGTAACACAATATTCCATATCCTAAACATTTTTCTTCTTTTTTGTACCATTATAGAATGTAAAAATGCAGTCATCACCAACCAGGGCATCAGTGCTACATTCTCTATAGGATCCCACCCCCAGTATCCTCCCCATCCTAAAATAGTATATGCCCACCATGCACCGATAAGCATACCTACTCCTAAAATACCCCATGATAAAATTGCTGTTATTCTTGCAGTATCAATCCAATCATCTGTAAAATTTCCTGAAATTAATGCACTTATGCAAATTGTAAAGGGTATAGTTATCGTTATCAGTCCTGCCATCAGCATTGGTGGATGAGAAAACATAGCTGGATGTGTTAGCAAGGGATTCATTCCTCTCCCATCTACTGGTACATTTTGTAAAGTTGTAAAAGGGTTTGCACCAAATATAAGTACTAGCAAATAGAAAAGTTGGATTATGCTGAATACAGATATTATAGATTTAATTGAAGAAAATTTATAACTTTTAGGGATAAATTTTATCGTTAATGATGAAGTTACGGAGAGAATTAATAATATGTAGAGTAAAGAACCCTCATTGCCTGCATAAAAAGCTACCCATACAAAAGCTTTATTCATTATTGTATTTGAATGATCTGCTACGTACTTAATTGAAAAATCATTATTTACAAATGCATAAATTAATGTCACTGATGCTAGTAATGACGTTACACTTGTCATGTAATAGGCATTTCTACCACTAATTGAAAGTTCATTTATTTTCATCCTAGAGCCAATATTGACTGATAAGAGTGAATAAATGCATAGTAGAGTTCCTAATACTAAAGATATATTTCCCAAATTAGACATTTTTTTGTTCCAATTCTGCAATTTCTTTCTCAACATATTTTAGATATTCGTTTAATGTTTCTGTATATTCTTTTTCTTGCATATTTGAATTTTTCATACTTTTAATGGTGTATAAAGAAATAGATAATAATAATGAAAAGATAATTACTGGCATAATCCAAGCAACTAAATTAAATCCTGTTGATGAGGGTGATGCTATGATATCAGGGCCATATCTATCTATGAAGTACTCCCTAATTTCTTGGTTACTCATTTCTTGGTTGACAAGAGTTTTTAGTTTTAGTTTCATGTCTATTGAAACTTGAGAGTTAGACCCTTCGATTGTTTGAGCGTCACAAACTGGACACATTATTTCAGATGCTAACTTATGATATTTTTGTTCGTTGGAAAGATCGTCTTCTTTAATACAACCTGAAAAAAAAATTATTGATATTAAACATAAACTTATAAAATTAATTTTTACCATACTTAATTTTATAACAATAATTTAGTAAATTTATTTGCTTAGCCCGTTTTCTTTATCAAAAATATAATAAACTATTTCTCGTATTTCTTTTTGAGTTAATAATTTTTTGAATGCGGGCATTAATTGACCTTCGCTAACTGCATTGATATAGGTAATCATTAAGTCATGTGTATTAAGTCTGTTAGCTGCAGAATCAACTAAATTAGCAGGTGCATTATGAGGCATGCCATTTACTTTGGAGTAAAAATTATTTTTAGAAATAATATGCTTTGTTGCACTTCCATCTCCTAAACCGGTTACACCATGACATGTTGAACAGTTAACTCTATATAATTCTGAAGCCATTTTAACATCATAATTTTTAATATTAGGATACTCTATGTCGTTTAGAACAGCTTCTGGTCCTCCTTCAGAGTTGAAAGTTACTGCATCCACTACGGCTGCAAGTCTAGGAGGCTCTTGGGCTCTATATGATTGAGAATAATGCATTTCTGTGAATGTTTCTATTGGGTATGTGTTGTTTTCTTGAACAGCACAACTAAACATTAACATAACTAACGAAATACTTACTAAAAATCTTTTATTTAAAATAATATACTTTTTCATGCTTTTTTAATTTCTACAGCTCCTGCATAGTTTAAGACTTTTTCTGCGTCATCTGCCCTTGATTCATCTTCTAGATTTATAACGACCCCGATCCAACCTTCAGTTATTCTTCTGTCATATGCACCCATTTTTAAGTTTGGCAACCTTGATTCAAAAATTATTCCTATAACGGTTGCAATTACACCTGAGAGCATTGTTAACTCATACATAATTATAAGCATCGCAAAAATTGATAATATAGGTTTTCCGCCCGTGACAAGTGGATACGCTAATTGTGTAGCTGCAGTTAAGAATAGCGAAAGTGTAAATCCAATTATAGCTCCAAACGCTGGAAATCTAAACAATCTATGTTGAGGAACATGTTCTCCAAAAGCGCCTTCTGGATATGGAGTTCCAGTAAGAACGTCAAAGGAACCTAGTTCGAAACCTGCGTTTTTCAAACCATCCATTGCATCCGCAGCTGGTGTTGCTTCTTGAAACAATCCTATCATACTAATACTCATAAATTTTTCCTTTACTCTACTTCTCTAACTATTGCAGGAACTTTTGCCCTACCTATTTGTATATCGTCAGTAAATACTTGACTTTCTTTTTGTTCAAATAATGGTACTAATGGAAAAAATCTTGAAAATAGTAGCATGAGTAACGAAACCCATGCAAAAGACCAGATCATTATTGCCCATTCTACAGGACTAGGCCTATATGCTTCCCAAGTGAAAACAAAAGGTGTTCTTCTTGCTAGTCCTGGAACTATAATCAAGAATCTTTCAAGCCACATACCAACATTGACTAATATTGAAGTCCAGAACATAATTGCTATGTTATTTCTATATTTTTTTACGCACCATACTGGTACAGGTATGATATAACCAGTAATCATGAAAATTATAAATAATAGATTCCAAGGCCATTGGAATATTTGCATTTCTCTAAGTGCTATTTCAGGGGCATCTTGACCGTATAAGGCAAAGATTAGCTCTAAGAATGTACATGCGAGCCACCCCGTAGCTACAACAATCAATAATCTAGCTAGAGCATCAAAATGTTCTGGACGAATAAAATCATCCCATTTCCACAACCATCTCATTAGAGCCATCATGGTAACAACAGCTGATACTCCAGAGTGAACAGCTCCTATAACAAAGTAAGGAGCAAAAATTGTTGAATGCCAACCCTCAACTGCAGAAGCTACAGCAAAGTCCCAAGAAACGATTGAGTGAACTGAAACGAAAATAGGCAACATAAGAGCTGAGAGTAATATTCCACCGATAGTCTGCATCTGCCACTGTCTTGGATTACCTTTCCATCCTAGTGCAAGCAAAGTATAAAAAGCATTTTTCCATCCAGTTGTTCTATCTCTAAGAACACCTAAATCAGGCAATAATGCAATATATAAAAATAGTGTTGAACCTGTCAAGTAAGTACTTATAGCAACAGGGTCCATTATCAGTGGAGACCTAATGTTTGGATAAATTCCTCTAGAAATATCGTATGGAAGTATCCAATATGCTATTCTCCAAGGCCTACCTGCGTGTATAAGAGGAAATACTAGCGCAGTAAATAATGAACAAACAGTAAGAAGTTCTGCTGCTCTCGTCACTGGTCTCCTCCATTCTGCTTGCGTCAGCCTTAAAATCGCAGATATCATAATTCCAGCATGTGAAATACCTACCCAAAATACGAAAGTAGTGATAAATAATCCCCAGTATACTGGCCTAGAAAGTCCAGTAAGTCCTAAACCTCTATTAATCATAGTGGCTATAATAATTAACCCAATCAATACAACAAAACCAAGACCCGCAACTGTAGGTGCCCACCATTTTGGAGTTTCAAGGGTTCCATTAAGTAGTACTCGATTCGTATATTCTTGACTTAAGTCTCTTTTTTGTTGCATATTATTTATACTTCCTAATCAGGCTTAGCAATCAAAGTTGCATTCCCTCTAATATATTTTATTGGTTTAGATAGCAAATTAAATTCTTGGATTTGCCATATAGATAGCACAGGGATAATTTTTGTCATTAGCATAATTATAAGAATAGACAAAGATATACTACCGATAGCTATAACTATATCGTATACATCTGGATAAATTGTATCTGGTATTTGCTTTAACCATTTTTGATGTATATGTTCTTGAGGAACAGACCACGCAGCTACGAATAAACGTATTCTGTCAAGTAGAAGCCCAAAAATAATTACAGAGGCACCAATTGCCATACCATTAATACTTTTTCTTACTCTGTTCCATATTAGAATCCACCAAGGCACAAGCCAAATAAATGTAGCACCAGCAAAAAAAGCCCAAATCATCGGACCTTTAACAAGTAGGTCTAGGGTTGCCTTGTCATTTTCTGATCTACCATACCAGAATACGATGAATGAAGAGTAAAAAAGATATATCCAAAGAAGAGTTAATGCAAATAATAATCTTCCCAATGACCAAAACGCATCAAGATGTATATATTTTTCTAAATTCATTTTTTTTCTTACTATCCATAATGCTATTACAAGTGCTGCTACACCACCTTGCCAGGATGATACAGTATGATATAAAGTGAAAATTGCGTCACGCCAACCTGGCACAACACCCTGGGCAAAATCAGTAGTATAGAGAAAGTTTACCATTACCATAACAAAGAAATAGAAAGTTCCAAACATCCCTATTCTCATTCTTAGAGTTCTCCATTGTGAGTCTGTACCAACCCATCCTCTAGATAGTTTTTTTCCTAGTTTTTGCCTCCATCCAGTGGAGTTTTCTCGCATTGCTGCAAAATCAGGAAGAGCTGCAGAGTAAAATAATGCTATACCAGTTATAAGTAGTAGCACCATACCTATTATTCCCCAAATATGTGGTGAATAATTAGGAGCTTCAAACCATATACTTCTTCTTCTAGTACCATCAACAATCAATGGAGGAAGTAAAAATAACAGTGGGATTAAGACTATAATTGTAGATATACCTGCGAACGAAAATATTGCTGCTAATCTTGTAAGAGGTCTTACCCAATTTGCTTTTGCCATGACTGGCCCCATTGCAACCATTGGAGCTCCTCCAGTTATAGAAAGTAAAAAAGATACTAATGCTGCAATATAACCCCATCTCGTTGAATCATCTCCATAGTTGATCCATTTTATTATAAGTGCAATTATCCCAAGAACAGACATTACTCCTAATGAAATAGCAATAATTTTGAAACTGCTTGATGTTCCATTAGTTGTATCAATTAGATCCTTAACTATTACAGCGGACTCAACATTTTCAGGAGGTAATGTATGATGAGAATCATGATTTTCTTTTCTGGGTAAATTCACCATTTAATGATGTCCTTCTTCTGAACCTTTTTTGTGAGGGTCAACTTTAGCTAAATAAATCACATTCGGGTCTGTTCCAAACTGTTCAAGAAGCGTAAATGCTCTTTTATTATTTTTTAATTTCGATACTCTACTATTTGGATCATTTAAGTCTCCAAACACAATTCCATGAGTTCCACATGCTGCTGAACATGCTGTTTGAATTTCTCCATCTTCCAATTCCCTACCTTCACTTTTTGCTTTTCGAGAAGTTCTATTAATTCTTTGTATGCAAAAACTACATTTTTCCATTATTCCTCTTGATCTGATTGTTACATCAGGATTTAAATGGTTTCTTAATGACTCAGGCCAAACAGGATCCCAGTAGTTAAAAAATCTTACTATATAAGGACAGGCATTTGCACAATATCTAGTTCCAACACATCTATTGTAAACCTGAACATTCAATCCTTCCGAGTTATGATAGCTTGCATATACAGGACATACAGGCTCGCATGGAGCATTTTCGCAATGCTGACACATTATAGGAATAAATCTAGCTTTTGTATCAGGAAAATCTCCTTCCCAGTATCTTTCAACTCTAATCCATGAAATTGATCTAGCTCTTTCAACTCTATCTTGTGTGTTAATAGGAATATTGTTTTCTGCTTGGCATGCAAGCACACAGGCTTGACATCCTGTACATTTATCAAGATCTGCAATCATTCCCCAGTTTCTTGTTCCAAATTTTTCGACATCTGTTGTCATATATTTTTCCTTAATTAGTGATCACTTTTTGATTTCGAATCTTTTTTTTCAAATAGTTCTTTTTGATATTGATGATGATTATGCTCTTGTGCTTCCTTAGCAGTTTCGTTAGGGCTCACAACAAGTACTGGTACTCCAGGCTCTACTGGCCTTGCTTCTACATCACCTTCCATCTTTGGAACTTTTCTCCTATTACCGGTTTTGGTTACTGAAACTTTAGTTGCTGCCCATGCAAGAGCACCTGATTCCGAATCTCGCATATTTGCAAGAATACTTAGAACATTTGAACCTCTTCCTTCAGCGTATCTACCACCATTTTTATTTCCTTGTCCGATTGGAACTCCAATTACTCCTGGTCTAATTCCAGGGTGTGGATATGCTAGGGCTTCGATACTTCCATTAGAAGAGGTAATCTCAAGAACATCTCCTTCTCTGATATTTAGGTTTTCTGCTTGATGGCTATTGATCTCTACCCATGTTGACCAAGATGCTGAAGAAATTGGATCTGGAGTTTGTTGAGCCCAAGGTGCATAGGCTAGTCTTCCATCTAAAATTGAGTTTGAAACAAAAGGTGCAAGGTAAAAGTCTGAGGAATGTTGGTTTACACCAGAAATATGATCTTCACCTGCGTAATTTTCTACAGATGAAAAATTACTATCGGATTTAATACTTGTAATTCCTTTGCTTGATAATTTAAAAATTTTATTTTTGTTTGATAAATTCCACCACCCACCTCTCTGAAGTATTCCATTCGTAAAATTATCTGGATTAGTTGATATTATCGAACCATTAGAAACATTACCATGAAGTTCTTTTAGGTCATTTTTAATTATTGATTCCATGTCGTTGCCAAAATTTTCACCTAAATCCTTAGATATTCGCAAAATCATATCACCAAAACTTTTAGAATTACTAATAATTCCTGTACCGTCGGAGGTCATAGTTTGCCCCACAATGGGTTGTTGGGTGCCTATAACCTGGTAACCTGGTGCAGGCTCAGGAATATTTGTATCCCATGATTCAAAACAAGTGTCTTCTGGAAGTATCAAATCAGCATATTCCATAGTGTCATTATAAACTTGTCCAAAACACACTACATTTTCTACTTTGCTTATTGCTTCTTCTATACCAGTAAAAGTAGGCATCCCATGAATTATGTCTACACCACGTATTATCAAAGTTTTTACTTCGCCATTTGACCATCTATTAATTTCATTTTCCCAGTCGCTAAGTGAATTGCCAGTAGCTGTAGAATTAATTTTTGGTAGCGCTGATTCTGGATTGGGTAATATACCACCCTTTGCATTGATTGAATTAGTGAGAATATTGAGAGAGTAAATGGCAATAGTAGCAAAAGTTCCATTAGTGTGAGCTTCGGACGAACCTCCGCCGAATGCTATAGAAGGGGTGTGTTTTGCAAAATGTTTGGCTGCTTCTTTTATTTTTTCTTCAGAAATGTCGCATTTATTTGCAACTATAGAAGTTGAATATTCATCCAAATTGATATCAATGACAGATAAGTATTGATTGATAAATTTTTCGTCAACTAATTTACTGGTAATTATTTCATGTGCTATTCCCAGAGCGAGATCACCTTCAGTACCTGGTATGGGTGACAACCAAAGGTCTGAGGATGCTGCCGTATTGGACATTCTTGGGTCAACATGAATAAAATAACCTCTTTCTCCACCCTTACCTTCTCTAAATGCGCCATACATTTCATTATACTGCGCTGGTGAGTGCCATGTGCTTAGCCAATCAGCTCCAAAAGAAAGAATGGTATGAGAGTTTTCTATATCAAAATGGGGTAGTCTATCTAAGTCAAAAATTCTTTTTAATGTATTTTGTTGTATATTTTGATTGATTGGATCAAAATGCATATTTTTTGCTCCAAACTTTTTGGCAAATTCACTTGCAACATACGATGAGTGACTTCTTAGCGGGTTAGTTATGATTGTAATTTTATCCTTGGAGTCCCGAATCATTTTCTTGAAGTCATTAGTCGCCTTATTCCAAGAAGTATTAATGACATTTCCAGATTTAGAATATCTGCTCAAAGGCTCCTTAATTCTATCAGGATGATATAGTATTTGAAGAGTGGAATCATATCTTGCAGTAGCTACACCTCTATTAATTGGGTGGTCAGGATTTCCTTCTACTTTAGTGGCCCTTCCTTGAACGACTCTGACTATGACACCATCTCCATTTGTATAATCAGGCATGCTTGTTGCGTACCAAGCATCTTCTCCTCTAACCAAATCTTCAGGATAACCGACTGGACTTTGAACAATCAGTTCTTTTTCAGGTAAGCCACATGCTGCAAAAATCATTGCTCCAGCAGCTGATTTACCTGTAAGTGAAAGAAATTCTCTTCGATTGATTTTCATATTTAATTTTTTGTCCTTGTTTCATTCATTAATTAGTGATGGCATGTTGCACAATCTGTTGGAGCACCATTATCTCTATGGCAATCAACGCATTGTCTCATTTTTAGGGGTTCGACCTGGTACACTTTTTCCATAGATGCAACATTTCCATGGCAAGTTGAACAAACTGCTGAAGGACCTGTTGTTACACCATCTGTTTCACCCTTTATATGTTCAGGGTTAGCTGATAAGTACCTTATATGAGGCTCATGAACAAATCTAACATGGTCGGGTAACCTGTGAACCCTTCTCCAGTTAATTGGAGAGGTCCCATCTTCTCCAATAATTCCAGCTGCATCTCTTAGGATATTTAATTGAACATTATCCTCTGACCCAATTACTCCGTGGCAATTGGCACAAAAATTTACAGGTGGAATATAGGCATTTGCTCCTGCTGCTGTATTTTTATTTACAGTCCTGTGGCAAAAAGTACAATCGGTTCCTAAACCAACCATTACATTACCATCTGCATCCTTATAATCTAATTGTTTTGTTGATGCATGAACCGTATGTGGAAAATTAATGGGTTGGTCAAATGTTTGTTCAAAGCCTAATACAGGAATGGGCTGACCCCACCACGCAGTTATTATAAACGAAGCAATAGCTCCAACAAAAGCTAAAGTGAACAGTCCTCCTATAGGTAGCAAATACATTAATGTTTTTGGTAATTCAACATCACCTAAGTGTGTAGGCGGAGGAGGGGGTTTTGGTAATTTGATGGGTAGTTTAGGAAAATTAAAGGGTAATTTAGGTAAATTGAAAATACCTGATTTAGACTCATTATCTTTATGTTTATTTTCCAAATCCAATTTTTTTCCTGTTTAATGTTTAACCTGAAAGCTTCAATATTTATATCCAAAATCTAGAATAAGTTTCTTGCAGAAAGTTTAAGTTTCTAGAAAACATTATGAGTGATCCAATAATACCTAATAGGCAAAAAGTTCCAAATGCATATAGTGGCTTTCTAAGTTTTGTCCACTTTGCATCAATTGACTTATCTCCTACAGCAGAAGGAATCATTGCATGAGCTATAAGAAGTGAAGGTCCAGCCATTAATGCAAAACCAAGTGCTAGCCATAAAAACTTCAGGGCCATTCCTACTTCAGCCCATTGATCCTTTGAAAGTGGTGCTGGATCCATTAAAAATTAAACTCCTAGAAAATTAATTTTAAATTTTGTATATAATTTTTCTAATCTATATAAATTTTATTGATTACCTAAAATCTATGCAATGTCATAAAACATAATTTGTTGTAAATTTTGATTAAAAATAGTGTTTTAAGCATTATTTATAATAATTATGCCAAATAGCAATATACTTATAAAAGACTTTGTGCAATTATTAAAATATTACGATATGTTCTATTTTATTATAAAAATTCGGCTAGAGAGGTAAATTTTGACTATTCCAAAGACTAAACTTAAGTGGATTTACGAGACTATGTATAGAATTAGACGTTTTGAGGAAACAATGCTTGAGCAAACCTTTAAGGGCAATGCTATGGGAGTAACCCATCCATCTGATGGTCAAGAAGCACCGCCCACAGGAATTTGTGCTCATCTTACTAATGATGATTGGATAGGTTCTACCCATAGAGGTCACGGGCATTGTATAGCAAAAGGTCTAAATACAAGTGCAATGATGGCTGAAATAATGGGTCGTTCCACCGGGCAATGTGGAGGCAAGGGGGGCTCAATGCATATAGCAGATTTTTCTAAGGGTATGTTGGGAGCTAATGCTATTGTTGGGGCATCTATTCCTTTAGCAGTAGGAGCAGCACTCACAGCTAAATACAAAGATAATGAAACTAATTCAATAGGTGTTTCATTTTTTGGTGATGGAGCAACATCCCAGGGAATTCTACACGAATCTATGAATTTAGCTTCTGTGTGGAAATTACCTGTCATTTTTGCTTGCGAGAATAATGGATATGCTGAAGCTACCCCTGCTTGGTATGCAGTATCAACAGAAGATATTGCATCGAGGGCTGAAGGTTATGGTATGCCTGGTATTGTAGTTGATGGTATGGATGTTTTCGAAGTCTATGACGCAGCAGGTGAGGCTGTTAAGAGAGCTAGAGCAGGTGAAGGGCCAACACTTATTGAGATGAAAACTTATAGATACCACGGGCATTTTCACGCAGATGACACAAAAAAATACCGAACAGATGAGGAAGAAAAATTATTTCATCAAAAGGATCCTATTAGTAATTTTGAAAAAAGGGTTATTAGTCAAAAACTTATGACTAAAACTGAACTTGAATCTATAAGGTCTGAAATTGAAAAGGAAATGTTAGTAGCGGTGGAGTTTGCTATGAATAGTCCAATGCCAGATATTAAAGATTTGTATAAAGATGTCTATGTTGAATACTCTAATTCTATTCAAGGTTTAAGATAAGCAAGGAGGTAATTTATGGTTGAAAAAACTAACACAAATCCATTAGGCCCAGGGTATGAAAATGTTCCTGGTAAAGAAATGAGATTTCGGGATATTTTTAGAGATACTCTTAGAGCGGAAATGATCAGAGATGAAAATGTTTTTTTAATGGGAGAGGACATTTCTGGTGGTTTTGACAAAAAAACTAAGGAGCCACTTGATGCTTGGGGTGGTCCCTTTGCAGCTACAAAAGGGCTTGTTCAAGAATTTGGGCCAAAAAGAATAAGAGATGCACCTATTTCTGAGGCTGCTTTTACTGGTGCTGCTGTTGGAGCTGCCTTAACTGGACTCAGGCCTATAGTTGATTTAATGTATTTTGATTTTGTTACAGTAGCTTATGATCAATTATTATCTAATGCTGCAAAGAGTAGATATATGTTTGGCGGACAAACAAAAGTACCTATGACTCTTTTTGCACGATCTGGAGCTGGAACTGGACATGCAGCTCAGCATTCGGAAAGTTTTTATTCAATGCTAGCTCACATTCCTGGATTAAAAGTTGTAGTTCCTTCCGATCCTTACTCTGCGAAAGGTTTATTGGCTGCATCTATCAGGGACGATGATCCTGTGTTTTTAGTGAATGATAAAAAATTGATAAATCTATCAGGTTTTGTACCTGATGAGGATTATACAATTCAACTGGGTAAAGGAAGATATTTGAGAAATGGTAATGACATAACTCTTGTTGGAATGTCATACACCTCAATTGTTTGTAAAGAGGCAGCAGAAAAATTAGAAGCTGATGGTATAAGTTGTGAAGTTATAGACATGATGTCATTGTCTCCTTTTGATGAAGATATTCTTATTGAATCTATAAAGAAAACAAATAATGTTGTAATTGTAGACGAGGACACTCCAAGAGCTTCAATGGCGTCTGAATTTGCTGCTGTTATAGCTGACAAAGGATTTGATTATTTAGATTCTCCAATTAAGAGAGTTACGGCTCCTCATAGTCCTGTTCCTTATAATAGAGATTTAGAAAAAGCTTTCATGCCACAACCAGAGGATGTGGTTTATTCAGTTAAACAAGTTTTAGGTTTGTAGTTTTTATTAATGTGGAATAAAAAATTTTAGTTATCTATTCGCATATTACAGATTTATCAACCTGACTCATTTTACGTAATATATTGTATGGATAAATACCCGTGCTGTGGCCATCTGACCATAAAAATTGTAGTGCATATTTACCCACTTCAAAATAATCAACTACGATAATATCTTCAGGTATAGTTGATACATTTAATAATTTTCTTCCTGTCATTTCTTCAACGCAACTTGCGCACCCACATTGTGACCTTAGGTATTTATACGGATATATGCAGTGTATTTTATCTGCCCATAAAATTTTTACTCCATTATCAAGCAATTTTACTTCATTAGGTATATCCATAACTTTTCCTTGTCGGTAACATTCAAATAAATTGATTTTTATATTACAGAAAATATTGATTTTTTAAATATATATATAATACTTATTATACGAAAATAGTTAAACATGAATAAATAATAAAGGTAAGAAGAAATGTCAAATGAAGTAATAAAAGTGGGTTTTATTGGAGCAGGTACTAACACTACATTCCGTCATATTCCTGGATTTAGAGCTATGCCTAACGTTGAACTAGTAGGAGTAGCTAATCGAAGTATTGAATCTTCAAAATTAGTAGCAGAAAAATATGAAATTAAGAATATATATAATGATTGGATGGATCTAGTTGAAGATCCAGAAATTGATGCAATATGTATTGGCACTTGGCCCTATATGCATTCAATAATGACTACTACTGCTCTTGAATTTGATAAGCATGTTTTATGTGAAGCAAGAATGGCTGCAAATGCTATTGAGGCACGTGAAATGCTTCATGCATCCCAATTAAAACCAAATTTGATAACTCAGATTGTTCCACCACCACACCTAATGCATTGCGAGGCACACCTAATCGATATGATTTCAGAGGGTTACTTGGGAGATATAATAAATGTTAATATCAGAGTTAGTGATGGAAGTGCTTATCCTGATTCATTGACTGAGGTTCACTGGAGGCAGATAAGAGAATATTCAGGAAACAATGTTATGTTTTTAGGTATTTGGTATGAAAATTTAATGAGGCTTGTGGGACCTGCTAATTCAGTAATGGCTCAATCTCAAGTAGTAGTTAAGCAAAGACCAAATTGGGATGGAGAAAAATATTTTGTATCTATTCCAGACCAAATTGATGTAATATATTCCTTGACTGGCGGTGGAAACGTTAACCTTTCAATGAGTTCTGTGAGTGGGCCTTTTTCAGAACCCATGGATCTTTGGATTTATGGTTCAAAAGGTACGATTAGAATTAGAAGTAAAGGTCCAAATGAATTACCTATAGTTGAAGGAGCTTCTAAGGGAGAAAAATCTATGTCTATAATTAATATACCTCTAGAAAAGCAAGGAAAATGGAGAGTGGAGGAAGAATTTATAAATGCTATCAGGGGTAAAGAGCAAATTAGTAGGTCAAATTTTGTTGATTCATTAAAATATATGGAATTCACCGATGCTGTTCAAGAATCATGGCAAACCGGTAGTAGAATTTACTTACCTTTAGTATAACTTTTAAAATGGCAGGCAAAAATATTCAAATAGATTTGAACGCGGATATAGGTGAATCCTATGGGATTTATAATTTAGGTGATGATGAAAAGATTGTCGAGATAATTACTTCTGCAAATATAGCTACTGGTTTTCATGCAGGTGATCCAAATCATATGAAAAGAACAGTAGATCTATGTGAAATAAATGATGTTGGTATTGGAGCGCACCCTGCATATCCTGACAAACTTGGGTTTGGTAGAAGAGATATGAATCTTGAAACTGAAGAAATATCAAACATATTAACATACCAGATTGGATCACTGATTGGTTTTACGAAACGGAAAAAAATTCAACATGTAAAGCCACATGGAGCATTATATAATTCTGCAGCAAAGGATGAAAGAATTGCCAATGCAGTTGTAGATACAATTATGAAATTTGATCCAGAATTGATACATGTGGTTTTGGCCGGTTCTATTTGGGAGGATATTGCTAGGTCTAAAAAAGCAAGAGTAGCAAGAGAATGTTTTGCTGATAGAGCAGTTGATAAGGATGGTAGTTTAGTTTCAAGATCTATGCCAAACGCGGTTATAGATGACCTAGATGAAATTATAAAAAGATCTAAAAAAATGGTTATTGAGAGTAAGGTTGTAGCTAATGATGGAACAGAGATTAATTTTGTTGCTGACTCTATTTGTGTCCATGGCGATAACCCAAAAGCTATATTAATTGCTAGTTCTTTAGAAAGAAGCTTTTTGGATGAAGGGATAAGAATATCACCTTTATCCAAAATGGAAAATATCTAGAAATGAATATAAATAAACCTAAAATCTCTCATCTGGGAGATTCTAGCATAGTAGTAAGATTTTCAGATAAAATCAATGCTGAAGATAATGATAAAGTATATAGTTTTTATAAGTTGGTAAAAGAAAAAAACTATTCTTTTGTCAAAGATGTAATACCTACTTATAATTCTGTTGCTATTGAATATTTACAAAGTGAAAAAACTTTTTTTGAAATTAAAGAACTTGTAAAATCTCTTACAGATGAACTAAGTGAAATAAAATTTGATTACGAAAAAAAAATTATAGATATCCCAGTAAAATATGGAGGTAAATATGGTCCGGATATAAACTTTGTTTCTGATTACTGTAAAATCTCTAGGGAAAAATTAATTGAATTGCATACTGGTGTAGATTATAGAGTTTATATGATTGGTTTTTCACCGGGCTTCCCATACTTAGGAGGTATGAACTATAAATTAGTATGTCCTAGAGTAAAAAAGCCTAGGATAAATGTTCCAGCAGGATCAGTAGGTATAGCTGAACAACAAACAGGGATTTATCCAATAGATAGTCCTGGAGGGTGGCAAATTATAGGTAAAACTTTCTTAAATTTATTCGATTTAAGCAATAAAAATCCATCCTATATTTCTCCAGGAAATATTATTAGGTTTAGGGAGGATTAGTTGCCGTACTTAAGAGTAACATCTCCAGGGCTTTTTTCATCAGTTCAAGATAATGGTAGAGATGGTATGAAATCTATTGGTATATCTTCTGGAGGAGCCCTTGATACTCAATCATATTCTATGTCAAATTACATTCTGGGTAATTCTAAAAATGATGCAAGCATAGAAATTATAGGAGGGGGCTTTGATGCTATATTTTCTGAGCCTACTTTTTTTTGCGTAACCGGCGCGCATGCTAAGAACTATTTAGACAAAAAATTAATATTAAGCAATACCCCCTATTATGCCTCATCTGGATCTAAGATAAATATTGGAATTCTCGAGGATGGCTGGATTTGTTATATAGGTATTATTGGAGGTGTACAAAGTAAAAAATATCTTGGGTCAAGATCTGTATATATTAATTCAGAAATTTTTGGAGAGAGAATTGATAAAAATACAAAAATTAATTACATGGGAAAAAAATATTTACCTAAACCTAAAATTTACAGAATAAAAAATGAATATTCAAACCTATCAACAAGCAATGAAGTTACATCAATTAGAGTATTAGAATCTACGGAATATAATAAATTTACTGAAAAATCTAAAAAACTATTTTTTAGTTCAATTTTTACTATCTCTGATCAATATAATCGACAAGGGATGAGGCTTAATGGCCCAGAAATTAATACTAAGAAAGATAATCATGATATTATCTCAAATTACGTTAATAAAGGTTCGATCCAAGTTCCAGGTGATAAAATGCCTATAGTATTACTTTCTGACTCGCAAACAACTGGCGGATATCCCAAGATAGCGAATGTAATTAGTGTCGATTTTACTAAATTAGTCCAGCTAAGGCCAGGTAGTAAGATTAGGTTTGTACTTACTGATATAGTTGAAGCTCAAAAAATATTTAGAAAAAATAATAAATATATTGAACATAATATTTATGAGAAAAAGTTAGAAAAAATTTCACTTAAGGTAAATGGTTTTGATATTAGTTTTGGGTATTTATTTGGAGATAATGCAAACCTAATTGACATAGATGGGCGATTATTGCCTTTAGATTTTATTAAAGAAT
>CEUQ01018727.1_pt1 | contig 31377 bp, 30 predicted proteins | sample 361491 | NCBI WGS metagenome assembly CEUQ01 (sample SAMEA2622796, study PRJEB7988) | marine metagenome | biome: marine biome (ENVO:00000447); feature: marine epipelagic mixed layer (ENVO:xxxxxxxxx); material: "saline water (ENVO:00002010), including plankton (ENVO:xxxxxxxx)" | depth 120 m | reverse complement strand
ATATGTATATTATTAGCCCTCTAGCCGGTGGAATTGGTAAATTATTTAGTTCTCATCCTCCAATGCAAGAAAGAGTTAAAAGACTGAATGAAATAACTTTCTAAAATTATTCATTCTTTTCTTTATATTCTGGTAAGTCAATTTTGATCCATATTATAACAATAAGTATTGATATGAAATATATAAATAAACTATTTTGAATACCTAGATAACTTTCTTTCATATAAATCAAGCCTGCAATCAAAGCTCCAATAGCATGGCCTAAAAAGTTCATAAGATAAAATGGCCCAGTACTAGTTGCTTTAAGATTGTTTGGAATATTAAATGTTAGTAAGCTGGGAAGAATTGAATTAAACACAGAGCTACCAAAGAAAAATAAAATTCCCAAAGCATATAATGAATAGTTATTTTTTGGTGCTATCAAATATATTAAGTAACCCAAAACTAAAAAAAACCATCCTGCTTTTACCATTTTATCTATCTTTTTTATCTTTTCGAAATATCTAACTAATGGATAAATAAATAATACTGCTGGCAAGAAAATATATAAATAGATTATTGGTAATTCATCTTTAGTTGCTCCAAGACTATTCCATGTAAGTGGATATGTATACAGCATCATGCTTAAGATTAATGATAAGAAAAACGAACCTAAATAAATTTGCGTTAAATTATTATTGTATTTTATTTTTGTTGAATTTATTTTTTCATTTTTATCATTTGGATAATATAAATACGTAACGATTGTTGCAATAAAACCTAAAATAAATAGCAAAATAAATATTGATTTAAAAGAATAAATAGAAGCAAAAAAAGGACCTATGATAAAACCTATTATAAAAGCACCACCAACTGATATACCCATTATAGTAAAGGCAGAGGCTCTATTGTTTGCACTAGTATTTTCTGATAAAGTAGCAATTCCGATTGAGCTTATTGCTCCCAATCCTTGAATTAATCTGCCAATAATGAGAGTGTTAATATCTTTAGAAAAGTAACAAATCAAGCTACCAAAAATGAACATTATAAGACCTAGCATAACAATTTTTTTTCTTCCAAACTTATCACTTAGAAATCCCATTGGTACTTGCATTAATGCTTGAGATAAAGAGTATATACCCAATGCAATACCAGCTAAAAAAGCAGATGAATTCTCATATTCTGATGCATATAAACTAAAAATAGGTAATAAAACAAAAAGGCCAAATAATCTTAAAGAAAATATCAAGCTAACAACTAATGTTGATTTAAATTCGTTTTTGGTCAATGACATAGAGTATTATGAAATATATCATAATTTGCTAGACTTTTGTTTATTATGGAAATGTATTCATCTGTGTTAGATTTACAAAATGGGTCCAACAATAGCTCTTATAGATTCTAAAAAATTAGATAAAAATTTCTCATATCTAACTAAAAATATAAAAAATAATTCAAAGATTATAATGATTATAAAAGCAAACGCTTATGGGCACGGAGCTATTGAGGTTGCTAAAAAATTTGATAAGAAAATTGATTATTTTGGAGTTGCTAATTTACAGGAAGCAATTGAGTTAAAAGAAGCAAAAATAAAAAAAAATATTTTAATATTAGGTTCCATATCAAATGAAGAAATTACTGATTCAATCAAAAAAAATATAATTTTCACAATCTATGATTTATCACAACTTAAGTTCATAAACAAACTTCCATTTAAGAGAATTAAATTTCATTTAAAAATAGATACTGGAATGAATAGACTTGGTGTATCAATCAATGAAATTGATAAAATATTAAAAATAATAAACATGAATACTAAATTAAATATGGAAGGGGTTTATACTCATTTAGCTGAAGCGGATATAAAAAAATCCTCTTTTACTAAAAAACAGATAAGTTTATTTCATGAAATAGTAATTAAAATTCAAAAATCAGTAAATAGAATTGATTTTATTCATATTGCTAATAGTTCAGGAATACTAAATCACAATATTGATTTTTGTAATACGACAAGACCTGGATTAATGCTCTATGGACTTGGAACAAATAAGAATCTCAATCCTGTTATGACGTTAAAAACAAAGATTATAAAACTAAGAGATTTAAAACCTGGCGAATCTGTTAGCTATGGACGAACATATATCGCTAAATCTAAAAAAAAGATTGCTATTGTACCAATTGGATACGCAGATGGCCTTCCAAGATCTTTGTCAAATAAAGGATATTTATTTTGTAAAGGGAATAAATGTAAAATTTTAGGAAGAGTCTGTATGGATTTAACAATGATAGATGTAACCAATGTCTTAAGTCCAAAAATTGGAGATGATGTAATAATTTTTGGTGATAAATATCAAAGTGCTATGGATATAGGAAAATCTGCTAAAACAATCGCATATGATATTGTATGTGGAATTAGTAAGAGGGTAACAAGATTATACAAATAAAAGCATTAATTTTTTTTATATTAATTTTTTCTCCTTTTCATCTTTATGCAGAAGAAAAGACATACTTAGGTCCTCTTATAAAAGTTGATAAAGCTGAAGATTATAAAGTTTATGCATTCAGACCATTTTTTTATTATCAATCAAATTATGAATTAAAATATAAGTCCTTGGATATTTTATACCCTTTAATTGGCTGGACAAAAGATAACCAACAATCACAAATTAATATTTTTTTTAGATTGATAAAATATAGTAACTTTACTAACTATAGTAATAAAGATGAAAAAACTTTTGAAATTTTTCCGATAATAGATTTTTCGTGGGGTGGTGAATCTGAAAATAGTTATTTTTCTGTTTTTCCATTTTTAGGTTCAGTTAAAAATAAATATGCAAAAGAAAAGATTAGCTACTTCTTATTTCCTTTATATATGAAAACTTACAAAAAAAATTCATATAATACCCACTTCTTATGGCCAATATTTTCTAAAACATCTGGTAAATATTCAAAAGGATTTAAGTTTTGGCCTATTTATGGTTACACAACAAAAATTGATTCAGAATCATTAAAGACAATAAAAGAATCAAAGTTTTATTTGTGGCCTTTTTTTACATTTAAAAATGATAATACAACAGGAATAAATTTGGAAGAAAATAATTATTGGCCTCTTTATTTATCTGCAGAATCAAATGTTCATAGCTCACGAACTTTTTTGTGGCCTTTTTTTAATATTTATGAAGATAAAATTAGGGATCAAAAAACATATAATATGCCCTGGCCTATAATACAGTATAAAAGTGGAGCGAATATAAAAAGTAAAAGATTTTTTCCTATTTACTCATATTCAAAATCAAAATATGTTGAAAAAGGTTTTTTCATTTGGCCATTATATAGATATAAAAATGAAATTTTAGCATCAGAATATTTCAAAACTAAAAGTTTTTTGTTTTTTCTATACAAAGAGGATATTTCTTATGAGTTAGAAACAAATAAAATAATAAAGGAATTTTCAAGTTTGTGGCCAATTTATTCTATGGACTCAACTTCTGATGGCTATGATTTTCGTATTTTTGCACCCATAGAGAGTTTCTTTTCAAAAAATACAAAAATTAGAGAAATTTGGTCACCTCTTTGGTCAATAATTAGAATTAAAAAGAACAATGAAATTGAAACTACTTCGATTTTGTTTAATTTTATAAAATTTAATAAAAATTTAGAAACCAGAAAAAATAAATTTAGTATAAACTTCTTTATACCTTTAATTTCAAATGAATCTTCAGATAATACTAATGAATTTAATATTTTAGGTGGTTTTCTAGGTTTAAAAACTGGTGAGGACGCTAAAATTCGAATATTATATATTCCAATAGATTTATGAGAGGAATATATAATTTTTTTAATTCGGTAGGATTATTTTTAAATCTTTTTTGGCAAACTCTTTGTTCTTTAAAGTTTTTTTCAGTATCTATCGATAAGATTTTCTCCCAACTTTTTGATATGGGTAATAGGACCCTGCCCGTAGCTGCTCTAATTTCTCTATCCATCGGTGCTGTTTTAGCTTTACAAACCGGAATACAGTTATCGGAATATGGAATACAAGATAGAATAGGTGGAATAGTAGGTGTTTCTTTGTGTACAGAATTAGCGCCAGTTATGGCTGCTATTTTGATGGCAGGAAGAGTTGGGTCATCTATAACTGCGGAAATATCTACAATGAGTGTCTATGAGGAGATTTCGGCACTTAAAACTATGGATATAGACCCTATTAGATATTTAGTCTTACCACGTTTTGTAGCATGTCTTATCACACTTCCCTTTTTGGTAATATATATGGATTTAATTGGTTGGCTAGGAGGGTCTTTTGTTTCAAATCTTAATCAAAGTATATCTGTATCGTTTTCGGCATTTTATAATGATTTAAGTCAGGTTGTTACATTCTCGGATATTGCATCAGGATTAATAAAGTCAGTTTTTTTTGCAATTACAATTTCTATAACATCTTGCTTAGTTGGGTTAACAACCAATGGTGGCCCACGTGAGATTGGTACCTCAGTAACAAAATCGGTTGTGGCATCATTTATTTCTATTTTAATTTTAGATTATATTCTAACAAGATTTTTAATATTGGTGGGCTTGCTTTAGTGAATAAATCAATTGAATATAAAAATATTTCAAAATCATTTGAAGGAAAAGTCGTTCTTGATAATTTTTCTCATTCTTTTGAATCCGGTAAAGTTCATGTGATACTTGGAAAATCTGGAATGGGAAAATCTGTTCTTTTAAAAGTTTTAATGGGCTTAATCACTCCTGATAACGGAGAGATATTAATCAACAATAAGTCTTTAGATTTAGCTAAAGAGATTGATTCATTAAAAGTCTCTTATGTTTTTCAATTTTCTGCTTTATTAAATTCGTTATCTGTAATCGATAATATAACTTTATATTTAGATGAAAAAAATATTGATACAAAGGAAAATAGATTAAAAAAAGCTTATAAAATATTAAGTGATTTAGACCTGGATCACTCAGCAACCAAAAATCCCTCTGAATTAAGCGGTGGTATGAGAAAAAGAGCCGCAATTGCTAGATCGTTAATGATTGAGCCTGACATATTACTTTACGATGAACCTACAGCCGAGCTAGATCAAATCAATACGGGCATAATAGCTAATATAATATTAGATTTGAAAAAAGCTAAACCTATCACTCAATTAGTAGTAACTCATGATATTTCCTTTGCTTTTGCTATAGCTGACACTATATCAATTCTTGAGGATGGTCTAATCAATATTTCTGGTAAACCCGAAGAAATAAAAGAAATAAATCACCCATTATTAAAGCCAATTGCCTAATTAATTAATGTATAATTAAAACTATGAATAAAAATTTTCAAATGGGCATTTTTTTTATACTTGGTTTAATCATTTTATTGGTTTTATTTGAAGTCGTATCGGGAGTTTCATTATTAAAAAAAGATAAAATTTATTATACTTATTTTCAATCTGTGGGAGAATTGAGATCGGGTAGTCAAGTTAAATTGTCAGGTGTTAATGTTGGAAAGGTCAATAAAATTTCATTATCAGGTCAAAATGTTGAAGTTCAATTGTCTATAAATAAAGACATAATGATTAAAGAAGATTCGATAGCTTCCATTAATATGACAAGTTTATTGGGATCTTCTTATGTTGGAATTACATTTGGTTCTATTAACTCAAAAATACTAAAAGAAGGTGGTATAGTTCAATCTGCTCAATCTTCCGATTTTAACTCACTTCTTTCAAAATTAGATAAAACAGTAACTTTATTTAATAGTCAGTTTTCTGGTTACAGTGAAAAAATAAATTCAATTCTATTTAATTTGGATGATGTTATTTCAAATATTGCAAATTCAAAAGGCAGTGTTGGAAAACTGGTAAATGAGTCAGATTTATATGATGAATTGATAGAAAGTCTCAATTATTTTTCAAACATCTCTCGAAAGATAGATAGTGGTGAGGGCACATTAGGAAAGCTAGTAAATGATGAAGAAATCTATATTCAAGCAAATAAAACCCTGAAGACATTAAATTATTTAACCGAAAAAGTAGCAACAGGAGAGGGCTCACTTGGAAAACTAGTGAACGATGATGAATTGTATAATTCAATTAATGAATTGTCAGACAATCTGAATTCTGTGGTAGCAAAAGTAAATTCAGGAGAGGGCACATTAGGAAAGCTAGTAAATGATGATAGATTATATTATGACGCACTTAATTCTGTGAGAAAATTAAAGAATGCAGTAGAAACCCAAGAGGATTTGGCACCTCTAACAACTATTACAGCAGCTTTTGGTGTTATGACACTTTTTTAATATGCCTATTTATTCTACTAATCCAACATCATCTAGAAACTATTCATTTGAAGAATTTTATGAAGCTGGAATGGTACTATTGGGATCTGAAGTTAAATCTATTAAACAAGGTAAATTTAGTATTAAAGAAAGTTATGTAATTTTAAAAAAAGGTGAACTTTTTATAATTAATTCTTACGTTCCAAAGTATTCTGCATCTTCTTTTTTTACACATGATGAAAAAAGGGATAGGAAATTATTATTAAATAAAAGCGAAATTAGAAAATTAATTGGTAAAATCAAAATTAAAGGATATGCATTAATCCCTATCAAAGTTTATTCAAAAAAAAATATAATTAAAATCGAAATTGGACTTGGTAAAGGTAAGAAATTGTATGATAAAAGAGCTGATATCAAGAAGAAAGAAATCAATAAACAATTAAAAAGAAGCTTTAAATCAAAAATTTCCATTTAAATTCTTAAAAAATCATCTATACTGGTAACTTTGGGGGCGATTTGGTTTCGACGATGATTAAGCATTTAAAAGTAGCATGTCGAGAGCTAACTCGTTAATCTGGCAAAAGCACTATAAGTGCCGAACCAATAAATCAACTTGCTGCCTAAATAGTGTAGCAACATCTTTTGTGCCTTTCTCATAGGGTATTAAAAGATGACATTAATATGAGACTAAAACAGAACTTGCCTCTTTGACTGTTTTAGTATTTAAGAGGATCGAGATATTTTCTTTCTTTTTGCTTTGGAAATATCTTTAAAAAACAAAGCTAAAATAAGCATGTAGAAGCTTTTATTTAGCTAATTTTCGGACCTGGGTTCGATTCCCAGCGCCTCCACAAACTAAAAACCAATGTTATAACTTATATATAGATTTCTTTCTGACATTCCTTGATAGGGCAGTTCTTCATACTGTGTATTTAATCTTATTATTTCTTGGTTGGATATATTAAAATTTAATCCTAATGAAACTACAGGACGTGTTCTGTTAAAATTTTTATCAAGATTAACATCAGTGATTCCTGATATGCCAGTTGGGCTTAAGGCATTAATCTTATGATGTAAATCATATTCAACTCCAATACTCCCAAATATATCGAATTTATATGAGAATTTTTTCATAAATTTAAATCCATTAACAATTGATAATGATTCATCTTTAATATCGTTATAAGTGAGAGGTATGTTTGCATCTGTTTCTGTGTATCCTTTTTGTTTCTTTTCAGCATATCTTAAAGCTGAATAAGGCGATAAAATAAAGTCTTCTGAGAGATTAAGGTTATATCTAAATTCTGACACTAAGTTCCATGCTGTCAGAGTTGTTTCACCAACTGCTTGTTCAGAGATTCCAACTTGTTTTCTAATAATTGTTGCATGTTTAACTTGATGAGCGGTACCTATTTTTATTTGTAACCTCGATTTATCAGCACTTTGATTCCAAACAGCTAAAAACCCTATAAGGGGTGTCTCGTCTCTTAAAGAAAAATTTGTAGGTGTATCATGATCATGATTTGAATGATGAAATAAAGCGAATCTATAGTTTGAAGATAATTTTTTACCAAAAACAAAGACAGAAGAAGTTGATTCTGAATCGGGATTTTTAATCTTACTTTTTCTTGCACCTATTGAAATACATAATCCGTTAGGACCAAAAGTATCACAATCATATGTATTCATATGAGCAAAATTAACATTTACTACATTTGTTAGATTATTCATCCCAACCTCAACTGTAGAGGCTATATCCTCATCATCATTAGTGCATCCAGGCAATGAAGAGTTTATTGAACAGTTGGTTGGAGGAGCAATTGATTGAGCAGATTCTGTAACAAGATTCCATGTAGTAGCATCTCCTCCATTTTCTAAAGACCATTCAAACCTATCTCCAGAAGAATTTAGATGTGATCCAGATTGCCCTGATATAGAACCTGAACTAATTCCAGTCATAATTGAACTATAAGTGGTCCCACTTGCAAGTTCAGATTCTGAATCAACATCAAAATTTAAAGTTCCAGAAATACTTGTGAATGCAATTTTGCCATAATCGGAAGCACTATTTACTCTTATATTGTAATTTGTAGGAACTGTTCCTGTATAAGTAATTATCGATCCAGATGCTCCTTTAGAGTTTGTTAAATTAGTTATTGTGCCTTCATTTTTTATCGAATAACCACTACCTGTTGATACAATTGTTCCTGTATTAATAATAGTTGTGATGGTCCCTGTGTTGTGAATTGCTTGAGTGTCTGCAGATATTGTCCCGGAATTTATTAAAGTATCTATTTCTCCAAAGTTTCTTCCATCATTTTCATTTTTATTGTAAATTGCCCTGTTCCCAGTTGCCGTAATATTTCCAGAATTATTTATTGTTTCAATTAATCCAGTATTATGAATTGTGTTTACTGTTGCCTCAATTGTTCCAGAATTATTCAGTGTTCCTATTTTTCGTTTATCAAAACTTTGATCTGCATACCATGAAGCAGGTGTTCCAGTGTCTCTGGCATTAACAATTGCTTTTCCATTGTCTACAGTCCCGTCATCATCTCTATCTGTTGTTATGGTCCCAGTATTATTAAAATTTTCAATTATTCCTTCATTTCTTACTGTTTGCCAACTAGACCTAATAGATCCCGAATTATTAAGTTCTGTAATTTTACCCCATACATTTGTCCAAATTGCTGCATTATCATCTGTAGGATCTGGAATATCTCTAGTCTGCTTTATGGTTCCAGTGTTAGTAAAAACTTTAATATGGCCCCAATTCGCACCTGCAGATTCTCTATTAACCAACTTTATACCCAAAGGCCCCGTTATAGTTCCATTATTTTCAAATATCTCGGCAGTTGAATTTCTTCCCATAAGAATAACTCTCTGGTTGTCTCTGGTCTCTATTATTGATCCATTGTTTATTAAAGTTGTTCCCTCACTTCCCTTATTTATAGTAAGTGGTTTTTTACCATCACCATCATTTACGGTGACACCAGAGTTAATTGTGATTGTTTTTTCATGTTTTTCTTTAATAAATATTGCTGTGCAATCATTTGAGACAGTTAGACTTCCCGTTACATTATTTACTTCACCATATACGCATGATGCATTTGCTTCATTAAAAGTAAGGAGTAGTATTAGATGCATAAGAAAAATTTTGATTTTTGAAATCATTGATTAAATTTTATTCTATAAGGTTATGAGATGCAAAATGTATTAATTGGAACTAATAATAAAGGAAAGTTAAAGGAATATAAATTTTTTCTATCCAATCACTTTAATATTTTAACACCCTCAGAAATAGGAATAAATTTTGATGTTGCAGAAACAGGAACTACTTATGAAGAAAATTCATTATTAAAACTAGAATTCCTTAGAAGAAAAGACTTAGATATGGCAATCTTGTGTGATGATTCAGGTCTAGAAATAGAATCTTTAAATAGCGAACCTGGAGTATTTTCTGCAAGGTATGCAGGTGAAGAATGTTCAGATAAAGATAATATAAATAAAGTATTAGCTAATTTAAAAGGAAAAAAAGATAGAAAAGCAAAATTTGTATGCGTGATATCCTTTTTTTGGGATAAATTTTCTTCCTATCCAAAATTATTCAGGGGAGAGTGTCATGGCTCTATACTTGAAAATGAATCTGGAGATAGTGGTTTTGGTTATGATCCAATATTTTATTATGAAAATTTATCAAAAACATTTGCGAATTTATCTGAAGATGAAAAAAATAAAGTAAGTCACAGAGCTATGGCAATGAAAGAATTATTTTCAATTTTAAATTTTTGATTGTAAATGGTTTAAACATTAATTATTATCAAAATATATCCAATGAGAAAAAAAGCTACTAAATTTATATTTGTTACAGGTGGGGTCATGTCCTCATTGGGAAAAGGTCTTGCTAGTGCGTCCATTGGGGCTTTGTTAGAAGCTAGGGGTATAAGAATCTCTTTGCAAAAACTTGATCCTTATTTAAATGTAGATCCAGGAACAATGAATCCATATCAGCATGGTGAAGTCTATGTGACAGATGATGGTGCCGAAACAGATTTAGATTTAGGACATTATGAAAGATTTACAAATGTTAACTTATCACAAGATAACAATGTAACCACTGGACGAGTTTATAATGAAGTTATCTCTAAAGAAAGAAGAGGTGATTATTTAGGTCAAACAGTTCAAGTCATACCACACATAACAGATGAAATAATTAAAAATGTATATAAATTACAGGGAAAAAGTGACATATCTATAGTAGAAATTGGAGGAACTGTTGGAGATATAGAAAGTCTTCCATATTTAGAGTCAATAAGACAAATAAGAACGCAGTTGGGCAAAGAGAATGCTATCTTTGTTCATTTAACGTATGTTCCATATATATCTGCAGCGGGTGAATTAAAAACAAAACCTACGCAACATAGTGTTAAAGATTTACTGCAAATTGGTATTCAGCCCGACATTCTTCTCTGTAGAACAGATAGATTTTTATCAAATGAATTAAAAAAGAAAATAGCATTGTTTTGCAACCTTAATGTTGAATCAGTTATAACAGCTAAAGATGTTGATATTATATATGAAGTCCCTCTCATATTTCATAAGGAAGGCTTGGATGACATTATATTGGAGTCTTTAAAGATTTGGACCAAAGAGCCCGATTTATCAAAATGGGAAAATATCATATCTAAAATTAAGAAATTAAAGAACGAAATAACAATAGGTGTTGTGGGAAAATATATTGATTTAAAAGATGCTTATAAAAGTTTGCATGAATCTCTGTATCATGCATCTTATGAGCTAAATTCAAAATTGACTATTAAATATATTGATTCTGAAGACTTAGAGCATTCATCAGCAAAAAAACTTTTATCTGGCTGTGATGGAATTTTAGTTCCAGGTGGATTTGGAAATAGGGGCTTTGAAGGAAAAATTTCTGCAATTCAATATGCTAGAGAGAATAATATTCCTTTTTTTGGTATTTGTTTAGGTTTGCAAATGGCTGTTATAGAATTTGCAAGGAATGTATGTGGTATTTCTGATGCAAACACAAGAGAGTCAAATAAAAAAAGCAAAAATTACGTTATAGATATTATGAAAACTCAGAAGGGACTAGATGAAAAGGGTGGAACTATGAGGTTAGGTAAGTATCCTTGTAATATTAAAAGAAGTTCAGTTGCCCATAATATTTATAAGAAACAAAAAATATCCGAAAGACATAGACATAGATTTGAGGTTAATCCAAAATATCATACAAAGTTGAAGAACAATGGACTATCTTTAAGTGGGATGTCGCCTGATAATAAACTTGTTGAAATAGTTGAGTTGAAGAAACACAATTGGTTTGTTGCATGTCAATTTCACCCAGAATTTAAATCTAAACCTTTTGCATCTCATCCTTTATTTAAGAGTTTTATAAAAGCTTCATTAAAATCAAGTAATGACAAATAATTATAAAGAAAATATCATTTATCTTAAAAGTTCTAAATTTTATCTTGGTAAATTGATTGAACATAACCAAAAGAATAGGTCAGTTTTATTAAAAGATTTTAAAGATAAAGATATCGTTTGCAAAGCAAGTAGTATAGTTTTTTCATTTAATCTTAATGAGAATAAGAATAATAGTATAGAAGATTTAGATTTTTTATGGAAAACATTAGTTGATAATCACCAATTAATGAATATTGATATTTTTTTAGAGAAATCAATTCAATTATTAAATATAACTTCATTAAAATCAGTGGAAGAATTTCTAAATTTACTAAATTCAGATTTTACTTATTTTAAAACAGTTAATTTAGATAAAATTTATATTAATAATCCTGAAATTGTGAATAAAATAAAGAAAAAAGTTATGAAAGAAAAAGATTCTATAAAAGAAAATGAATTATTTTTAGTTGAATTAAAAAATTGGGATAGATCATATAAAGAAAAATTTATTGCTCAAATTGATAACATAGTTAAATATATTAAAGGCAAAAAGAAATTAAACTTTAAGTTAATTCAAGATATCAAAATAAAATATGATTTAAGAACTGACGAATCTTTCTTTAATTTCCTTCTTGATAAAAAGGTTTTTAGTCTGACTGAATTGATAGAAGAAAAATTTGATTTAAAATCAGCAATTATAAGTAAAAATAAATACAGTGATTCTTATGAAAATTCTGAATTAATTGATGCATTTACTATAGATGATGAAAGTACTTATGATTATGATGATGCTTTTACGGTAAAAAAATTTGATAATTATCATGAGATATACGTTCATATAACAAATTTTTCTAATTTAGTACCATTTGAATCTTTTGAAGATTTAGAAGCCAGGAGCAGAGTACAAACAATATATTCTCCTATAAAAAATTATAATTTATATAATGATGAAATATTAGAACAAATATCATTAAAAGAAAAAACCAAGAGGAACGTTATATCAATCATTTTTAAGATTGATTTAAATTTAGAAATCTTAAGTTTTAAAATTAGTAAAAATATTGTGAATATAACCAAAAATTATTCCTATAAGGAAGTAGATTCAGATATAAAGAAAAATTCCGATTTTATTTTATTAAATGATTTTACGACTAAAGTTAAACAAACTAGAATCTTAAATGCTGATTTTGATGAATTTAATAAAGACATATCTATATTTTTAAATTCTAATAATTCTTTAGAAGTTAAAGTAAATAATTATAACTCCTATCAAATCGTTTCAGAACTTATGATTTTAACAAATTCAAAAATTGCACAATTCATGAAAGATAATGAAATTCCATCAATTTTTAGAAATCAAGAGGTATCAAATAATTTGGTCATAGATTCTATTGATAATGAAAATAGTTTTAAATTCTTTAGAAATGTATCTCCTTTAATTATCTCAACAAAAAGCTCTCCGCACCATGGACTAGGACTAGATAGCTATGTTCAATTCACATCACCAATACGGCGTTATCATGATTCTATATTAATGCGACAAGTTAATTTTTATTTAGAAAAGAGTAGATCACTTTTTGATGAAGAATTTTTAAAAAAAACTCTACAAAATCTCAACTCCAATTTTGAAATTTCTAAGAATTGCTCAAAAAATTTATATAAATTTTGGGTATTAAAATATTTAAAGGAAAATAAAATTTTTAATCAAACTGTTTATGTATATTTTGAACTGAAAAAAAAATATATTATTTATTTTAATAAATTTAATATATTTCATGATATCGACAAAGATAAATTAAAGAAAAGTTATGTATTGAATGATAAAATAAAAATAAAATATGATTCAATTGACCTATTAAATATGAATTTTAGCAATCTTGAGGAGTTTTTTTAAAATTTAACCATCTTTCGTTTCAACTTTTTTTTTGTTATAATTACACTGGTTTAATTAAAAAAGTAATATTAATTTTCTAAGAGGAGAAAAAATGTCCAAAGATAGCTTAAGTATTAAAGATAACAGAACAGGAAAATCTTATGAAATTGAAATTGATGATGGCAATATCAAGGCAAAAGATTTAAGACAAATAAAAGTAAATGAGGATGAGTTCGGTATGATGTGCTATGATCCATCATATGAAAATACTGCAGCATGTAAAAGCAGTGTTACCTTCATTGATGGTGACAATGGTATTCTTCGATATAGAGGATATCCTATTGAACAATTGGCTGACAAAAGTAGTCAGCTAGAAGTTGCTAAACTTCTTTTAGATGGAGAACTTCCAACCTCAGATGAATTAGATAAATGGTTGTCTGACATTAAGGAGTTTAATAATGTTCCTGATGGTATTGAAAATATTATTAAATCTTTTCCTCAAGATTCACATCCAATGGGTGTTTTAATAAGTTCTATTGCAGCACTTGGTACCTTTTATCCTAATGCGAAAAATATTACAGATGAAGAAGAGAATTATAAAAATATTTGTAGACTAATTGCACAAGTTCCAATTCTAGCAGCTTATTTCTATAGACATTCCAAAGGATTAAATATTGTTCCTCCTGATGATTCAATGAGCTATTCAGAAAATTTCTTAAATATGCTTTTTGACGGGGACGAGAAGAAAATGAACCCCGCTCTTGTTGATGCAATGGATACATTATTAATTCTTCACGCTGATCATGAGCAAAATTGTAGTGCAAGTGTTATGAGAAATACAGGGAGCTCTGAGCCAGACCCTTTTTCTTCAGTGGCCTCTGCTACTGCAGCATTATATGGACCGCTTCATGGAGGTGCCAATGAAGCTGTTTTAGAAATGTTGTCAGATATTGACTCAGTAGATAATATTCCTTCCTTTCTTGATAAAGTACAAAAGAAAGAAGTTAAATTAATGGGTTTTGGTCATAGAGTATATAAGTCCTACGATCCAAGAGCCAAATTTATTAAAAAAGCAGCAGATAATGTTTTTGAAATAACCGGTACGAATCCTTTATTAGATATTGCTTTAAAACTTGAATCAATTGCTCTGAGTGAAGATTATTTTATTCAAAGAAATTTATACCCAAATGTAGATTTTTATTCTGGTCTAATTTATGAAAGTATGGGTATTCCTACTCCTATGTTTACGGTGCTATTCACAATTGGAAGAACACCTGGATGGCTTGCTCAATGGAATGAGCTACTAAATGATAAAGAACAAAAAATCGCAAGACCTAGACAAGTTTATACTGGTTACGACTCTAGAGATTACAAAGATATAAGCGATAGATAATTTTAAGATAAAATCTTTATCAAATTTGGAGAAAGGCCTAATAATATTATCAGTATTGTGCAAATAGCAATTACTGATTTATCATTTAAAGAAATTAATATTTTATTTTTTGTGTTAATCTTTTTATCACTAAATATTTCTTTAATTAATCTCAAATAATAATAAAATGATATCATTGATCCAATTAATATAAGTACAGAATATAATAATCCGTTTGTTTTATACATTAGAATAATTAAATTAAACTTTGCCCAAAAACCATATGTCAGCGGTGTTCCAGCTAACGAAAGTATTGAAATAGCAAGGCAGATTGATATTAAAATTGAATCATTATATAACCCCTTGAGAGAATCAATTCCGCCTTTTTCATAGTTATCAAGATTACTAATACATAAATATAAACAAGTATTAGAAAGGATATAAAAACTGAAATAAATCCTCATAAATTCAAAAGAATCACCAATATAAACAATAGAAAACAATAGCATCATTCCAGCATGAGGAATTCCAGAATAGGCTAGTAATCTCATGAGATTGGTTTGTCTTAAAGTTAATATTGAACCATAGAAAATTGAAACAAAACAAAAAATACTTAAAATATATTTAAATAACTTTACTTCAAAAATTTGGCTACCATCACCCATCATGATATTTATAAAAAATGAAATTACAGCAATTTTTGGTACTGTACTAAGATATGTTAAAAGTCTTGGAGGCGAAGACTGATATACATCTGAAATCCAAAAATGCATTGGTAAAAGTCCTGTCTTAAAACATACAGGAATCAAAATAAATAAAAAACATAAGACAGAAACTATATCTTTATAATCTAAAATCGATAGATTTATTAATGTTGATCCAGTAGCTACAAAAAGTAAAACTGCAGAAAAAACCAAAATAACAGTTGACAAAGAACCAAAGAAAAATAATTTTGTTGCCCCTTCAACTGATAAACCAGATTTTGTTCCTGTGGCAGCAATTATATATAAAGGAATACTTAAAATCTCTATTGATATAATTGCTATAAAAAACTCACGAGCCGAAACTAGAAAAAGTCCTCCGAGTAAAGATATTATTAGTAAAAATGAATATTCTGAAAAGAATTCATTATGAAAATTAAAATTTTTAGACTTTATAAAAAATAATGAAATTAGCGTTGCAAATATTAATAATATTTTTATTGTTTTTGTAAAATCTGAATTTTCTAGATTACCATTAAAAAAAGTTTGATTACTTTGATTAGTGACAAAATATAATGATAATATTAGCCCAATAATAGTAATTATAAAATTTACCAATTCGGAATTTTTATTTTTGTATAATGAATTAATTAATAGTAAAAAACTTGTTAATATTATAGAAATTTCTGGAAGTAAATTTACAATAACGTTTTGCATTAGAATATAATCAATCCTTTATATGAATTAGATATTATTGCCTGAATTATATCTGGAAATAAACCAATGAAGATAATTAATATACATAAGACTATACAAATTAATATTTCATCAAATGATAAATCATCAAACTTTAAATTTTTTTCGCTAAAATTAAGACATGTATTTTTTATTGCTCTGAACATATAAACAGTGGTAAGCAAAATACCAAATACTGGAATCATTATCATTATAATTTTATAGGTTGAGGCGGCATAAAATTTATAGATACCATTTATAATTAAAAACTCTGAAATAAAACCACTTGTAAGTGGGAAACCGATACTGGCAAAAGCACAGAAAATAAAAAAACCAGCTAATATTGGTGAATTATCTAAGAAAGAATTTAGTTCTGATATTGATCTCGTTCCTTTTAATTTATGAATACATCCAACACAGAAAAAAAGTAAACAGATTATTAATCCGTGAGATATTACTTGAAAAATAGCACCTTGAATACCAGATATATTACTAGTCATTAATGCAAAAAATATATAACCAATATGTGATAAAGAAGCATAAGCAGCCATAAATTTTAAATCATCTTGACGCATTGCTGTAAAAGCACCATAAATTATGTTGATAGATGCTAAAGAAATTATTAACCAAGCGTATAAGTTTGTTACTTCAGGCATAATTGGCAGCAAAATTTTAATAAATCCTACTAAACCAATTTTCATTAATATCCCGGCAAAAATTATAGAACCAGCTGTTGGAGCTGTTCCATGCCCATCAGGAGCCCAAGTGTGAAAAGGCCAAAGTGCTGAATGAGTACCAAAGCCAATTAAAAATAAAAAAAATACTAAACTTGAGTTGAGAATATTATTATTTCTTTGAATTATAGAGGAAATTTCGAAAGTCTCCGAAACTGAACCTATAATTGCAATACCAATAAATATTAATAGAGATGCGATAAATAAATAAATTGTAATTTTATATGAACCATAATTTTTGGATCCAACATTAAAAAAGTTTAGAGCTTTACTGAATGGGCCTGAGATTTCTCTTTTTAAATCATAGCCCCAGTTAGAAATCATTAAAAATATTGGTATGGCGGCAATTTCATAGAATAAAAAGAAAACAAAAAGATTACTACTTAAAATTAATCCATATATTCCAATAGATATAAGCGATATTAGTATATTTATTTGTTTTAATCGACTCTTAACTTTAATAGTTGAAAAAAACGCAGTGATAATTGTTATATGAGATAAAAATATAAAAAGTACATTTATTCTATTTATCTCAAAACTCATATTAACGTCAAGAGATTTAACAAGAGTATAAAAATTAACATATAGATTTTCAAAATTTGAATTATTTATTAAATCATTTGCACCAATAAATTGGAAAACAATTAAAAGAGAAAGAGTTGTAATTAGAATAGGAACATATTTTATTACAATATCTCTTCTCGAAATGGACATAATTAAAATTGAGATAATAGGTAATACTAGAATTGAGAATATAAACATAATATAAATATTTAACTAAATACTTAAACCAACTCCTAAAAGAATAATTAATAAAATAATAAATATTAATAATATTGCCGCATAGTTTCTAATAAAACCATTTTGTACTGATTGGATTTTCAGAGATAGGCTAGATACTTGATAAGGAATAAAGTTTATTATCCCATCTATGATGTTTCTATCAAACCAAGCTATGAAATTAGCTAACTCAATGAAAACATGTTTATAAATTGTTATATATATTTTTTCTATTTCTACAAAGTAAGAAGAAAAATTAAAAAAGTTTTTTGATAAATCAAATACTCTACTTTCTTTAAAGTAAAAAATACCAAATGAAGATACTATGAATATTTGGATTAATACAAGTTCATAAAAGGTTATTTTAGGAAAATTTGGGTTAATGAAATTATCAAAGACATCTTTTGTTTGAAAACCTAAAAGAGAGAAAATTCCTAAAATTACGATTGGAATTAGGAGTATTATATTTTTATCTACATTAAATTTTATATTTTCAAAAGATATAACTGTAAATAGAATTTTAGATGAATACATACATGTAAAAAAAAGACTTATAAATAAAAGTCCTATATCAACAACATTTCTATCAGAAATAAAGTTTATTATTATATATTCTTTTGAAAATGAACCTGTCAGAGGAAATACTCCTGCCAGTGAAAGACATCCTATTAATAGTGAGAGCCCCATTACTGAATTAATTTTAACTTTATTTTTTAAATCTTTAATTGAAGTTGAATTGTAAGTTAATATAATGTACCCCGCCATCAGAAAAAGCATTGATTTAAAGAAACTATGAGAATAGAGATGAAAATAACTTAAATCAGATAAATTTTGACCAATAGGGATTAGCATAAAACCAATATGAGAAAGAGTAGAGTATGCAAGAATTTTTTTAAAATCGTCTTCTTTGAAAGCATGAATTGAACAAGTTAGAGATGTTATTAGTCCTGCATAAAAAATAAAGTTTTGGGTTAATTGATAATTTCCTATTGCAGGTGCTAACTTAAATAATAATAAAACTCCTGCTACAACCATAGTCGCTGAGTGTATTAATGCTGAAACTGGCGTTGGCCCCTTCATTGCACGAGGAAGCCATATTGTAAAAGGGAACTGTGCACATTTTGTTAGGACTCCAATACAAATAAATAGTAGTGAGATATTCTGAATATTACTATATTCTTTAGTATAAAGATTATTTATTTGTGAAAACATTAAAGATTCAGCATTTAGTAAAACAATTATTATTCCCATTAAAAAAAATAAATCTCCAAATCGTGTAATCCAAAAAGCCATAAGAGATGAGAAAATAGCTTTTTTATCTTTATTATAGTAAGCAATTAAAAAGAAGGAGCATAAGCCAAGAAATTCCCAAAAAATAAAACTTGATAAAAGATCATTTGATAAGCTAAAAAAAATCATAGCAGAAATAAAAATTGATATAAAAAAAGAATATCTGAAGTATCTATCAATATTTTCAGATTTAATAAAACTTGATGAATAAATTAAAACACATATTGAAACTATTAAGACAACCAGGGACATGAGTTTGTTTATATGATTAAATGAAAACGATAGAGATATGTTAATGTCATGTACTTTTATATATTTGAAGCTTAATTCATTTAAATCATTTTGATTGATTAGAAGTAATAGAAATATTAAAAAATAAAAAATTGTTGGCAAAACAAATAAATATGATTTCTTTAGCTTATGAAATATATATTTTTTTAAGTAAAAACATATTATTACACTTAGTGGTGCTAGTAATAAAATCAATATTATATTTTTTTCCATACTAATCCTTAAGAGAACCTAATTCACCAATATCAATAGTTTTATTTATTCTTTGATTTAATATAAAAATAGCTAATCCTATTGCAACTTCACATGCAGTAATAACTAGAATAAATAATATAAATATATCAGCCATATAGCTTTGATGCGCTTTTGCAACTGTAATAAAAATAAGATTTATTCCATTAAGCATTAGTTCAATTCCTATGAGAACTGATAAAATATGTTTTTTACTTAACAACATGAAAATTCCTAGTGAGGAAATTAAAAGAGATGAATAAATTAAAAACCAAAACATTATTTTTCTTCTCTCCTAAATTTTAATAAGGCAAGGCACCCAATAATTGTTGCAAGTAATAAAATTGATGCAATTTCCAATAAAACATACCATTGATTAAATAAATCAGATCCTATTTTTTCTGATGAAATTGAAAAAGTAGAAAAATTTTTAGAGAGTTCATTCATATAGTCAGAACTGTTAAAAACATAAGACATCAGGAGAAAGAAAATAAATGAAATTATTAGTGCATTAATTGGAGTACTAAAAGTATTTGATAAATTTTCGAAGTCCCAATCAGCTGTTAAAATTACAGCAAATAAAAATAAAATTAATGTTCCACCTGTATATAAAAGTATTTGAACGATTCCTAACATGTTTGAACCTATTGAGATAAAAACAAATGATATAGAAAAAAGTGTTACTCCAAAGAAAAAAGTAGACCTAATAATTTTAGTGCTCATGGCGCATAATATTGCAGATAAAATAGAAATAATGGAAAAGATTATTATTAAAAAATTAATCACTTTTTTTCCTTGTCTATTTTAGGTTTCTGAGAGTTTTGCAATGTACTCCCTTTTGCCCATGATTGTTTATAAAGTTTAGCATTATTCATCATTTTTGATTTTGTAAGATATAAATCTGATCTTAAAGTCACGGGTTTTGCTGGGACTCTCATCATAACTATTGCATCAACAGGACATATCTGCACACATAATTCACATTGAATACAACTTTGTAAGTCCAGGAAGAAACGCTTTGCAAAACCTCTACCATCCCTTTTCTCTATTTCAATATCAATGATATTTGATGGGCAAATTTTTTCACAAAGTTTACATGCAATACAGTTCTCTTCACCATTCTCTTCATTTTGAGTTAAACCAAAAGTTCCAATTCTAAGTCTATCAGGCAGATCTCTTTTTTCCTCAGGATAATTTATCGTAACAGATTCATTAGGAATATTTCCCATAGTAAACTTAAGATTTCTTAAGACATTCTTTACAATTTTAACTATATTCACTATCCAAAATCCTTATAGTATTTAATAAAACAAGATATTAGCAACAGAAAAAAAGAAATTGGAATTAATTGATTCCAATTAAATTTAAGTAATTGATCAATTCTTATTCTAAAAAAACTCCATCTAACAAAAAGTATAACGGTAAAGAACACAAGCGCCTTCAAAATTATTAGAAAATTAGAATTAATGAAGGGACCACTTGGACCCCCAAAAAAAATTATAGATGCTAGAACTGAAATACCAAAAAGATGAACATATTCTGCAAGATAGAAAAGTGCAAACTTTATCCCTGAATATTCTGTTGTATAGCCGGACACAAGTTCCGATTCAGCTTCAGACAAATCAAAAGGAATCCTATTACCTTCAGCTAAAGTAGATATAAAAAATATTATGAAAGTTAGCTGACCTATTATAGGATAAAAAACAAACCAAAAATCACTTTGATACTTAATGATTTCAATAAAGTTTAAGCTCCCAATTAGGATACAAGGTATTAATAGTGATACTATCAAAGGTATTTCATAAGATATAATCTGAGCAATAATTCTTACTACTGATATAAGTGCAAATTTATTATTAGATGACCATCCTGCTATAAAAATTCCTATTATTATCAATGAACTAATAGCTATAAAAAGCATTAGTGCTAAGTTCGTATTTATCATTTCATTGTCAAAATAAAAAGGTAATAATGCAAAAGACGCGAGACTTACTACCATTACCCAAATGGGGCCAAAATTAAATAGAAGCCTATCAGAGTTTTGCGGCCTTGAATCATCCTTAAGCATTAATTTTAATGCATCAGCTAGAGGCTGTAACAGACCATGAGGTTTACCTACTAAATAAGGGCCTATTCGTGATTGCATTTTGGCTGCAACTTTTCTTTCAAGCCAAACTAAATAGGCGACTATAAGGATTAATATTGATAAAGTCTTAAATATCGGCAAAGCAAAAGTTAAAAATTCTTTTATCATCTATCCACATCTCCAAATACAGGATCAAGTGAACCTAAAATAACTACAGCATCAGCTATAAATGTTCCAGGGAGTAATTTTTCTACTATTGAAAGATTACTAAAAGATGGTGCTCTAATTTTCATTCTATATGGCATCGATGTTCCATCAGAAACAATAAAAAATCCTAACTCACCTCTAGGTGACTCAACAGATTTATAATGTGAACCTTTAGGAGGCTTTAAGAGCTTGGCACTTTTTAAGGGTTTTCTTGAACTTAATGGACCATCAGGGATTTTGTCTAATATTTGTTTAATAATTTTTAGAGATTCAAGAGTTTCTTTCATTCTTACAATAGTTCTGTCATAAGCATCACCATTTTTACCAATTGGTATTTCAAATGAAAAATCATTATAACATTCATAGGCATTATTTTTTCTCAAATCATAATTTATACCAGATCCTCTTGCCACAGGACCGGAACCACCAAATTGAGAAACTAAATCTTTTGATATTATTCCAATTCCTCTTGTTCTTTTTATAAATATTTCATCATTTGATATGACATCAAAATATTGATTAAGCTTAGGTTCAAGATAAGATATTAATTCATGAGTTTTCTTTGTTGATATTTCATTCAAATCATATCTTACACCACCAACTTGATTCATATTGGTATGAAACCTCGTACCTGTAATTGATTCTAAAACATCTAAAATTTTTTCTCTTTCTCTGAAGCAATATAGAAAAAGACTTGCTCCACCTCCCAAAGCTCCTCCTAAATCTAATCCATAGGTTCCTAGCGCAACAAGATGTGAACTTATTCTTTGAAGCTCAGCTATTAAGATTCTTAAATAAGATGCTCTTTGTGGTATTTCAATGTTACACATTGATTCAATTGTATTGATAAACCCAAGAGAATTGGAGGTAGGAGAAAGATAATCGTCTCTTTCTAAAACAGGAGGGATCATATCATAATCTAATTTTTCAGATAATTTTTCTACTCCTCTATGAAGATATCCAAGATAAGACTCCACTTTTTTAATTCTTTCACCCTCTAGATGAAGTTTTAATCTAAAAACACCATGAGTAGATGGGTGTTGGGGGCCCATATTTAAAGCTAAATCACCATAATCTTGTTCTATAACTTTGTTTTCCAAGATTCGTATTCCTCTCTCGATGGTCTATAGGGTAAACTTGGTTGTTCCATTTTGTAATCTTTCAATAAAGGGTATCCAACCCAATCCTCAGGCATTAAAATTCTTTCAAGCCTAGGATGATTTGTAAATTTAATTCCAAACATATCAAATACTTCTCTCTCTTGCCACTCTGCTCCAATGTAAATATCAGATATTGAACTAATTTTTTTATCAGGGTTTAATCTGACATTAACTTCAGATGTATGATTAGTATTATAATTCGTAAACATGTAAGTTAAAACTAAATTATTATCAAAATCTGTTGCGGTGATAAAGTTAAGAAAATCATAGCCTTCAGTTTTTAATTTTTTACTCACTTCATAAATATCTTCGATATTAATGAAATTATCTTGAAATAGTATCTTTTGTTTTTTTACTTTAGGTTCAACAAGAGGAGCACTATTGCAGGATTCTTTATGAAGAGCTTCTTGGCTGACGTTAAACGTTGGATTTGTTTTACCTTTAGAGATAATATTTTGAAGTTCCATAATACCATCTATAAAAGCTTCTGGGGTAGGAGGACATCCAGGGACATATACATCAACAGGTATAATCCAATCAACTCCAGGTACAACACTGTAAATATGTCTATAATGATCTCCAGATATAGCACAACTACCAGCTGCTATGACCCACTTGGGACCTGTCATTTGATCATAAAGAGTTTTAATTCTCTCTCCCATTTTAACAGTTACTGTTCCGGCAACTATCATTAAATCAGCTTGTCTGGGCGAAGCTCTGGTAATCATTCCCATTCTATCAAGGTCAAATCTTGATGAAAAAGTTGCCATCATTTCGATTGCACAACATGCTAAGCCAAAAGATAATGGCCAGAGACTTGATTTAGAAGCCCAATTAAATAAATCTTCGGTTTTTGTGACGAATAGATTTGCACCAGGAAGCTTCATGAATGAGCCAATATCTTTTAAAGATTTAATTACATTTCCCATTTTAAAAACCCTTTTTTGTAAGCATATATCCATCCAAAAAACAGGATTACAACAAATGTGATAAAAGATATATATATAGTTGGAGTTGGTGAACTTAAGCTAAGAATCCAAGGAAAAACAAATACTAATTCTATATCAAATAAAATAAATATTAATGCAATTCTATAATATGAAATTGGAATTTTAGTCCATGAATTTTGTACTCTTGGTTCACCACATTCGTATATAGAATCCGATGTATTATTTGTATAACCAATAATGAATCTTAAAATTTTAGAAGTTGTTATCATTAAAATAGGTAGAGACAAAATTAAGATAAAGACTATTAAAAAAAAAGGGTAATAACTCATATCAACTACTACTATTTTTAACTGAAAATAGCCTAAAAGCAATGAATTTGAATAACTTTAACCACCTAATTGCTTACTTATAATTAAATTATATATATAATCGATAGATTCAGTAATTTCAGAAAAGAAAAAATTTATTAATTCTTCTTCTAAATTTTTGGAGTTACCATTATTATCAATATATAAATTTATTTTAACTTTTATTTTATCAATCAATTCTTCCCTTTCATGTTCAGAAATAGTCTCAAGCAAAGACTCATCTTGAAGATCAATTTTTAAACTAGAGTATTTTTTTTGGTAAAAAGAATAAAGACTTTCATGATTGATTTTTAAATCTTTAACAAATACATCATGGTATATAAATTCTATAGGTTTTTTTATCATGATTTAAATTCGTGTATTTTTGAAACAATCTCAACTAAAAGTTTAATAGTTTTTTCAATATCTTTTACTTTACACACAGAACTTGGACTGTGAAGATATCTAACTGGAACAGATAATACGGTAGCTTTTGAACCTTTGTTTGTAACTTGAAAAGCGGTTGAGTTAGTTCCACCTGCATTTTTTGCAGTTAATTGATAAGGTATTTTCTTTTTTACAGCGAGATTTTCAATAAACTTATTGAACTTCCTATCTGCAATTAAATATTTATCAGAAATTCTAATTTCAGGACCTTTGTCGAGTTTAGCTAAAGACTTATAAGCTGGAACACCAATCAAGTCATTAGATACCGTTCCTTCCAATGCAATAGAGAAGTCTTGGTTTATTTTAGAATTTATTATTCTTGCACCTCTTAATCCCATTTCTTCTTGAACAGATGCAGAAACAAAAAAATTACATTTAATTTTTTTCTTAGCAAGAATTTTTACTGATTCTATTAAAACAAAAAGGCCGACACGATCATCTAGTGCTTTTGATAACACTCTTTGATTGTTAATTTCACATTTCGTTGAAAAAGTTACTTGATCACCAATTTTGATGAGTTTTTTGACAGAATTAACTGAAATTCCGGTATCTATTAGGCAATCCTCTACTGGAGTAGCAGATGAATCAGACTTATTTGAAATGTGAGGAGGGATTGCTGCTACTGTTGCTTCAATATTTTCTTTTCCCCAAATTGTTAATCTTTGACCGTAAAAAAGTTTTGGATCTATTCCACCAAGGGCTATAACTCTTATCATTCCATTTTCTTCAATATGTGAAACAAGAAAACCAACCTCATCCATATGAGCATCTACAAGAATAGAAGGAGCATTTTTAATTTCTTTATTTACTTGATAAATATGATTTCCCATAGGATCGATGTAAGTTGATTCACACAGCTGCGCTATATTTTCATTAACAATTTCTGCGATTTCCTCTTCTACACCTGGTACCCCAGGAGTATCACATAATTTTTTTAATAAATTTAAATCCATAAGGGTATTATATATAAAAAAAATTAAGAAAAAGAGGAATATTTAAAAAAATTAGATATTTTTTATAGAATGGTAAAGGAGTATAAAATATGCCCGGTTTGTAATAGAAAGTTTGATAACAGAAAAAAGTGGAAAAAAATATGGAATCAAGTAATTTATTGCAGTAGAAAATGTAGGAGTATTAAAAAATCAAAATTTTAATTTGTATAAATAATCTTTATAGATTAGATGATAATCTTTTTTTAGATTTTAAAGATTATAAACATGAAGATAAAATTAATATTTTATTTTGGATTCCACAAATTGATGAAGTGGGTTTAAGAAACTTATCTAATAAGCGTTTTGAACTAAAAAAATATTCTGCTGTTTCATTAAGTCATAAATTAATTGATAAGAATATATTTCCAATTATAAATATAGATAAAAGTTTTGAGAATGTTCTAAATTATCAAATTAAATCGCTCAAACCAGATAAATTATTGATTAGAGAACCTATATATGACAATGAAATTAAAATTTTAAATAAAATCGAAAACAGTTTTAAAAGTTTGGAAATTGTCAAAATTCCTCTCCAAGGCCTCATAAATCATAAAGAATTCATAGAGTCATATGGATTCCCTGAAACATTTAGCAAATTTAGAAAAATTGTAGAAAAAAACAATCTAATACTAAATCCCATTGACACAAAAAAGAATTTTATAGATTTTAAAGTTCGCTCAAATCTTAATAAAGAATATGAAAGAATAGTTGATATAGAGAAGTTTTCTATTAAAGATTTTATAAATTATTTAAAAAAACATGTGAAATCATATAAGGAAACAAGAGATCAAATACATGGTCAAAACATATCATCACAATTATCTGTTCCTTTGTCTCTTGGAATTTTATCACCAAGGAGAATAGTTAAGTTAATTAATGAGTATGAAAAAAATGTTTTGTCTAATCAGTCAACCTATTGGTTAAAGTTCGAGCTTTTATGGAGAGAATACTTTAAGTTATTAGGCTTTTATCATGGTTCGAGAATATTTAATCCTAAGGGTATTTCTCAAAATGAAAACGTTATTCAGCACCCAGAAGTTTATGACTGGAGCAAGTTAGAATTCAAGGATGATTTGGTTTTTTCAATTAATGAACAATTAGTAAAAACAGGCTATATAACTAATAGAGCTAGGCAGATTTTTGCAAGTTATTTTATAAATAATCTCAAATTAAGCTGGTTGTCGGGTGCTAGATATTTCAAATCATATTTAATGGATTACGATACAGAGACAAATTATGGAAACTGGATGTATATTGCGGGAGTGGGTACAGATCCTAGAGGAGGAAGAGTTTTCAATTTAGAAAAACAAAAAAACGTGTATGATCCAAATATGGAATATAGAAAAAAATGGCAGATTTAATCACAGGGTATTTCTTTTTATAAAATTTTCAGCTTTGCTAAAGATATTTTCTTTTCTATTCTTATCCATTTTCTCTAAATTTCTAACCATCATTGATAATCTTGGATTTTTTGAAAAAAACGTTTTATTTTTTTGAATAAACCTCCAATATAAACCATCCATAATTTCACACCAATCACCTTTTTTAAAATCCATCATCTTTAAAAAATAATTAGAACCACAAATGTAGGGTTTTGTTGCAAATATTCCTCCTTCACTAAATAGACCCATACTGAAGACATTTGGTTTCATTACCCAGTCATAAGCATCTACAAACATTTCCATGAACCATTTGTAAACTTCCTTAGGTTTAATTTCACATAAATTCATTATATTAGATAAAATCATTAATCTCTCAATATGATGCGACCATCCATTTTTTAAAACGTTTCTAATAGCATGGTCTAATGGTTCTAGACCAGTGGTACCACTATACCATGTGTCTTTTAGTTTGTTTTCATTGTTAAAAAAGTTTCCTTTTTCCATATCATGTGAAAAATTATCATATATTCCTTTCATGAATTCCCTCCAACCAATTAGTTGCCTTATATAGCCCTCTAAAGAATTCAGTCTAAATTTGTTTTTTAAATCTTTTTTTAATATTTTATTAATGATTTCTTCGGGAGTAATTAAGCCCAAATTAATATAGGGGCTTAAAGCGCTATGAAAAAGTATTTGATTTTTTTGACTGACAAAATCTTCATAATCCCCAAAAAAATTAAGTTTATAATCTATAAAAAAATCTAATTTTTTTTCAATTTCATTCCTATCAGTACTTAGCCAAAAATTAGAGGTATCACCAGGATTATCTTTAAATATTTGATTAACTAGCTTTTCGGTACTTTTAATATGAACATTTTTTTTTGATTTTAAGTCTGTAGGAATGAGAATATCCTTTGGTAATCTTTTTCTATTCTCTTCGTCAAAACTCCATTTACCACCTGTAGGGTTATTATTTTCATCAATTAATATTTTTAAATCTTTCCTTATTTTTTTGTAAAAGTTTGCCATCAGGGGTTTTTTATTTTGTGATAAAAATTCTTTAAAAAATTGTTTATCTTTTATGAACATAGGTGATTTTAATATGTTCCATGTAATTTTATTTTTATTAACAAATTTTCTAAATTTTTTTTCAAAATCATTATCTTGGAATTCAAAAGTCGTAACTGATTTAGACTTATTTTTTAAAATATTTTTTTGTAAAAAATCAAACAGATTACTTTTTAAATTTTTATTATTTAATTCATTGTATTCAACTTTAAAGCCCTTTTTTATAAGATTGTCTTTATATGATCTCATTGATGATAATATGAATTGAATTTTTAATTTATGGTATTTAAGTTTCGAGCAAATATTAAAACTTTCAGACATAATAAAAATATTTTTATTTTTAAAATCTTTGATATATTTATTTGGAAAAAGTTGATTCCCTAATAAAAAGAATATGTCCATAAATTTAATATACGGAAAATTTGTAATAAATCTCTAAAAAGTTTTACCCAGAGTATTCAACTATATTTCTTTGTGTTTCATATAGTTTAACGGAAATACTAAAGTCAGGATTTATTTCATCCCTTAAAATATTCCAAATTACGACTGCAATGTTCTCAGCAGTAGGAATAAGATTCTTAAATTCTTCTGTATCTAAGTTTAGATTTTTATGATCGAATCTATCACAAACTTTTTTTTCAATAATCCCGCTTAAATATTTCATATCAATTAAATATCCAGATTCCTTATCTATTTCACCTGTAACGGTAACTTCTAAATCGTAGTTATGCCCGTGATAATTTTTATTATTACATAATCCGTAAAATTCAGCATTTTTCTCTTCACTCCAATCATCATTGTGAAGTCGATGTGCCGCATTAAAATGTGATTTTCTAGTAACTGATATCATCTCTGTAACAATTCAACTTTATAACCATCTGGATCTTCCACAAATGCAAGTATTGAAGTACTTCCTTTCATAGGACCTGGCTCTCTAGTAATTTTACCACCTTTCGTTTTAATTTCATCGCATATTGCAAAAATATTCTCTACCCCCAATGCGATGTGCCCAAAACCCTTACCAATTTCATAATTACTTATACCCCAGTTATAAGTTAGTTCTAAGAAGGGCTCTTTATCATTTTCATCAAAACTCAGAAATGCTAAAGTAAACTCCCCATGCGGATAATCCTTTTTTTTTATTAATTTCATACCTAGTAACTCAGTATAAAATTCAATAGATTTATCTAAATTACCAACTCTAATCATTGTATGTAAATACTTCATTTAGAAATTTTAATTTATTGGATGTATGAAGTAAAGTTATAGAATGGATGAACTGTTTGAATGTAATAAATTATCTAAATCTTATTTAAATAAAAAAGTTTTTGAAAATCTTGAATTAAAAATTAGGAAAAAATCCATTTTCCAAGTTTGTGGCCAAAATGGATCAGGAAAGACTACACTTTTGAAAATTTTATCTGGCCTAGACAAGGATTACAGTGGAACAGTAAATTTTAATAATAAAGAAATTCAAAATATAGAAAATGATTTTTACAAGGATGTATTGTTTTTACCCTCCGTTCCATCATTTTATAATGATTTATCTCTAAGAAAAAATTTAGAATTTTTTTCTAAAATTTATCAAAATAATATAAATTTTGATGATGATTTGATGAACCTCTTAAATCTAAAAAAAATTTTAAATGAAAATATTACAAACTTATCGGATGGTCAAAGGAAAAAAGGCCAGCTATTTTTTGCCATCTCAATTTCTCCTAAGGTTTTAATATTTGATGAACCTTTTAACTTTATTGATGACTCTACACAAGAAATAATTCAGAATTATATTAAAAAAATAAATAATAACAAAGACTCAACGATTATATTTTCGGATAATTCAATAAGAAGTTATCAATTTGAAATTAACAGAAAGGTTGACTTGAAAAATGTTTAGAATAATCATAATTTTTTTAAGTAAAGATTTTTCAATAGAATTCAATGAAAAAATTAATTTCTTTTACACTTTAATACTTCTATCTACTTTTAGTTTAATTTTTACATCTTTTCTTGAAAGTGATTATATTCTATTTTCCTATTTTATGACTTTATTAATTACTAATATGATATTAAGTCAAAGAATTGCTAGAAGTGAATCATCAAATAATCAAGAACTTGTTGCTTATAATCTCCCTATCGATTTATCTGTTTTTTGTATGTCAAAGATACTATTTAATATTTTTATTTATTTATTACAGGCGATACTCCTTGTATTGTTTTATAATCTATTTTCTCAAAATTATAAAATTGATATATCTACAAGTTTTATTTTGTTTACATTAGTTTATGCAATTGGTCTTGCATGTCTATTAACAACATTTTCTTTAATGCTAGAAAGGATTAAGTCTGAAGGACAATTTATGTTTATTTCTATTTATCCATTGGTTCTACCTTTTCTTTTTCTTTCTTTTAATTCATTGGATAATCTTATTTTAGGTTCATATGAAGATCTTATTAATTCTTTCAATTTTCAAGTATTATTAGCTTTCGATATACTTATGTTTGTAATTTGTCCAATTTTATTTAGTTATGCTATAAGAAGGTAAATTTATGTATCAAAAATTAATTTATTTTTTATTATTTATAACAATGCCTGTTGCGATATATATGAATTATTTATATGCTCCGACTGAAAGGATAATGGGAGATATACAAAGAATTTTTTACTTTCACATGGGATATGTTCTTGTTTTTACTTTTGCATTTTCTGTAAATCTTTATTATTCAGTTAGATTTTTACTAACTTCAAATATAAACTTTTCACATAAAGCTTACTGTCATGCTGAAATTGGTGTCCTTTTTACTTTTTTAACAATAGTTTCGGGAATGTTTTGGGCAAAACCTGTTTGGGGAACATGGTGGACATGGGATCCTCAGTTGACTACAACCTTTGTTTTATTGGTTTTATATGGAAGTTACTTATTTTTTTATAAGTTCTCAATTAAATCAAATACACCAAAATATGCTGCTGTTTTTGCGATTATTAGTTTTATTGATTTACCAATTGTTTATATATCAGTTCGTGTAATGCGAGGTATATCCCCAGTTGTTTTT
>CEUQ01046808.1_pt1 | contig 31461 bp, 30 predicted proteins | sample 361491 | NCBI WGS metagenome assembly CEUQ01 (sample SAMEA2622796, study PRJEB7988) | marine metagenome | biome: marine biome (ENVO:00000447); feature: marine epipelagic mixed layer (ENVO:xxxxxxxxx); material: "saline water (ENVO:00002010), including plankton (ENVO:xxxxxxxx)" | depth 120 m | reverse complement strand
AAAGAAAAGAATCAAAATTTTCTAATTTTTCAAGAATTTTTTTAGATGTGAATAGACAGGTGCCAGAGGCATAACTAATTTTCTCAATATTATTACTTTCTTGAACATGTTTTTCTCCTTTACCTCGTGAATATCCAAATCCAAATAACTGAATGAATTGTCCTGAGCTCAATAACATATCATGATCAGTTGTAGCAAGAATTTTTGGCTGATAGATACCTTCACCATTTTCTTGAAATGCATGAATTAATTCATAGAGCCAGTTAGGATTTACAATCGTATCAGGATTTAACACAACAACAAAATCTCCTTTTGAAGCCCTAATTCCTATGTTATTTCCCTCACAATAACCAAAATTTTTTTCATTTTCTATCAATTTAATATTAGGAAATTTTTCTTTACATTCTCTGTATGTTTTATCAGAAGAAGCATTATCAACTAAAATTATTTCAAAATTTACTTTTTCGGTTTTATTAATTGATGTAATACAATCATCAAGTAATTTTCCTGCATTATAATTTAAGATAACAATGCTAACTAAAAATTCAGTAGATTCACTCAACTTAAAAAATTCCTATGAAAAATCCTTCATGTCAAAACTTGGAGGAAAAGTTCTTAATGTTTTACTAGAATTCCATTTACGCTCTTGAGACTTGATTATTCTTTTTACTTGATCTTCTTTAAGATTTAACACGGAACATATTTCATCTAGTGAAATTGATTGTTCTTTTGCGTATAACAAAAGATCAATGATTTCATAAGGTAAACTAAAGAAAAATTCTTCATCACTTACATCAAAACTCCAGGTATCAGGAGATGCCTTTCGTTGTAATATTTCATTTGGGATATTAAGAAATTCTGCTAATTGATATACCTGAGTTTTGAACAAATTTACCAAAGGTTCTACATCTACTCCTCCATCACCATATTTTACAAAATATCCTTGTTGAAATTCTGCTTTATTTGTGGTACCACAAACTAAAAAATTATTTTTCTCAGCATAATAATATAATCGACTCATACGCGTTCTATGTTTAATATTCGTAGCAGCAGTCATTGTAAGATAATCATTCAATGAAACTTTGATTTTGTGAATTTGATTTTGTGAGTCTTGTATTTCAAGATAGGGTATACTGAGTCCATCATTATCAAAATTTTCTGAGAAAATTAATCGATATTTACATGAATTATTAAAATTAGGAAATAATTTTTGTACTATTTCTTCTCTTATTTTGTATACTGATGCAGAATCTAGAATTGAAGTAATATCATCTATTATGTATTTAATACCCAAATTTTTACATAATTTTCTTGCTAATTCTTGACTTGCTGAATTAGATTCTTTTTCTGGTAAAATTAATCCTATAATATTTTCTTTACCTACAGCATTAGATGCAAGTGATGCAGCAACTGCAGAATCAATACCCCCGCTTATACCAACAACGATACCACGTTTTCTATATTTTTCAATAGTTTGAGTATGTATGAAAGATTCCAATGACTTTGTAAGATTCTTAATATCTTCAATGTATAATGAGTTTTTTGAGAAAACCAATTTTATCACAATGAAATTTTTGTACCTTCACCTAAGAGTAAAACTTTTTCATCATCAGTATTAATTGTTATAGAAGAATTTGATGCAAGTATACTGTTTCTAATTTTCATATTAGAATCAATTACACAATTTTCCATAACAATAGAGTTTTGGATGTTACAATTTTTTAATTTAGAGTTATCACCAATGCTAACATTTGGGCCTATTATAGAATTTTCGCCTATTGTACAATTTTCACCAATGATACATGGACCTAATATTTTCGAACTTGTTGAGATTTTTGAGTTATTTCCAATCATGGTATTACCAGAAAGTTCAGTACCATTTTCTTTTATACCAAAAAAATATGGTTCCATATTTTTCAAAACTTCACCATTTGCATGTATTATATCATCAGGTGTGCCAGTATCTTTCCAGTAATCAGTGATCATTTCAAAATTTATCATATTATTTTCTTCTAGCATCATTTGTAATGCATCTGTTATTTCTAATTCATTTCTCCATGACGGTTTTAGTCTGGAAAATATATCAAAAATTTTTGTTGTAAGAAAATAGATTCCAGTTACTGCTAAATTTGTAGAAGGGTTTTTTGGTTTTTCAACAATTTTAGTAATTTTGTTATCTACAACATCAGCGATACCAAATCTTTCAGGATTTGATACATTACATAAGAGCACAAGTGCGTCATCATCAGAGGATTCAAATTTCTTTGAAATATCAGATATTGATTTTTGTATGATATTATCACCTAAAAATACAAGAAATTTCTCATTTCCTACAAAGTTTTTACATAAATTTATGGCATGTGCAATACCTTTAGGCTCATCTTGTTCGATGTATGATATTTGTACGTTAAATTTTGAACCATCTCCATAATATTCTCTAACTTTATTCGAACCTATTCCACCTACAATTATTGCTATTTCAGTAATACCACAATTTCTGATGGTTTCTAAACAATATTCAGACATAGGTTTGTTTGCAATGGGTAAAAGTTGTTTTGGACCAGTATGCGTTAAAGGTCTTAATCTTGTACCATGTCCTCCGTGTAAAATTATTCCTTTCATTTAATATCAGATCTCACTAATTAATTAGAACTTTTCCAAGGAGTAGGATTCAATACAGTGGCAGTAAGATTGTTAAGAATTTCAGGATTATTAAGATACCAATTGATTGTTTTTTCTAGACCTTCATCAAAATTAAATTTTATTTTCCAACTTAATTCTTCAGAAATTTTATTTGAACTCATACTATATCGAAAGTCATGTCCAGGACGATCTTCAACAAACTCAATTAGATCCTCAGATTTATTCATAATTTTCAAAATTTTCTTTACTATTGTAAGATTATCAACTTCATTATTAGCAGATATATTATAAGATTGTCCAGATTTACCTTTGAAAAGTGCTAGGTTTACTGCGTCACAATGATCGTCTACAAATATCCAATCACGTATATTTTTTCCGTTTCCGTATATCGGGATTTTTTTATTTTGGTTTGCCAAGATGATAGTTTTTGGAATAAGCTTTTCAAAAAATTGTCTTGGACCATAATTATTTGTACAACGAGTTACAACAACATCAGATCCATAAGTCACAAAATAGGAATTAATAATTAATTCAGCTGCTGCTTTTGTAGAAGCATAAGGACTTGAAGGATTGAATTTTGATTTCTCAGTAGCTGTATTTTCAGATAAGCTACCAAATACCTCATCTGTAGATATTTGAACCATTCGTTTTTTTTGTTTTGTAGTAATATCTAGAATTGTAAATGCACCCCTAATGTTTGACACAAGAAATGGATTTGCATCATTGATACTTCTATCAACAAATGATTCTGCAGCGAAATTTATTACCATATCACATTTTTCAATTTGTTCTTCCATGAATTTTTTATTTGTAATATTGCCTTTGCGAAATTCATAGTTTAAATGATTTTTTAGGTTTTCAAGATTTTTGATATTTGAACCATCTAATTGAGCATCAATATTTAGAATCTTAGCATCTGGATTTTCATTCAAAAATTTTATTATAAAATTACTTCCGATAAATCCTAGACCTCCAGTTACAAGTAATTTCATATAATTCAGATTTTTCAAATATTAATAAAATATTGTATGGGAAACATCTAATCTATCAATCCAAACTTTTATTGGTCAAATCGTAGACTTTTTCAGATGGAAAAAGAAGATTTTTCAGTTTTTGACTTGGAAACACATGAAACCAAAGATATTACGGATTCTCATATTAATGGGGAATTAACTGTAATTTGGAGAGATTGGGATAAAATTATCAACAATCCTGAAATGATTTATCTGAATTTAGTAAATCCAGGTGAAATTAAAGGCCCCCATATTCATAAGAATAGAACGAGTTATTTTTACTGTTTACAGGGAGAAATGGTTATTGTTATTCAGGATAAAAATGGAGAATATCATGAGATTGAAGCTGATTCAAAAAATTCAAAATTGATTTCGGTGTCAAATGGTATTGGTGCAGCAATTATTAATCCAACAAATAATGTTTCAAAAATATTAGTTATGGCAGATATAGCATGGAAACCAAATGATAATGAAATGGAAAATGTAAAATTTAAAAATTATGATTTTGAGAAATGGAAAAATAATTAATAAAATAATTTTCGGTATGTTTTATCACAAAAACGATTAGTATGGAATTAAAAAAAATAAAAGATATAGTAGCTTTAGGAAGTGGAGATGTTTTTGGTAGCATATTATCAGCTATTTTTTGGTTTTATTTGGCAACACAGATTGAACCAAGCAAATATGGAGAAATTCATTGGTTTGTGGGAATTGCGAGTATTTTTAGCTATATTGCACTATTTGGTACAGTAAATACTATAACAGTTTATACTGCAAAAGGAATTAACATTCAATCTGCTCTCTATACAGTTTCGCTAGTAGCTAGTGCTATACTCTCAATAATTGTAATTATTATTTTTCCATCTTTTTACAATATTGATTCAGGTGTTCTAATGATAGCATATGTCATAAATCTTTTAGCGGTGGGAAATTTACTAGGAACAAAATCATTTACACAATATTCAAAATATGTTTTTGTACAGAAGGGATTGACATTAATCTTAGGAATAGGATTTTATTATTTATTTGGTTATGAAAGTATTTTATTTGCATTAGCGTTATCTTATGTTTTTTATATTAAAAGAATAGTTAATGTTTTTAAAAATACAAAAATAGAATTTGGCTTAATCAAACAAAAAATTGGTTTTGTTACAAATAATTATGTAATGTTCATAGTTGCAGGATTTAATGGTCAAATAGATAAGATAATAATTACACCATTACTTGGATTTACGTTATTAGGAAATTATAGTTTAGCATTACAAGCTATTAATGTAATGATGATAGTATCTACAATTTCATATAAATATCTCTTACCGAATGATGCAACAAATACAAATAATAAAAATTTCAAAATTACTGTAATAATTATATCAACCATTATAGCAATAATTGGAATTTTAATTGGACCTCATCTAATAGAAAATTATTTTACGGAATTCATTGATGCTAAAATCGCCATCCAAATAATGAGTTTATCAATAATTCCAGGCACGATATCTTTGCTAATTCAATCAGAATTTTTGGGAAATGAGAAAAGTAAGCCTATTCTGATAGGAAATTCAATTTCATTGATTACTTTGGTAGTAAGTATGATTGTTTTAGGCATAAATTTCGGTATAGTTGGATTAAGTGTTAGTTTGGTAATAGCAAATTTATTCAAAGTGTTAACATTTCTTTTTTTCAAAAAAACAGGAGATAGATAATGCAAAAAAATGAAATATTAGATAAAAAATATACAATTTTCCCTTTATGCCTGATAGTAATTCTAGGATTAGTAATAAGATTTTATTATTTTCCTTTTGATGTGCCTTTAGCAACAGACGGATTTTTTTCATTTGTTTATTCTACAAAAACTATTTTTGATGGAAGTATTCCAATTGGATTTACAAGCACCAATACCGGCTGGGCTTATCTTTTATCTCTAATATTCACACTTTCTGGTACAACAGAGCCATTACACATGATGAATATTCAACGATTAGTTAGTATCATTTTTTCTACAATAGTTATAATTCCAGCATTTTTTATTTTTAAAAGATTTGGCTCTAGTCAAATAGCTCTATTCGGATGTTTGATCTTAGTACTTGAACCAAGATTATTATTAAATTCACTTGAAGGACATGGGTATTCATTATTCATATTTTTGTTTGTATTGTCACTTTCATTTTTTCTAAGAAGAACAAATTTATCATTAATTTTTGCATTTGTAGGTATATCTTTTGCATCAGTGGTTAGATATGAAGCAATTTTATTATTAATTCCATTTTCAATAATGTTTTTTATAAATTCTGAGAGAAAAAATAATCTATTAAAATTTTTTATGCTAATTTTAATTGTTAGTATAATTCTTGTTCCAATTTCACTAATGAGAATGGAAGCAACACAAGAATATTGTTATGATTCATTCATGGGAAAAATTTGTGGTATGGATGGAATAATGAATAATTTTCAAAATAGGGTAGAGAGTATTAATGATAAAATTTTAGGAAATCCAGACACTGATGATGCAATATATAATTCAGAAGACCCTATGATCAATCATTTTATAATATTAAGTTTTAGTAATCTGTTAAAATTTTTAGGAATTATTCTAATTCCTTATTTTTTCATATTTGTAGGCATGTTTCTTATTAAAATTAAAAGAAAAAATGATTTAAAAATTAATAGGGAGTATTTTTTCATTATTTTTTCAAGTTGTATAATGCTACTACCTGCGATATATGCATATGGTAGAGGAATGGAAGAATCTAGATATGTTCTAGTACTCATACCACTAATTTGTATAATTTCAATTTCAGGCATAAAATCACTACCAAAAATTTTTAACAGTAAAACTATAATGATTTTCTTAATTTTTATAGTGATTACAACAACAATTGTTTTTGTAAATATTGAAAAAAGAGATTACATACATGATAAAGAATCATTTTTAGTTTCTCAAGAAATAATCAAATTAACTAGTACTACGAATATGTATGATCAAGATGGTTACATTAAAACTGCATCACTAATAGAATATTGGCCAGAACTTCCAGAACATGACAAAGTAGGAAAAATAAAAAATGAATTTCAAAAAATATCATTAAAAGAATATGAAACCATTGAAGAATTAATCAGACAAAATGAAAATCTAGAATTTCTGGTGGTAGATGAAAATACAGACATATTTAGAGAATTAAGAGATGAAACAAAAAAATATCCATATTTGGAGAAAAAATTTGATTCAAAAGATCTAGGTTATACGAATAGTTTTCAAATTTATAAAATAAATTATCAAAAATTAGGAAATATGTAATTTGAAACAACAGTTACAATTATGTTAATTTTTTGAGAAAAAATTATTTAACATATTCTGAAACACGTTTTTCATCATCACTGAATATTACACCCACGGTTCTCAATAGAGTAACTTGTTTTTCATTACAAAAATTTTTTAGTGTTTGGATATATTTTGTAAAATCTTCAGAATTCCCATTTTTCTTTTTTATATTTGTAAAAAGGTCATCATGATCTAACATGACTATTTTTTCTTTATTAGAAATTTTATTTACTATTTCAGAAATATTGTCTACTGCTGTTGGACTTTCAATTTTTGGTACCAAGACTATTCTATCAGGAACTTTTTCTAAAAATTCTTCTAAATCTTGTTCAGAATCAACATTTGAAATTGCTAGATAACTAATTTGAGCATATTCAGAGAATAAAGGAATTAAATCATCTAATGTATATCGATTATTAGGAGGTTTGATTCTTTTGATGGGAAGATCTAGGAATATCTTATGAGAAGTATGGAGTTCAAGAATCTTTTTCAACTCTTCAATGCTACTGCACCAAGCCAAATTTACCCGAAAAATTGTATCAGAAGGTATGTCAAATCCATAGTTTACAATATTTTGGGAAATAATTTTCATCAAAAAAATTGATATTAAAAATATTATAAAATGTTACTATTAATTAGCGGACTTTATAAGATGTATTTCTAAAAACCTATCAAATGCAGAACATTTTCTCTTCTAAAGCCAATGTTTTGCAATTTCTTGAGAATAAGATTAGTAAATCACAAATTGAAAAACAATTTGTTTTCACAATATCGGAATGGAATGATAAAGAAATTATTCTTAATCATATAAAAAATACTTTTAAGAAAGGTCCAATTATAGTTCGTAGTTCAGCAATTGGTGAAGATTCAATTGAAAAATCGGATGCAGGGAAGTATACAAGTATTTTGGGTATTCAGATAAATAATAAAAAATCAATAGCAAATGCAATAGAATCTGTAATTAAATCTTATAAAAAAAATAAAAACATTAATAAAAAAAATCAAATTCTTATACAAAAACAAACACTAAATTCAAAGACTAGTGGAGTTATTTTTACTACAACTCCAAATAATGATTCACCATATTTTATAATAAATTATGAAGACACAAATTTAACAGATTCCATTACTAAAGGCATAGGTAGTAATACCGTAAAAATTTATAAAGAAATTTCAAAAAACGCTCTACCAAAAAAATGGAAAAAATTAATTCTAGCTGTAAAAGAAATTGAAAGAATAACAAATAATGAAAAATTAGATATTGAATTTGCAATAACAAATAATTCAATCATTATTTTCCAAGTTCGTCCTCTGACTATGATAAAAGAAAAAATTTCTAAAAAAATGAAAAAAGAAATTAAGAAAAAAATTAGAATTAATCAAAAAAAAATTGTTCATTATAGAAAGAAATTAGATAATAATTCAAAGATGGTTTTTTCAAATATGACCGACTGGAACCCGGCTGAAATTATTGGAAGTAATCCTAATGAACTTGATTATTCAATTTACGATTACTTGATAATGAAAGATAGTTGGAGTAAAGGAAGAGAATTGCTTGGATATCATAATCCAAAAATCGGATTAATGCAAAAATTTTGTGGTAGACCATATGTGAACGTTAATGCTAGTTTTAGCTCATTATTACCGTCTAAGATTAGCAGTAAATTAAGAAAAAAATTAACAAATTATTTCTTAACAAAATTAGAAGAAGATCCTCAACTTCACGATAAAGTTGAATTTGAAATTCTATTCACGTGTTATGATTTTTCATTAAAAAAGAGAATGAAAGATTTATTGAATTATGGTTTCACAAAAAATGAATTAAAAATAATTAAAAATAATTTATTAGAATTTACAAATAGATTAATAGAATTAACACCTATGATTCTAAAGAACACCCAAGAATTTTTAGAAATTTTGGAAAATAGAAGAAAATCAATAAACAGCGGAAGTAATTATGAAGAAAAACTTTCAGAAGCAGAAACGTTACTTCAAGATTGTAAGAAATATGGAACTGTTCAATTTGCAGCAATTGCAAGATTATCATTTGTAGCAAAAATTCTATTAAATGGATTACCAAAAATTTCAAAAATAGATAAATTCCAAATTGAAAAATTTATGAATTCAATTTCTAGTCCCGTCTCAGAATTTCAAAATGATTTATTTGAATTAAAAAAGAGAAAAATAAGTAAAAATGAGTTCTTGGAAAAATATGGTCATTTAAGACCAGGTACATATGACATAACGGTTAATAGATATGATAAGACACCTGAATTTTTAAAAAATTTAAAAATTTTGAATATGAAAAAATTGTCAACTGCCAAGCCCTTTAAAAAAAATATAGATTCAATATTAAAGAAACATGGATTAATTTTTAATGAATTAGAATTTTTTGATTTTGTTAAGGAAACAATTTATCTCAGAGAAAAATCTAAATTTGAATTCACAAAAAATCTTAGTGATGCAATAGAACTTATTGCTGCATCAGGTGAAGAACTTGGATTCTCAAGAAAACAACTTTCACAGTTATCTTTTTCAGATATTAAAAAATATAAAATTTTGAAGAAAAAAGAATTAAAAGAATTTTGGAAGAAAAAAATTCAGAATAATAACAAAGATAAAGAGATTACATCTCATGTTGAATTACCTCCAATATTTTTTTCACAGGATGATTTAATGTTTATCGAACATTATATAGCTAAACCAAATTTTATTACTGAAAAACAATTAATTTCTGATACAATATTATTACAAAATTTTGAACATTTAGAAAGAATAACATCAAAGATTGTTATGATCGAAAATGCAGATCCTGGATTTGATTGGATTTTTACAAAAAATCCTGCAGGTTTGATAACAAAATATGGTGGTATGGCCTCACATATGGCAATTAGATGTGCAGAATTGAATCTTCCGGCAGCAATCGGTTGTGGTGACATTTTATTTGAAAATTTGAAATCCAGTAGCAAAATCTCCCTAGATTGTAAAAATAAGGATATTTTGATTCTAAACTATAAACAAAAAAATGATTATTATGAAGAAAAAAAATTATTAAAATCTCTAGGATACATTAAATAGAATATAATAAAGCATACTTCCACAAAGAAATCTATAATGAAAAGAATTGGAATATCTCTTAGAGTTCAAAAAATTGAGAAAATTAATGAGAAAAGAGATGCTATTAGTCATGATTGGATTAATTTTTTACAAGCATTAGATTATTTGCCTATTTTAATCCCAAATAATTTAAAAAACGTTGGAGATTTTATTTTAGAATTAAAATTAGATGGCGTGATTCTTTCTGGTGGGGACAACATAGGTGAATTTCCAGAGAGAGATATGACGGAAACAAAAGTATTAGAATATGCAATAAAAAATTCTATACCAGTACTAGGTGTTTGTAGAGGAATGCAATTAATTAATACATTTTTTGATGGAGCGATTAGTAAGAATATGAATTCAAGTCATGTAGGAGTAGAACATGATGTAGAAATTACAGATTCAAATTTTATAAATTTCTTAGGAGACAATTCACTAAAAGTAAATTCTTTTCATAATAATTTAATTAAAAAAGAAGATATTGGTAATAATCTAATGATTTTTGCCCAATCAGAAAATGATTCTACAATAGAAGGATATTTTCATAAAGAATTACCTATTGTCGGAGTAATGTGGCATCCTGAAAGAGACAAAGAGAGAGAAAACCAATCAAAAATTGTAGATATCATCTATAACAAAATAGCTTGGCAGAATAATTGAAAGGAATAATTTTAGCAGCAGGGGAAGGTAAGAGATTACGTCCTCTTACAGAAAATCTTCCAAAAGCTATGATTAATTTTTGTGGGATGACTTTGTTAGAAAGACAAATTGGAATTATGAAGAGATGTAATATCAATGATATAGTAGTAATTACTGGTTACATGGCAGAAAAAATTAACATTCCAGGTATTAACTACATACAAAATAAGAATTTTGAAAAAACAAATATGGTGGAGACATTGTTTTGTGCAGAGAAGGAATTAGTAGGAGATGTAATTATTTCATATGCAGATATTATCTATGAACAGAATGTGTTAGACAAACTAATCAAATCTAAAGAAAAGATTTCCATAGTAATTGATAATCAGTGGGAAAGATATTGGAAGATGCGGTTTGATGAACCGCTAAAGGATGCAGAAAGTCTAAAAATTAATGAATATGGAGATATTTCAGAGATAGGACAAAAAGCAGATAGTATAACAGAAATTCAAGGACAGTACATTGGACTATTGAAATTTAATTCTTTAGGGGTAAAAGTTTTGAAAAATTTTTATAAAAAATGCAAAGATGAGGCAAAAAATGGAAAAAATATACTTAATTCAAAAATTCCATTTGAGAGATCTTATATGACAGATTTGTTACAAGGCCTGATTTTATCAGGAAATAAATTGAAACCAATAACTATTGAGAAAGGATGGTTAGAATTTGATTCAATTAATGATTATGAACTTTATCAAGATATGTATAAAGAAAAAAATCTTAATGAATTAATAGATTTGGAGAAATAAAATGAAACCAAATATTATTTTTGTTTTATTAGACGGTTCAAGACATGATCGAATGAAAATTTCACCAGAATTTTCAGAATTATTGAATGAGGGAACATTATTGAATAATGTTAGCACTGCAATCCCTTACACATTTGGATCAATAAATGTAATTTTAACAGGTCAATATGGTAAAGAAAATGGAGTAGATGGTTATTATCAGGTCGGAAGTCTAAAGACGAGCATTCCTACTCTCTCAGAAATTTTACAAGAAAATGGATATTTTACGTCACGTGGATTAATCAACGATAAAATTCTTTCATCTAGAGGATTCGACATTAGAGAAGAATTTAATGAATATGAGGTTGATCTAGACATTTCACATCCAGAATTGATTAATGAGACTTTTAAAAGAGCACAAGGTAAACCGTTCTTTACATTCTTACAATTCACAAGAATTCACACGGTGACTGTTACAGAAGTATTAAAAAAATTTGAATGGGATGATCAGGAATTTTATGATAATATACAAAACAATATGGAACAATATGATAAGACATTCCAAGAAGCAGGCAAATATGCCAAGAATATTTTTGATACAGTAAAAAAATTAGGAATTCAGGAAAAAACGATAATAGTATTTTTTACAGATCATGGGACAGGGGTAGGAGAACGTTTTGGTGAAAGAAACTATGGTTCATTCACTTATGAAGAGACAATAAGAACATTTTATCATTTTATTGGATATGGAATTAAAAAGAAGAATATTTCTGAATCATTAAAATCAACAATTGATGTTTTTCCAACAATCTTAGATTTATGTAATATTAGAATCACAAGTCAAGTTCCAGGAGAAAGTTTTTCTTCATTCTTGAAAGGTGATGAAAAAGTTTTGAAAGATCGTGAATTTACATTTTCTGAAACAGGTGCATTGCATGGACCATATCCATCACCTGAAAAATCAAATGTTTTTTGTATTAAATCACCTAATTACAAATTAATTTTTCTAAGAGACCCAGAAAAATGGGAATTATATGATTTATCACACGACCCAAAAGAATTACATAATGTTGCTGGAACAGGATTAGAAATAGAGAATTTATTGAAAGAAAAACTTCTTGAATGGATTAATCGTTAGTAGAGCAATCTAATATTGCAATGTGCTTTAATGTTGGATGAATTATAAAATAAGTTTCACCAATTGATGGATCCTGCTTTTTAGTATTAGAGAATAAATTTTTGTTTAACATTGTTACCATCTCAATCAAAGTTTCGGATCTAATATGAGGATCATACACATCGTCCAAGTATTTATGAGAAGGTTTTTCAAAATATTTTTGATGTAAAATATCACCAGTGTCAAGATTTTGGTCCATGATAAAAGCAGTAACACCAGATCTGCCTTCGTCTAAAATACTATAATAAAAACAGGTACTCCCACGATATGATGGAACTATACCTGGATGAAAATGAATGAATTTAGTTTCTAAGGAGAGGATTTCATCTCGTAATATTCCGCCACCAGAAAATAGTATCAAATCAATAGATGAGTTCCTAATGTAGTCAATTAGTTCTGAATTGTTAATATCAACAAATGGAAATTCTTGAAAATCAAGATTATTTTCTTTTAGAGTATCAATTACAGATTTGGATATATCAAAACCATGATTTTTTGATTGTTGTATCAATTCATTAGAAAAAATTTTTTCAGATCTATTATCATTCATGAAAATTATTAAATCTAATTTTATTTTATTTTTCAAAATTTTTTGAATGTATGCTTTTGAGCGTGAATCTGGAGTCAGGATTATTCCAATAGTCATAAATTTATCCCCTTATTTTTTAATAAATCATTTACAAAATCCAGTTCATAACTTATTGCATGATAAATGTAAAGTAGTGTAACTGAATCATCAATTGAATTAATTCTAGAGCATAAGATATCATTTAGTTTTAGTAGTGTGTTAAGAAATTTTAAATTTTTAGTAGTTTCAAAAATTTTGGCGCAGACTATAGAAAAAAGAGCATAATTTAGCATAATGGAAAAATTTTCTGAATGATTAAGTGTTTTAGAATCATAATCAGAAAAAATTTTTTTATTAACTTCAAAACTTTTTAGAAGTTTTTCTATGAATTTTGGCATATTATGTTCTGTATAATTTTTGAGAAAATATCTGAGAAATACCTCAGTATTGTATCTGGAATTTTTAATATCAAAAAGATTCACTGCTTCATCTATTTCTTGTCCAGAAGAAAGACCACCGTAAAAAGTGGCTTGTTCAATAGGAATTCTTTTTGAGATAGAATTTTGAATGTTTTCTCGAGAATGTCTAAATGCAAGAAGGAATTCTTTACCATGAAATTGACTTTGTTGGTATTTTTGAGGAGATTTTAACAGATCAATTTCTGTGTAAGTATATTTCAATTATTTTCATAGTTTGTTAAAACATTCATAATATAAGATATGTTCATAAATTGTATGAAAGATCTTGAACAATTACATTCAAGGCTTCAAGGACATCTTCAAGAACAGAATGAAAAATGGGAACATTTTGTTTACTCAAAACAGGATGGATTCTATCAAGGATTGGAAGAAATAGATATCAAAGGTTCAAGATCATCTGAAAAACGTTTTCGAGAATACAATATTACTAAATTTTTGTCAAAAGAAAAAAAGGCCTTAGATATAGGAAGCAATTGTGGTTTTTTTTCAATTTTTATTTCAAAATATGTAAAGCATATTTCAGGTGTTGAAATAAATCCATATCTAACTAAAATTGCAAACGAAACAAAAGATTTTCTTGAGATAGAAAATATTCATTTTATTAATTCTTCTTTTGAAGAATTTAAAACTGATAAAAAATTTGATATAATTTTTTCATTAGCAAATGATTCAACAATTGATGATAATACAAAATTTAACTTTGAAGAATATATTGAGAAAATTAATAATTTATTAAATAAAGATGGATTAGTAATTTTTGAGAGTCAAGCTATTGATTCAATGATCTCTGAAAGATTTGAAGAAAAATTTAGATTTCTTGAACAAAAATTTAACATTATTGAAAAAAGAAAGATACAATCAGAATATCCAGTAAATGTTCCTGAAAGAGACTTTTTAGTTTTCAGAAATTAAATATATCCTAGTTTTTTCAATAAATCTTTTGCAGAATCCATATCTTTCTGAGAAAGTTCTGATTTATTCTTTCTTACAGATGAAGAATTAGTTATTTCTAAAATTTTTTTTTCAAATAATTCAATTTTTTGAGATTCTGTATCTGCTAGATTATTTTCTTCTAAGGGATCAGTTTTTAAATTGAAAAGAAATAATGATTCATTTTTTGATTCTTCATTTCTAAAATATTTGTAATTACTTGTTCTAATACCAATTTTGGGTTTGATATCATCATTATTCGGAATTGTTTGTAAAAGAATAGATTCTTCTACAAATTCTTCATCAGATAATAATGGAACTAAACTCCGACCATGAATATTATCAATAGTCTCAAATCCAAGTATTTGATTAATTGTAGGAAAAATATCTATATTCTTTATTTGATTAGGAATAATCTTGTTTTTTGGTACATTATAACCAACAAAAAGGAGTGGTATTCTACAAACTTCATCGTAAAGATTTCCAGTACTCATTACAGCATTTTCAAGTAATCTTTTCTCACGTGAACTGGTTTCTATATTATCTATTTGTTTAAGACGTTTTTGGAAGTTTTTGGTTAATGATTGATTTTTCTTGGAGGTGTATGTTTCTGATAATTTTTTTCTTACCGGAGACATGAATTCTGGAAAATTTGTTACGATTTTATGGCCTAATCTATAAGAAAGCTTTGAACTTGTATCTCTTTTTTGATTACTAGTTTTGTTTTCTTTTTCCATTGCAGAATCATATTCAGATGTTGGAGACCCATGATCGGCAGTAATTATTAGTAATGTATTAGAAAAATCAATTTTGGATAAGATTTTTCCAAGCCAAAAATCCATTGCAGACACCATTTTTTCATAATTATTCTTACCAAATTTACCATTATTGAAATTAGTCAATTTTGGATTGGAATTAATTTCAGCTGCTCCATGAAGATCCATGAGATGAATGTAGTAAAACCATGGCTGTTTCAGTGTAGTTAATTTTTGTTGAATAGTATTTCCAACATCATCGTATAATGTAGCAAAAGTATCAAAAATATTATAATTTTTAAAAATTTTGTTTAGACCTGATAATGCTATGATTTCTGGTAATTCTGCGAAAACATCATATTTGTTTTCTTCAAATTTTTGAATGAATGTTTTAAGATTTGAATTCATAAGAAGAAGATTACCATTTTTTTCTACACATTGAAAAGGATAGAGACCTGTCAAAACACTCGAATAAGATGGAACAGTAGTTGATCCAACAGATATTGCTTGTTCAAAAAATGTTCCTTCAGATACAAGTTTATCTAAGATCGGAGTGATTGATGTTTTTTCTTTTCCATGGAATTTTTTTGAACTAAAAGAATCTATCATCAGAAAGAGGACATTGGGATACATATTGAAAAATTTGATATTTAGATTAAAATGTCTTTTGTAGAAATAATACTAATCGTTAATGGGTAAAATTATTTATTGTAGAATTTTTTCAAGAATGAATTCTCTTGTATGATCAGAGATTTCATGTTTTGAGGTAGTCTCATCAATCATTATATCAAATTTTCCAGGACCCAATTGGTTAAGAATTTCTTTTATCTCAGATTCATATTGATCAGAAACTGTTCCAGAAAAACAACACGGATCGTTTAGAATAAAAATTTGGTAAAACTCTCTATTTTCTCCAAATGAACTCATCAAGTATATCTCAAAATAATTTGCAATTTTGTAAAATGATTCATTATACTGTTCATAATCACCAATATCTTTTGTATCATGTCGTAACGATAATGGAAGTGAGCCAGCAATAGAAAAACTTGTTGAGATTCGTTCATCAATTGAAGGATAAATTGTTGTTACCCATCCTCCACCTGAAATTCCAATCATAATGTAATTTTTAAAATCATAAAATTCATCTAAATAATTTAAAATTTTAGTAATTGGTGTGAAAAAATAACTCATTGGAGAGAAATCATCATTTTCTAAGAGATGAAATTGGTTATGAGAGACTAGTTTTAATTTTCCAAAATCCGAATCAACTAGAGGTTGATTATTCATTCCAAATAATGGCATTGAGAATGCTGCTACTGAATAACCATGTTTTATGAAATATGCAATTGTTTCTTTTCCATTAATAAAACCACCAGAATGACCTTGATGGTATAAAATTAATTCATTATTACTTTTCTCAGGATGAAAAAGATAAACAATTGAATTTATATCGTGTTGCATAGTTATTTCCAGAGTATCAATACGATTGAGATTAACCATTGGGAGAAAATTTTCATCAATTAATAGTTCATTAATTTTTTTAGGTTTCTCTAATGATAGAGTTTCATATTTCCAAATATAATTAATTAAATCTGATTTCTTTTTAGATATATCAGAAGTATCATTTATGCTTATTAGATTTTGAAAATCAATAGATATGTTTTCAGGGTTTTCAGTTTTTATCTCTTGAAACGTAAAATCATCTTTTACATCATCCAATATAGAGTATGGAAATAATTTGTATGCGCCAACAGATATTCCAATAAAGAATGAAAAAATTAAACATCCTACAATAAATAATGAAATAATTTTTTTCATGAGTAATAAAATTTATCTATATTATATCAATATCACTATCATCTAAGGAAATTGTGATAAATTTTGGTAATTAAAACAAGACTTGCATTCATCTTTCATAAAGAGAATTTTTTTCTGAATGGGAAACATTTTGATAATACATATTATAATTTTTTTATGAAGGCCTTAAAAAGAAATCCAGATTTAGAAACAGTTTATTTTCCAACAGATGATATTTTTGATTTTAAAACAATTAAAGATGATTTTGATGCAGTAGTATTATGGGAAAATTCAGAATTTGGAATGCCAAAAAAAATTATTAATTTAGAAAATAATAAAATTCCAATTATTTCAAGATCAGGAGATCCTTCAAGAGCAAAAAAATCTAAAATATTACACGATAAATGGAAAATTAATTATTACTTTGATTTTTTTTCAGAAAAATTTTTTCATGAATTATATCCAAAAAAATTTAAGTACAAAAAAATATTTTTTGGACTTGAATCACAATTATATGAAAAAGTTACACCATTTGATAAAAGGAAAAAAGATAAGATATTAAATTCCGGTAATATTGGAAATACAAAATTTATATCTAAAATAATTAATGATTTAAGAAATCCAAAATGGAATAATTATAGATGTAAAGTTTTAAGAACAAAATGTTGTGATCTAGATTTTGTAGATTATAGCTTAACACTATCACACGATTATGTTAATGATAATTATGTTAAACTTTTAGAAAAATATCAATCTGCAATTGCTGCAGATTCTTATACACCAGTACAAAAATATTGGGAGATTCCAGCTGCAGGTTGTTTAACATTTATGGAAATAACTGAAAAGAATGATGGGTGGCATACTGGTTTCAAAGATAATGAAAATTGTGTTATAATTAATGAATCAAATTATATCCAAAAATTCAAAAAATTTTTAAATTCTCAGAGTGATCCACAATGGAGAAGAATTGCAGAAGAGGGAAGAAAATTTGCCTTGAAAAATTTTAACAATGACAAAGCTGTGAATGAATTAATAGAATTGGTTGAAGAGATTAAAATTTGAAAAATTAAACCCATGATGGAACTAAATATTCATGTTCAGAAAACCAATCAAAATATTCTTTTATTCCATTTTCCAAAGTCATTTCTGGTTCCCAATTGAGTAATTTTTTCATCAATGTCGTATCAGAATAACCTCCAATTGGATCGCCTGCAGGATATGGTTTGTAATTAATTGGAACTGGATCAACATTCTGAAAAACTTTTTCCACAATTTCATTAATTTTTGTTGGTTTTCCTGTACCAACATTAAAAAATTTTCCATTAGTTGAGTTTTTTTCTGTAGATAATACTACTGATTCTGCTATATCAGTAACATGTGTGAAATCTCTGATTTGATTTCCATCACCAAATACTGTAATAGGTTTACCCTTTTTTGCCAATGCTCCGAAAATTGCTACAGCCCAGCTATGACTTCCTTGTTTTGGGATTTGCGGCGAACCATAAACACTAAAAAACCTAATAGATGTAGTTGGTAAATCATATAGATCGTAATACAATTTTGTTTGTTGTTCTCCCCAATATTTTGACAAAGCATAATTTGATACCGGAAAACATGGATCAGTTTCTTTAAAGATTCCTCTATTACCCATCCCATAAACAGCCGCTGATGAAATAAAAATAAATTTTTCAATATTATTTTTTTTAGATGTTTCCAATATTCCTTGGGTAGATACAACATTAGTTTGAAATTCAATTTCAGGATTTCTAACGCACGCACCTACATCAGCTAACGCAGCAGCATGAATGACTATATCTTGTTTCTGTATGAGATTATCCATTAAATCTTTGTCAGTAATATCACCTTTGACAAAATTAACTGAAGAAATATCCCCTACTCCATAATCTTTCAAATAATCAAATGGATATGCACTAAGATTATCTACCACAGTTACTTCTGCATTTCTATCAACAAGTTTTTTGACAATATTACAACCTACAGTTCCTGCACCACCTGTAACTAAGATTTTTTTATTTTTTATCAATGAATTATGTTCCTAACCAGTACATGAGCTTCAGCAAATTCATTTCCTACTGAATTACCTCTATATTTTGCTAAACTTTTTAATGAATCAATTGAACGTGGATGATTTCCAGGTCGCACTTCATCTTTATAACAACTGTAAGCATCAAATTTTTTCTTTAAGTGTTTTTTTGAAAGAACATTAAATTCTGTAGGATTGAAAGGTTGAGAGAGCTTTCCCGACCAATTTGTTGATGCAGGGATTTCATAGCATAATATTTTTTGAACTCCAGCCCAAGTTACTTTGTTTTTCATACCACGTGCAATATGTGTAGGTCTACAAGCAACCATAGTTGAATTAAAGACAAATATATGATCAAGATGAGTATCTGCATAAAAATGAGTATAGACAATTTCTGGTTTTATTTTTGTTACAATCTCAGTAAGTTTTGAATTTATTTTAATTTTATCTTCCAAATCAAAATTTCCAGATTTACAATTAAGCCAGAATAAATGATTTTTTTCTATCCCAAAAGTCTTTAGCATATCATATGCTTGTTGTTTGAGTTTTGGTTGAATAGGTGTATGGCCAATAGAGAATAAAACAATGAACACATTATCACCATTTTCAATGTGTTTTGCAATGGAACCACCAGCACCAATCGATTCATCATCTGGATGAGCGCCTGTAACTAAAACATTCATGCAGCGATTTTATATCAGGAGTTAATAACAGTATCTTGTAATTTGTTAGTGAAAAATTTTTTGTATTGATACTAAAAAAGAATTATTTTGGAATTAATTCTCGATCTTGTTTATTATCAAATGTTCTGGTAGAGGCATGTGTTTCAAATTTCTTTTGTAGATCAGTTATTTCTTTTATTTCTTCTTCACTAATTTTTTCACCTTTTGCAATTTTAGAAATCATCTGAGATGTCATTAGATTCAGTTTAAGAATCATTTCGGTATTAACTAAGAAACGAGCCTGGTAAGGATTACTTTCAATCCAAATATCAGCTTCTGATCTATATGCTTGAGTTTTTTTATAATGTGCATATCCTATAAAAATTAAAAGTGGTATACCAATTGATACAATAACTATGATATACAATTCAAAAGACGGAAAAATTTGTTTTAAAACAGGATAATTATCAATTGCAAGATAATACGTAACAGTGAGAGTGTTTAAAGCTGCAAGAATGAATGCAAAATATGTACTCCATCCCATTCGAAAATAAAACCAACCTCTAAAACCTACTTTTTGTTTATTTTGTACCACAAATAAAATAATTCATACCAATATATCAAGATCACTAAGAATTGAAATGACTTAACTATTAAACAAATTCTAGAATATTTTTCAATTTTAGAATTTTTTTACAAGGATAATTTTGTGACATATCAAAACTAAAAGAACCCTCAATCATCAATGAATCAATATTTAGTTCATTTGCAGGAATAATGTCAGAGAATAAATTTCCAATTATTAGAATATCATCTTTATCAATTAATTTAAAGTCAGAAATAATATCTTTATACATAGATTTTTTGAGTATAGACCTATTCTGAAATGAATTTTCAGATGATGGTAAATTTCTACTTATAATTTTTTTAAAAAATGGTTTAATTTTAAAATATTCTAAAATATCTAGAAGAACCTTATGTTGAGGTTGAAGAGAATTCAAAACCAAAATCACATTAGTAGAATTTAATTCTGAAAGAAGTTCTAGTGTACAATTTTTTAATGAAACAAAATTTGTATAAGAAGAAATAGAAGAAAGAAATTTAGATCTACAGTTTAAATATTTTTCAAGATCATCTGTTTCCTGTGTAATCAATTTTTTAATAATAAAATTCGATGATTTACCAGTGCGTCTCCAATTTTGGATTACTTCTCTTTCAATTGGTTTTAAATTATAAGTTTCAATAATATGTAAAAATGATTGATAATCTCTTTCTGAATTATTCGTTAATGTATCATCAAAATCAAAAATGATTAGTTTTTTCTTCATAAGTATATATCCTTCAAATTTTATAATTTTTATTAATTTCAAAATTTTTTGTATTTTGAATAAAAAATTCTTTCCAATATCGGATCATTTTTGTTTTTTTAATTTTTTTTGAAGTTGTAATTTTTTCACCAAGACATTGTTTAACTGAAAGATATGGAAGATTTACACCTGAAACAGATGGTAATATTATACTACCACCGATTCTAGGATTAATTTCAATTAATTTTGGTATTTTATTTTTTGAATTTTTAAATTGAATGTTAACATTGTATGACAATTCTAATTTTTCTATAATTTTTTTGCACATAGTTTCAATTTTTTTATTTTTTATTGTTTCTGCTTCAAACGAATAGTATCGATCTAATTTTTGTCTCAAATTTGAAATACAATGTATCATTTTTCCTTTTTCAGCAAAAACATATGTACTAAATTCATCTCCTGGTAAAAATTCCATTACTAAAAGACTAAACGACCCAGAATTTTTTAGAGCAATTTTTATTGTTTCGTAATCAATTTCAACCGAATCAGGTTTTTGATTAAAGATAATATCGTTTGCAGAGTTTTTTTGTCTCAATATTCTGAAGCCTCTTGTACCACCGCTTTCTGAATATTTTGACGGTTTAAAGCAAATGTCTTTTTTTGGATATCCTAATTTTTTGATCGCTTGTAAAAATTCCTTATAATTTCTTACAAGATAATAATCTGGAATTTCTATTCCAATTTCACCTAATTTTGAATAAGTTTTTTCCTTATCAAGAATAATGTCTAGATTTTTTGTATTCGAAATTGTAGTTTGAATATTTTTTGAATTAAACAATTTGATATTTTTTGAAATAGATAAGATTTCATCGGAGTTTCCAGGTATTATAACATTAATTTTTTCTTTTTTACATATTTTTAAGATTGAATTTACATAATTTTTTGAATTTCCTTTTGGAACGATGTAAAATCCATCAGATTTTTTTCGTAATAATTGTTTTTCCTCAATATCAGTACAGATAATTTTAAATTTCCTTTTTTCAAAATTATTTCTGAGACAATCAATTACACCTAATGTATGAATTCCTCCAGATGCAGTAAGTAAAACCTTTACAATATGATTACTTTGTTTCATTTAATTATATTATATGATTTTTGTATATTTTTATAGTTAATCACTAAGTGGTAACTTTAATTCATCTGTGACGTCAATAAATTCTGGATAACCATCATCACTGAAAGGATTACTTTTACTCCAATAAGATTTGTCTTCCAAGAGTTCATAATTTCCATTGAAATAATAATTAAAAATTAATCTAAATGAATTAACTGGAGTCATACCTTCGTATAGAATTGATTCACCGCCATGAGGAAGATAGAATGTACTAAAATTATGCATTTTTTCATTCATTGCAACATAATCAATTGCATTACTAGGGAATTCTGAACCATGATCACTTTGAATAATAATTATTGGTGGTTCTTTGGATTTTTCAAAAATTGTGTCAATTAATTCTAAAGTTTTTTTATTAGTGAATTGAAGTTGTTTGATATAATTGAAATTTCGTTCCGTTGTTGAACCACCCACATCTAATGTGTCTGTAGTTATTGATTCTCCATTTGGACCAAATAGATATGGTTTATGAGGAATCATAACATGCGCAAAAAGAAAAACAGGTTTATCGGAGGTTTCAATAGATTTAGGAATTCTATCAAATTGACAAAGGATTTTCTCTCTTCTATCATCACTAAATATTTTTGTATAAATTGATTTAATGATACTATTATCAAGAATGGAAACTAAAATTTGAGAACTATCAATCAGATTAAACGTTCCACAATATGAAATATCACTCAGCTCAAAATTTCGCGTTGTTCCCCATCCAGATGACACAGTAACAATTTGATAATCCATATTCTTGAAATTTTTCATTACTTGGTTATCTGGTATCATTTCATAGGTTAACTCCATATTATTATTGAGTTCATTTTTATCATAATTTTCAAGATATTTCATATTGAGGGATGATGGTAATGAGAGGAAAGTAAACGCATAATTGCTTTTACTATTATTAATAATTGTAAAATTTCTTTCATTTAATTGATTTAAAAATTGCTGATTATCAAAATTATAAAATTCTTTTAGTGCTTGCTGTCCACCATAAGCATCTAATATTATATAAAATACATTTGGAGGATTATCAATAGTAGAAAATAATTCTTGTTGAATTGTTTCATTTAATGTTTGGTTTTCATAATCATTAAAATTTATAAAATTTACAAATGAGATTAAAATTATAGTAAATGCAATTCCGTTGATTATTTTTGTCCAATTATTGAAATTTGAATTTTTTTTAATAATTATTATTGTAACTGTAATGAAAAAAATTATAAAAATTGGAATTAGTATTTTATTGGCTACATCAAAATTATATGATGTTAATGTTTTTTGAATATGGCCATAACTAAAGAAAAGAACAATAGACAGTGTTAAACAAATGCTAGATTTTTTACTATTTTTGAATAAAAATTTCAGAATAAACCAAGAAACAATTGATGTACCAACTAGTAATAATGATGAATAAAATAAATCATCAAAATTTACAAAACTGAAATTTGTTGAATAAAGGAACAATATTGGGAAAAAAGCAAAGAGAACAGGGTGTATGAAAGAAGACTGTGAAATCTGAATATTCATTCGGAGTTGGTCAATTTTTCCATGATATAAATAGTTCTTTCAGAATCTGAGATTTTTTTAGAATTAATAATTTTGAAGAATTTAATGAATTCAGTTTCAAAATTTTTCTCGTCATAGTTTTCAAAAATATCCTCTCGCGTTAATAACAATCTTTTAACTTGTGAATCAGATTTTGGGATAAATTCAATAATTAAAAAGTTTGATATTTGTGAAAAAAATTCAGCAATTTTCTTTAATGGAACATTATTAGATATTGCTAAATGGTGTACAAGTGCTAGTGCAAAAATCATATCTGCCGGTCCACGTTCTATCACAGACATCCGTTCATTATTTTTCCAACCAATACTAGAAGTAGGATTAGTAAGATCTAAAATTAACGGAAGTATGTTTTTTTCAGAATTATTTAAAGATGATAAGTAATTTTTTTCTACAGCTAAAGGATCTATGTCAAACGATATTGTGTTAATTCCTTTATTTGATGCAAGACGACTAAATATTCCAGTATTTGCGCCCATGTCCCATACCAATTTTGGTTTTATTTCATCTATTGCTGATGAGATAAATTGTTTTTTTTCTTCAAATGATTTTTCACTATAATTTGTATCTGAATAATAATCACCCCATTCTGTATTATCTTCATTCCATGTCATTTTTTCAATAGATGATTTAAGATTTTCAATTAGTCCTTCAAAAGATCGTTTTGAGAATGTTTTTTGTTTAATTTTTGCATCTTTATCTTCATAATGTTTTTGTGATTTTGCATGAGCATGTATGTGTGCCATTAGTCCAAAATTTCCAAAAGTTGTTTTTGGTAGAAGTTTTGCAGCAAGATCAATTGGAATACCATCAATGAATGTTTTTGATAATAAATTTAATCGAATATCTTTTTTTGACATTAAAGCAAGAGGTGCAAGGAAATGTTGGCAAAATTGCTTATATGGTTTCCAAATTTGACCATCTTCATAAATTTCAAAAGATAATGTATCAATGAAAATAGGATGACTATTTACAAATTGTACATTAAATGCGCTGGCGTCTTTCAATGTCATTCCATACTTCATTGCAGCTTTTTGTATTCTAAGAGTTAATAACGCAGCATTCTTGAGTTGGCTAAATGACCATTCATAAGGATATGATATGAATGGAATTTTTTCAGGTTTTATTATTTTATAATAATCATAATCAAAATCCAAATTTTCAACCTCAGAGTGAGTGATGATAAGATTTTTCTCTTCAAGTTTTTGATATAGATTGGAATTCATTAATTTTTCATATTGTTCTTTATAAGAGGAATTTATTATTCGGTAAATTTCATTTTTATGATAGAATAAGAATCCACTTGTATCTCGAAATGAGCTATTTTCTATTTTAGATATCTTCATCGTTATTATTTTTCTTAAAACTTGGAGATAATGCTGACTTTATCCTAAACCAAAATACTTTAACGGCAATTCCAACACCAACTAATCCACCAATAATCATTTGAACAATTACACTACCAGTTCCAGGATCAATATATCCAAATGCATTAGGAAATGAAAAAAACGGTATTGTAGATAAAAAAATTGTAGAAATAAAAACTAAGAATAATACCAATATGGTTATTGTTTCGGTTCTATTTTATAAATTGCGCCATTAGAAACATAATCTGTCAGATATATGATATTATCAGAACCAAGTTCCATATCAGAGACACAGTAAAAATTTTCTCCAATTAAAAATTTATCATGATTAACATTTAGCAGAGTAGATTCTGTGTTAGGAATTAAAAATTCATTTCTTTCTGAACTTAATGGATACTCGTATAACCCACCCCCTCCATCATTAACTCCTTTACAAAATCCTACAAAAAGAGAATCATTGTAAGTTGTAGATAAATTTACTTCAGGTATTAAGAGACTATTTGGATAATATGGAACTTCCCATGATTTTGAAGTTTTGTATGGTTTTTGCATTATATGGATTTTTTCATATTGATCTAGAGAGTTAATTTCTTCTAGATTTTCTGGCCATTCTACTTCAGAAGTATGCCAAATAGTTTCGGTTATAGAATCATAATCAAATCCATGTATTCCATATATGTAATATTCTTCGTCATTAGATTGCGCGCTTTTAGGAAATGTTGATATAATTTTTTTATTGTCCATAACAAGAGAATCACCACTATGATGCTCGTCTGTGTATAATGCTAGTGTGTCAACTTTCTCAATAAAATTTAATGAATTTCCATCCCAAGAATATTTGAATACTCTATTATTTTCGAATATTTTATTTTCTTTGCTTTCTGCCATATGAACAAATATTGAAGAATCATCACTAGAAATACCCAATATTCTTGTGTAAAGGTTTTCAGAATTAAAATTCAATATAGGATTTTTCTGAAATTCTTCATTTTTTATAACAAAAAGTTTTCCTGTAAATCTTTGATTAAAAAAAACATCATCATCAAGAACAGTAAGATGATAAGGAAATGGCAAACCCACTGCAAATGGTTCTATTTTATATGAATTAGTTAAAAGTTTTGGAGTTTGTTTTATTTCAATTGTTTGAAGAACTTCATATCTATATTCAGAATCTAGATAAACAATGGTTCCTGAAAATACTATTAAAACAAATAATCCCAAAATAGGTAAAATGATTTTACGATTCATGATTATTTGAAACCTATTTTGAATAAGGCACCATTACTAAGATGGCTAGCTACATACAAAGAACCGTCTGGACCAAATTTCATGTCCGAAATACGTCCAAATTCAGTTGCAAAAATAATTTCATCTGAATTATCACCTTCATGAAAAATTAAATCCTGTAATGAAGAATCTTGAAATACAAATCCGTCACGAGAATCATTCAATTCAAACTTGTAAATTTTCCCAAAGATGTAATCAGATACAAACAAAGAATTTTGGTATTTTTCACCCCAATTATTTCCAGGAATAGCTAATGCAGTCGGTGCATTGACCTGATCCCATGTAAATTCAGGATTGCTGTATTCAAAATTTTCTATTTTTGGTATTAGATTAATGGAATTTTCATTGGCCATTCCTTGCACTATTGCCCAACCACTGTTGAAATTTTCTTTTACAAGATTTATTTCATCACAACAAACTTGACCATTTTCAGTGTCCCAAAGATTTCCAGTAATTGGATCAAAAGCTAATCCGAAACTATTTCGAATACCAATTGCATAGTAATGTGAAAAAGGATCACTAGACTTCATAGGAGAAATAGTATTTTCATCTATGCCTACTCGTAGTATGATACTTGTATCATCAATTCCTCCATCCTTGTTGTTTTGAAGTTTGCTAGGAAATCCACTTGCTCTGACATTTTCCAAGTCACCAATTGTTGCGAAAATTTCACCATCTGGACTAGTAACCATATATCCTCCATGATGGCAACAACTTCGTGATGGTAAAGTGTTAATCAATTTTTTATTGATTAATTCCTCACCAGTCCATAAAAATTCATAGATATTGTTTGCCTTGGGAATTTTTCCTTCCTCATCTAGAGGTTCAGACACATAAATGTAAACAAGATTATCTTTAGTTGTAATTCCTAAAAGTCCAGATTCAGTAGTTTTGTATACATCAAAATGATATAATATTTTTTCATTCACTTGCCCATCTCGAATTAAACGTATATCACCATTAATTTTCTCAAGATATAATATATCATTTCCAACAAATGCAAAAGTAGTTAATTCATTAATTCCAGTTGCAATAGTTTCAATTTTAATAGATGAATCTTTTATTTGTGGAGATGTTCCTTCTTTGATTTGTAGAGTTTTTCCTACTTCCCATCTAAATTCAGGTTGAGAGTAAAGAGAGAATCCAGAAATTATCACTGCTGCGACAATTATTAATACAATAATCTTTTTCATAGTTCACATTTTCTTGTTTATTATTTAATTATTTATAGTATTCAGAAATTTTACAGATATTTTTTAAAAATTTAGTGTAGTAGATTTAATATTACAAATGATTTTCAAAGTCATATTGAGATTATTGATTGGATATGGAAGTAGAGGAAAATTTTTTCATTTAAAAGAATTTAGCGATGAATTAGAAAAACAAGGCATTAGCGTTAGATTAGTTAAAGATACTGATTATAGTAGAGGATTTCCAAGCAAAAAAATTTCAGAATGGTTTAATGGAGATAAAAAATTCAAAAAATTAATCAATGAATTTCAACCAGATGCAGTTTTTACAGATAGACAAACTCATTTTGCATTACATGCAATTAAGGCAAATATTCCAACATTCATTTTGTTAAGAGGCCATTATTGGCAAGAATATTTTTGGGGCATGAAAACATTGGGGAAAAATTTTAAAACGAGAATGGCTATATGGTTTAGAAATAGAATTACAGAAAATGTTTTTGAAAATGCAACAGCGATATTACCAATTTGTAAATATTTAGAAGATGTGGTTAAAGAACATCATCCATCTCAAAATACAGAGGTGTTTCTAGAAGGGATTAATTCAGAACGTTGGCAACATACAAAAAAAATGGAATTAAAACATCCTTGTATAGGATTAGTACAAGATGCAAATTGGTGGGGCAAGACAAAAGAACTATTAGTTTTGGAAGAGGTTCTAAAAGAAATGCCAGATGTTTATTTCTATTGGGCAGGAGACGGGGAGTATCGAGAAGAAATTACCAAACGTTTAGAAAAATTTAAAAATTTTAAATGGTTAGGAAGATTAGAATATCCTGAAAAAATTCGAGAATTTTTAGAAACTATTGACATTTATGCGTTGATTACTGGAATGGATCTTGCACCACTTACATTAAAAGAAGCACAATTAATGGAAAAACCTGTTATCGCTACAGATGTAGGAGGAGACAAGGAGATGATGGTAGATAATAAAACTGGGTTTTTGGTTCAGGAGGGAAATTCCAAGGATATTATTGAAAAATTATCTAAATTACTAACAAATGAAAATTTATCTAATGATATGGGAAAAGAAGGAGCAAAATTCATCAAAGCGGAATTTAATTGGGAATTTGTAGCAAAGAACTTTCTAAAAATTATTCAACCATATTTAAAAATGAAATAAATTATTTTGTATATTTTTTATGAATAGTTTTTGAATTTTTTATCTGTTTTGAATATTTTTGATTAATTGATTTGATTAGATCAAGTGTTTGATTTTGGATTAGTTCTAAGTTTGGGATTACACAGTGACCACCTATAAAACCAGGAAACATTTTTGGTCTATTACCTAAAATTTTGTGAATTTCATCAGAAAATTTCCACATTTCATCATAATCAACATTATGTTCTAGTGCAATTGTGTTAGTAAGCTGTGCATAATTGATTAACCAACCAAGATATGATGTATCACAGAGAATTTTTGCAAGTTCAAGAGTTTCGGGTTTAGACATTTGTTGAGTTTTTATCCCACATTTTTTCATAGATTCACGATATTTAGAAACTGCCCAATACTTTTTTGGTGCATTTTTAGATATAGCAAAAAATTTTACATATCTTTTTAGATCCTGCAGCATTCTTTTATGAACACCTCTTGTCGCACTAAATATAATAGGAATTTGTAATTTTTTTTGGATTTGCTCAGTTGTTCCAGGACTGATAGTACTATGTATTACAATACATTCAGGTTGGAATTTTTTGTATAATTGAATTACATTTGAGATGAAATTTTTATTTACAGGTATAGCGATATGTAAAAACCGCGTCTGAGAATTTTCTAATTTATAAAATTTTTTCTCATTCATTAATTTTTTATCAAGATCATATCCCACAGCATTTTCTTTTTTAGAAATTAATTTTAGAATTGGAAGTCCAATTTCTCCCAATCCAGCAACAATATCCTTTTTCATAATTTTATTGATTCCATATACTAAATTAATCTAATGTAGTATTACTACTCATTTCTTTTGTAATGAATAATCTATACCAGATCTCAAATGCAAGAATTCCAAAAAATTTATTGATATATTTTACATCTAATTCTGAAGAATCAATGTATTTTTTTATCCAGTCTTTATTTATCCAACCATCTTTTGCCACTTTAGAATCAGTTAGAAATTCTTTGCATATTTTATGACCATTTTTTTTCCATAAATTAACAGTGTTTACATTAAAACCTAATTTTTTATTCCCGACTAGATGTTCGTGTTTATTTTTCTTTAAAATTTTTCTGAAAGGTAATTTTCCTAGATCATTCTGGATATCATATTTTTCTAACTGATGTAAATGAGGGCCAGTAGATATCAATTCATGATTTAAGATCGGGGTTAATAATTTCATATCAAAATTTTTTATTATGTTAGAATTTATTGGATTGAAATTATAGAGTAATTTTCCATTGTAATCAGCAAGAAACACTTGATCAAGGCGTGATAATTTATTATCAAAATAAGGTAAAAGGAGATTATGGATAGAGTTCCAAGAGAATTTAGATTTTTGATTAAAAATTTTTTCTTGATCAGGTACCCTATCCCTTTCATGACATTCTAAATACGCAATTACTTTATCTATTGGAGTTGAGCTTTCAGATGTTAAAGAAAGGAATTTTTTATATCGGAATGTATATCCGGCAAGAAGTTCATCACCTCCATCACCAGAAATTAAGATTTTTGAAAGTGATTGGGATTTTTTTACAACGTAATACCAGTGTAGATCCCAAAATGGCATACGTATCATACTAATTGCTTTAGGTAATTCACTAAGGTAATTATCAAGATGCACAATATGATGTTCAGCATCAAAAGTTTCAGCTATTTTTGAAGCATCTTTTGTTTCATCAATACTATCTGCAAATTTTATAGAGATAGCATTTATGTCAATATCAGGTTTAGCTTTTCTAATTAATGATAAAACCAGCGTAGAGTCTACTCCGCCACTCAGAGCAATAGATATTTTTTCATCACCAAAGTCTTCTAAGTTTTGATTTATGTAATTTAAAATTGAGTTCTCTATCGACTCAATATTTGCATATTGAATGGTTGGATGGAAATCATTTGATGTTTTTTCAGGTAGATTTGATTTTAGATTTGGATCATATCTTAATGTCAGAATATTTACAATTGATGATGGATTAATTATGAGATTACTTTCCACGACCTAATCCTCTAAAAATTAATTTTACAGATTCAGCTTGTAAAGGATCGAAGACTCCTCTTGTATCTACTAAAATTGAATGTTTCATTTTATTGAATAATGAGATTGGTAATTTCTTGAATTCATCATGTGCAGTAACAAGAATACATGCATCGACATCTTGAATTACATCATCGACATTACTTTCAGTATTTATTCCAAAAACTTCCTTTGAAACAAAATATGGATCATAAATGTAAACAGAAGCACCTCGTTCCTGTAATTTCTTAATGATTTCTTCTGCAGGAGTTAATTGTATATCTTTTACATTTGGTTTGTATGAAACCCCAAGAATCAATATATTACTATTTTCTATGTTTATTTTACATTCATTGAAAGCATCTAGAGTTAGTTTGACAACGTGTTCAGGCATTTGTTCATTAATTTTTCTTCCATATTCAATAATACTTA
>CEUQ01189698.1_pt1 | contig 31524 bp, 28 predicted proteins | sample 361491 | NCBI WGS metagenome assembly CEUQ01 (sample SAMEA2622796, study PRJEB7988) | marine metagenome | biome: marine biome (ENVO:00000447); feature: marine epipelagic mixed layer (ENVO:xxxxxxxxx); material: "saline water (ENVO:00002010), including plankton (ENVO:xxxxxxxx)" | depth 120 m | reverse complement strand
CTTATTGGCCCATCTGGTTCTGGTAAGTCTACTTTCTTGCAAATTGCGGGGCTTTTAGAAGAACCAAATTCCGGGTCTATTTTTATTAATGGAATTAATTTATCTGGAATAAGTGATAAACAACGCAGCCTATTGAGAGCTAAAGATTTAGGATTTGTCTACCAATATCATCATCTTCTTCCAGAATTTAGTGCTTTAGAAAATATCGTATTACCACAGATGCTTAACAGGATATCTAAAGTCAATGCCTCAGCAAAAGCAGAGGAACTTTTAGAGCAGCTCGAATTGACGGATCGTGCGCAACACAGACCTGCTAACTTGTCTGGAGGAGAACAGCAAAGGGTTGCTATAGCTAGGGCTCTAGCCAATAACCCCAATGTCCTTTTAGCAGATGAGCCAACTGGCAATCTTGATTATGAAACTGCAAAAAACGTTTTTGATACCCTTTTAGACTTAGTAAGAAATAAAGGGCTTGCGGCAATAATTGCTACTCATAACAGAGATCTCATTAAGAAAATGGATAGGGCAGTCACAATATTAAATGGAAAGATTGTTCCAGTTTAATTAATCTATTAGCTTATTACTGTAAAGCACTGATATATCAATACATACCCGTCTTGTAATTATCATCAATGAACTCATCTGCTTCTTTAATATCGCTTCCAGTTGGAGGACTGTCAGTATCCGCAGTTTGTTCAAGAATCATTTTACCAAGGGTAGGCATTTCTGCTCTATCTTGTTTACTTGACTCATCCCACAATTTTGAACGTCTAAAGGCTTTTGCGCAATGAAGAAAAGCTTCTTTTACTTCAACTAAAATCCCTGCATTTGGAATTTTTCCATTTACTGAGCATGAAGCAAGCATTGTTTTATCCTGGGTAACTTTCGCTGAACCATTCACTCGAAGAGTGTCATCGTATCCGGGTATAATAAATAGAATTCCAACATTAGGATTTTCAATAATATTATTCATGGTATCTAGTCTATTGTTGCCGGGTCGATCAGGTATGAAAAGTGTATTATTGTCAATTATTTGAACAAATCCAGGAGGGTCGCCTCTTGGTGATACATCTGCTTTTCCGGATACTCCTGCAGTACCTATGCACAAGAAGGGAGATTTCTTGATAAATTCTTTGCAGTATTTATCGAGAGTTGGTAAGCATTTTTTTTCAGCGATTTCCATAGTTTCACCATAGGCTTCTCTCAATGAACCCCCTGTTTGCAGCGTAACTTGTGGATTACTTTCAGTCATTGCTTACTCCTTGGTTGGTTAGCTAAACGTCACTAAGGTAAATTGCTCTATATTATCCACAGATAGTTTTATCAAGTAATAGCCGTTTAGTCTAACCTGTGAAAAAATTTGGTCCAGGATTAATATATATATAAAAATATCACTATGGCACAGGAAAGTTTTATTCATCTCCGCACTCATTCCTCCTATTCATTGTCTGAAGGTGCGATAAAAGTCGAAAAATTAGTGGAGTTGGCTGCTGATAGAAGAATGCCAGCTTTAGCTATTACTGATAGAGGAAACCTCTTTGGAGCACTTGAATTTTCAGACCTTGCTAAAGAATCTGGTGTGCAGCCTATTTTAGGTATAGAAATTGCATTAACAGCTCCAGAAGTATTTAAAAAATCCCTATCACATAAAAATTTAAGTCATATATTTTCATCTGGTTGGTTAGTGCTACTTGCTCAGAATTCTGATGGTTGGAATAACATGATGTCGTTATCTAGTATCGCTTACTTAGAAACTCCTGAAAATGAAATTCCACAAGTTAGCTTGGATGATATTAATGATCATTCAGAAGGTATAATAGCATTTTCAGGCGGAACTGACGGTCCTATTGGTAACTTATTAAGATCAAATGAATTGGCGAGCGCCAAAGAATTATTAGCTAATCTTAACGATATATATAAAGATAGGTTTTATATAGAGATTATGAGACATGAAACTCAAGATCAGGTTGAAACTGAACCGGAGTTTTTATCTTTAGCCAGAGATTTCAACATACCCTTAGTAGCAACAAATGATGTTTATTATGCGACGTCGGAAATGTACGAAGCGCATGATGCTTTGATGTGTATTGCTCAAGGAGCACATATTGATCAGGCAGACAGAAGGAGGTTAACTCAAAATAATTATTTTAAAGATACTGAAGAAATGCGAAATCTTTTTGAAGATATCCCTGAAGCATTTAATAATACCTCCGTAATTGCTCAAAGATGTGCATTTGGAGTGCCGTCTAGAGATCCAATTCTACCTATATTCGACCTCCCAGAGGGTCAGACTGAAAAATTAGAACTTACTCAAAAGGCAACTAAAGGTTTAGAGAAGAGGTTGCAGCAGCAAGTCTTTGTTGAATCAATGGATGAAGCTGAACGTGAAGTTGCATCAAAACCATACCGCAAGAGATTAGAAAATGAACTAAATATAATTAGTAGTATGAATTTCCCAGGTTACTTTTTAATAGTTGCTGATTTCATAGGTTGGGCCAAATCAGAAGGTATTCCTGTTGGGCCCGGGCGAGGCTCTGGTGCCGGTTCCTTGGTTGCTTGGGCTCTTAATATAACTGACTTGGACCCTTTACGTTTCGGTCTTTTGTTTGAAAGATTTTTAAATCCTGAAAGAGTATCTATGCCTGATTTTGACATAGATTTTTGCCGTAATCGCCGAGATGAGGTCATAGAATATGTATGTTCACGTTATGGAAAAGATAAAGTTGCACAGATAATTACTTTTGGAAAATTGGAAGCTCGAGCAGTGATAAGAGATGTAGGTCGTGTGCTCGGTCTTCCATATGGTCAGGTTGACCGAATAAGCAAACTAATTCCCTTTAATCCGGCTAACCCTGTCAAATTAAGTGATGCAATTTTAGCGGAGCCATTACTTAAAAGTATGCAAGAAGATGATCCAGCTGTTGAAAGATTGATAGCAATTGCTTTAAAGCTTGAGGGCCTTCATAGACATGCTTCTACCCACGCAGCAGGCTTGGTGATAAGTGATAGGCCGCTTAATGAGCTCGTGCCGCTTTATAGAGACCCGCGTTCTAATATGCCAGTTACACAATTTTCAATGAAATTTTCGGAACAGTCAGGACTAGTGAAATTTGACTTTTTGGGGCTAAAAACGCTTACAGTCATTGAGGAGGCATGCCAAAACATACGTCGCTCTGGTATTGAGGTAATCCTTTCTGAAATACCATTTAATGATAAAAAAACATTCGATTTACTATCTTCGGGTCATACTGCAGGTGTCTTTCAATTAGAGAGCGCCGGTATGAGAGATGTATTGCGTGGACTTAAGCCTGATACCTTTGAAGATATAATTGCCTTGGTTGCACTTTATAGGCCTGGCCCTATGGACAATATTCCGAAATACGTAGCTCGTAAACATGGTAAGGAAAAACCAGATTATCTTCATGAAAAACTAGTTGAGACATTACGTGAAACATATGGTGTGATTATCTATCAAGAGCAGGTTATGGAAATAGCGAGATTATTATCAGGCTATAGTCTTGGAGCGGCAGATTTACTTCGAAGGGCAATGGGGAAAAAAATACAATCTGAAATGGATTCCCAGAGGGAGGTATTTGTTAATGGTGCAGTAGAAAATGATGTAGACAAAGATCAGGCGAACGAAATATTTGACCTCGTTTCTAGGTTTGCAGGCTATGGATTCAATAAATCCCATGCTGCGGCATATGCACTAGTTGCATATCAAACAGCTTTTTTGAAAGCAAACTATCCCGTAGAATTTATGGCAGCAACTATGACATTAGAATTAAATAACACTGATAAATTAGGTGCTTTAAAACAGGAATTGGATAGATTAGGAATACACCTTCTTCCTCCCGATATAAATTTATCAAGCTCAAATTTTACTGTTGAAAAAACTTCTGAAGGGTCTTCTGCAGTAAGGTATGCTCTTGGAGCAATTAAAAATGTTGGTGAACAAGCGATGAACGGTGTTGAGAGTGAGCGAAATGAAAATGGAAAATTTAGAGATATTTTTGATCTTGCTACTCGTTTAGACCCACAGTCAATAAATAAAAGACAATTAGAAAATTTAGCAAAGGCTGGTGCTTTTGATGACCTTTGTAATAATCGGCGACAAGTTTTTAATGCAGCTGATTTATTGATGAGACATTCTGAGACTTCAAGACGGGATGTAAATCAAGCCTCCTTATTTGATAATGCTGATTCTAGTACCATTCCAAATCTTGAACTTCCAAGTTCCTCTGAATGGAGAACAATTGAAAAATTACAATTTGAGCAAGAGGCTATTGGGTTTTTCTTATCTGCTCATCCTCTTGATGATTCTAAAGAAGTGCTAAAAAAAATTGGTGTTACTCCTTTTTCATCACTAGTCGATGATGCTCTTAGAGAATCAACAAAGCGTATAGCTGGGGTAGTTCTTGCGGTTCAGGAGAGGTCTAATGCTGATAGTAAATTTGCTTTTGTCAGATTATCAGATCCTACTGCTAGCTTTGAAATTGCCTTTTTTCGAGAAGTATATAATTCGTCTCGAGAACTCTTATTACCGGGTAAGACATTAATGGTTAATGTGAATGTAAGAAAAGATGGAGAACAATTAAGAATAACAGCTGAAAAAGCCGTTGATTTTGCTGATATTATATCAAAACAGAAAATGAGCTTAATTATAGAGATAGCTTCAAGTGAAGCAATTGAGCAGCTTTTTAGTGTTCTTGAGAGAGAGGGAAAGGGTAATACCTGTGTTTCTATAATTGTAAATCTACCATCTCAGGATATAGAAATTGAGCTACCCGGTATTTATTCGTTGCCACCCAATGTACAAAAGGAAATTGTTAATTTTCCAGGGGTAACAAATGTTGTATCCAGCTAGACCAAAAGGAAAAAAGCACATTATTCTTGATTTGCATATCTAAAAGCTATATCAAGCTTAAACGCATTATAGCGTAATTCACACGTGGGCAAAAAGTTTGCGAGATATCGCATCTTTTATCCGGTGCCAATAGAATGGCCAGAGCCCACGGAGGTATAACCGGAGAAGGATTAGAAAAATGGCTTTGCCAGATTTTACTATGCGCGAGCTTTTAGAAGCAGGCGTACATTTTGGTCACCAAACTCGTCGTTGGAATCCAAAAATGACAAGATATATATTTGGTGATCGTAATGGTGTTCATATACTAGATCTACAACAGACTGTACCTCTGTTACATCAGGCGCTAGTTGCTCTCAATCAAACAGCAGCTAGTGGCGGCAGAGTTTTGTTTGTTGGGACAAAAAGACAAGCCCAACAGCCTGTAGCCGACTCTGCTTCTCGTACTGGTCAGTACTACGTTAATCATCGTTGGTTAGGTGGTATGATGACAAACTGGAAAGCTGTTTCTGGTTCGATAAAAACTTTAAATGAACTCAACGAAACCTTATCCCAAGAAGAAATTGGACTTACTAAGAAAGAAACACTGCAATTAACACGCAGGAGAGATAAGCTAGAAAGAGCGCTGGGTGGAATTAAAGAGATGGGTGGTTTGCCTAACATTCTTGTCGTAATCGATACTAACAAAGAGGAAATTGCAATTCACGAGGCTCGTAAATTGGGCATACCAGTAATAGCTATTCTTGATAGCAATTCAAATCCTGATTTAATTAATTTTCCAATACCAGGTAACGATGATGCCATAAGGGCTATCAATTTATATTGTGATTTGTTTGCACGAGCAATTCTAGATGGACTTCAACAGGAAATTGTTTCTTCGGGTGAGGATATAGGTGCATCTGCTACTGGACTAGAAGAAGAGTTGCCTGAGTCTCCTGAGACTAAAGAAAATATAGTAGAGAATTCAGAATTAGAATCTACAATCCCAACAGAATCTGGTTCCACTATTGAAGAAGAAAGCTCTAAATTAGACGATACTTCAAAGAATTAGTGATCTCTTTTTAATGACATTAGACTCGCTTAAAAATAATTTAAGTCTTTTGGTATAATAATAGTCAAATAAATAGGAATAATTATGGCAAATATAACGGCGTCACTTGTAAAGGAGTTAAGGGAAAAAACAGGTGCTGGAATGATGGATTGTAAGCGTGCTTTAGGCGAGACAGGTGGCAATATCCAGGAATCGATTGACTGGTTGAGAATGAAGGGCCTCGCGGCAGCTGCAAAGAAGTCAGGACGCGTAGCCGCTGAGGGATTAGTTGGTTTAGCTACTAGTAAGCATACAGGTGCATTAGTAGAAATAAATTCTGAGACTGATTTTGTTGCTAGAAATGAAGATTTCCAAAATACCGTAAAAACTGTTGCAGAGTTAGCTCTTGTAAACAATGGAAAAATTGACCAATTACTCAGCGCAAAAATTCCAGATAAAGGAAGAGATGTTAGTGAAGAGATGACTCATTTAATAGCAACAATTGGAGAGAACATAAGTTTACGACGCACTACATCAATAAGTATTAACGATGGTGTGGTTGCTAGTTATATGCATGCGGCAAGTTCTCCAGGATTGGGAAGGATTGGTGTAATTGTTGGTTTGGAATCAGAAGGTGACTCTGAGAAGTTAGAACAATTTGGACACCAATTAGCTATGCATATTGCTGCGGCAAACCCTCTTTCAGTTTCAGTTAATGATTTGGATGTGGAGTTAGTTGAGAAAGAGAAAGTGGTTTTAGCTGAGCAAGCTAAAGATTCTGGAAAGCCTGATAACATTATCGAAAAAATGGTTGAAGGTCGAATCAGGAAATATTTTGAGGAGATTGTACTTCTAAATCAGACTTGGGTAATAGATGGTGAGTCTAAAGTATCTAATATTATTGAAGGTTTTGAGAAAGAAATAGATTCTAAGATAAAGATTACAGAATTTGCTAGGTATAGTCTGGGCGAGGGTATAGAACGTGAAGATATTGATTTTGCAGATGAGGTTGCTGAGACATTAAATTCTTAGTAGTGTTTTCTTTATAATTTTGCCTAGAATTTAAGATTGAAATTAAGGAAGTTATTCTTTTTGTTTGGAAAAACTCTTATTTTAGAAAACCATACATATAGCCCAGTATTAATAAATCTAATTCCAGGTAGGGTCCATGGCAGAAAAAAATAAATTTCGCCGAATACTGGTTAAAGTCTCAGGCGAGTCTCTAATGGGGCCCACTCCTTATGGAATTGATAGTGGTACAGTTAATAGGATCGCTAATGATATTTCGCAAATACATAATTCTGGCATTCAAGTATCAATGGTTGTTGGGGGTGGAAATATATTTCGCGGAGTATCTGGAGCAGCGGCAGGCATGGAACGCGCTAGTGCAGACTATATAGGTATGTTGGCTACTGTGATGAATGCACTGGCTATTCAACATGCTTTAGAGGAGGTTGGGGTTTCTACAAGGGTTTTATCGGCTATACCTATGGAAACTGTCTGTGAGCCATACATTCGTAGGCGAGCTATAAGGCATATGGAAAAGTCTAGATTAGTAATTTTTGCTGCTGGAACTGGCAATCCTTATTTTACAACAGATACTGCTGCTGCGCTTAGAGCGGCCGAAATGGGTTGTGATGCCTTATTTAAAGCAACTCGTGTAGATGGGGTTTATTCTGCTGACCCCGAGGATAATCCAGATGCTGAACGTTATACATCTCTAAGTTATTTAGATGTATTATCCAAGGATCTTAAGGTTATGGATGCTTCTGCAATATCTCTAGCCAGAGAAAATAATATTCCAATCGTAGTTTTCTCTATTTTAGAAAGCGGAGGCCTTACACGTGCAGTTAGTGGAGAGGGAGCATTTACTATAATTAGTGAGGGTTAATAGCTATGGATGATGAAGCGCTTTTAGATCTAGAAAGAAGAATGAATGCGACAATAGATGTCCTAAGGAAGGAATTTCAAGGACTACGAACAGGTAGGGCCTCAGTAAATCTTTTGGATCCTGTTATTGTAGAAGCCTATGGTTCGGAAATGCCACTTAACCAGGTAGGAACTGTTAGCGCACCAGAACCAAGAATGCTTACAGTGCAGATTTGGGATCAATCTCAGGTTCAAGCGGCAGAAAAAGCAATACAGAATTCAGGGCTTGGTTTGAATCCAATAGTAGAAGGTCAGACTCTAAGAATACCAATCCCAGAGCTGAATGAAGAAAGAAGAACCGAGCTTGCTAAAGTTGCAGCTAAATATGCTGAAGATTCACGTGTAGCAGTTCGTAACGTTCGTAGGGATGGAATTGATAAAATAAAACGTCAGGAAAAAGACGGGGAGTTAAGTGAAGACCAAAGCCGTTCTCTATCCGATAAAATACAAAAGTTAACAGACGTATCTGTAAAAGAAATCAATAACCTTCTTAATCAGAAAGAATCCGAGATCAAACAGGTTTAGAAATGATTTTGGCTCCTTCAATAGAAAGCTATCAATCCCGTCTTCCAATACACGTAGCTATTATTATGGATGGAAATCGAAGGTGGGCAAAAGCTCGTGGATTACCAAATATTCATGGGCATAAAAAAGGAGCTGAAGCGGTCAAGGTCGCTACTGAAACATGTATTGAGTTAGGTATTAAGTATTTAACTATTTATGCTTTCTCATCTGAAAATTGGAAAAGACCTAATGATGAAGTTCTGTATTTAATGAATCTTCTCCAACGTTATGTTAGTAAGGAGCTTAATGAAATTAATGAAAAAGGTATAAAATTAAAGTTCATAGGTGATCTTAAGGGATTAAGCTCAAGAGTGCAGAAAACACTAGCTAATGCAGAAAAAAAGACAGTTAATAACCAACTTCTAACTCTTACAGTTGCTGTTAACTATGGTAGTAAGCAAGAAATTATTAAAGCAGCACAAAAACTTGCTACAGATGCGACTGCAGGGATTATTAACCCAAATAATATAAGTGAATCTGAATTTGAAGAATACTTGCACACTTTTGGGACTCCTAATCCAGATTTACTAATCAGAACTAGTGGTGAGCAAAGATTGTCAAACTTTCTATTATGGCAATCTGCCTATGCTGAGTTAGCTTTTGTGGAAACTCTTTGGCCTGATTTTTCAAAAAATTGCTTAGTAAATATTATAACTGAATATCAAAAGAGAGAACGTAGGTATGGTGGGGCAGGGTGATAATACTTATGCTCGGATACTTTCCAGTATACCATTAATAACTCTTGTAGTTGCTTGCTTGTATTATGGTAATATCTACTTTCTTATTTTATGTAGTATTATCGGTGCCCTGATAGCTTATGAGGCGACTGTCTTATTATTAAACAAAAATAAGAAAATAATCGCATTTTCTACTAGCCTTACTATTTTCTCTATAACTATTACCCTTAGTCTAAATGTAGATTTATTGTTTCCATTAATTCTCGGTATCATTGGATTGATATCTATATCATTGTTACTCTTAATTCATAGAAATGGTTATAGTCTAAGTAGATTTATTACTTTGTTAATTTTGTTATCTGTATCTTTACTATTTTCAATATCTGCTATCTGGCTCCGCGATGAACCATTTGGTTTGGCTATTATAATATGGTTGTGTGCAGTTGTTTGGGGCACAGATATAGGTGCCTATTTTTTTGGTCGTACATTGAAGGGGCCAAGGTTAGCTCCGTATATTAGCCCATCAAAAACTTTGAGCGGTGCTTTTGGTGGAATATTTACTGCCATCATATTATCTATAGTATGTGGTGTCATAGGTAGAGAAACTAATATAATTTCTTCAGAAATATCCTTTTTCTATTTTATTTTTGCAGGCTTGGGGTTTTCAATAATTGCTCAAATTGGTGATTTATTAGAATCCTCTTTAAAACGTTACGTAGGCGTGAAAGATACGGGTAATATAATACCTGGACATGGAGGGGTCATGGATAGAGCAGATAGTTTGGTTTTCAGCACTCTTTGCTTATCCCTAATAGCGGTTGTAGCAGGTTCTGAATTAATTGAATGGCTTATTCCTTAAAAACAATATATCTCTAAAATTATATAAATTGATTTTATTACTGGATTATAAATATAAAAAACACTAATTAGTTACAATTAGTTACAATTAGTTACATTATATTCACTATCCTTGCATTGCAGATGTATCGGACTTAATATCAAAAAATGTTTTTGCAGAAACTCTCTAAGATTAAGACCAATTGGTCTAGAATAATATTTGTTGTCTGAATATATGGAAACCATTGCAAACATTTGGGATTACGTATGGCCATTCTTGGTAATTTTGGCCGTAATAGTATTCGTACATGAATTGGGACATTATCTTATTGCCAGATTGAATAAAGTTAGAGTTGAGGTTTTCTCTGTTGGTTTTGGCCCTGAACTACTTGGAATAAACGATAGACATGGGACTCGTTGGAAAATTAGTCTCTTGCCACTTGGTGGATATGTAAAATTTTTTGGAGATTCCAATGTAGCCAGTACTCCTGGTGAGGGGGTAAATGAACTAAGTTCCGAAGAGAAAAATTACTCTTTTCACCATAAAAAAGTTTGGCAGAGAATTGCTGTAGTGACAGGTGGGCCTGCAGCAAATTTCCTTTTTGCTATAATCATATTTGCAATTCTTTTTGGTACCGTAGGACAGCGATTTACACCTGCAGAAGTAAGTCAAATTGCTGCAAATAGTCCAGCTGAAATAGCAGGCTTGCAAGCTGGTGATAAGATCATTGGGATTGATGGTAGTGATATAGAGAGATTTGAAGAGCTTCAATTTATTGTTCAACAAAACCCCAAGAAAGATATGGTCTTTGAGATACTACGAGATGGTAGCTCTAAATTTATAGAAATTACTCCTAATTTAGTAGAAAGAGAAGATCAGTTTGGTACTACTCACCGTATTGGTCAGATAGGAATTATAAAAGCAGGAATTGACTACAAGAAACATAATACTGGTGGTGCAGTTTTAGCGGCTATTAAAGAGACTGCTTTTATGACCTGGGAGACACTTAAGGCAATTGGTCAAATGATAGGAGGAAGCCGCTCCACGGATGAACTTGGAGGGCCTATACGTATTGCAGAAATGAGTGGCCAGGTTGCTCAACAAGGATTTGTAACAGTTTTATTTTTTATGGCAGTTTTATCAATCAATCTTGGTTTAATTAACTTGTTCCCAATTCCTATGTTGGATGGAGGACATTTAGTCTTTTACTTTATAGAAGCTATAAGAGGTCGACCAGTTCGTCAAAAAATCCAAGAGGTAGGTCTCAGGATAGGTTTTTTACTTGTTATAGCACTTATGATATGGGTAACAAGCAAGGATGTAATACGTCTTGGGTGGTAGCAAATAATAATATTATGGTTAGTAGATATGACTAATTATCCTAATAATTTAAAGAATATTAGCCCTTTGATAGCGCTATTAATCATTTTTGCTATCTGTTTAATTTATCCAAATCCATTGATCGCAAATTGGTCTGTAAAAGATGTTGTTATAAAAGGTAATGAGAGAATAGAGGCTGATACTATCAAAGCCTATATGGCAATAGAGACTGGGAGGATGATCACCCCAGAATCTCTTAACAGGGCATTAAAGGAATTATTTGCAACTGGTCTTTTTGCCGATATAACTATTAGCCATAAAGATCTCGATCTTATAGTAAATGTCGTTGAGAATCCTATAATCAATAGAGTTGCTTTTGAAGGCAATCAAAGAATAGAGGACGATCAATTATCCACAGAAATACAACTAAGACCTAGAGTTGTGTATACCCGTACAAGAGTACAGGATGATACCCAAAGAATTTTGGATTTATATAGAGGAAGCGGAAGGTTTGGAGCCACTGTAGAGCCAAAAGTAATAAAGCTTTCGCAAAATAGAGTTGATCTAGTTTTTGAAATAGATGAGGGTCCTAGTACAGGAATTAGGTCAATAAATTTTATTGGAAATAAACGTTTCTCTGATTCAGCTCTTCGGGATGAAATCGTTACTAAGGAATCAGCCTGGTATAAATTTTTTACTAGCACTGACACTTATGACCCAGATCGATTAACATTTGATCGTGAATTATTAAGAAAATTCTACTTACGGAACGGTTTTGCTGATTTTAGAGTTTTATCCTCTGTTGCTGAACTTGCATCTGATAAAGAAAGTTTTTTCATAACTTTTAGTATAGATGAGGGAAAACGTTATAAGTTTGGATCAGTCAAAATTAGTAGCAATCTTAGTGACCTAAAAGAAGATGCCCTTGATAGTCTTATAAAGACTGAAAGGGGACAATGGTATGATTCAGATAAAGTTGAAAAAACTATTCAAGAGATTACTAATGCTGCTGGAGATAGTGGTTATGCGTTTGTAGACGTTCGTCCAGAAATAGTAAGAGATGGCGAATCACTAACTATTGATATTGTTTATAGTATAAACGAAGGGCCCAAAGTATATATTCAACGAATTGATGTAGTTGGTAATATGCGGACCTTAGATAGAGTTGTAAGGAGAGAATTCAAATTAGTAGAAGGGGATGCATTTAATGCAGCAAAAATTAGAAAATCTAAACAGAGTATACAAAACCTAGGATATTTTAGTAAAGTTGATGTAGAAAATTCCCAAGGAAATAGAGCTGATCAATCTATATTAACTGTATCTGTTGAAGAACAATCAACAGGTGAACTTAGTTTCGGGGCTGGAGTGTCCTCTAATGAGGGGCTTCTGGGAGATATAGGAATTGTTGAAAGAAATCTTTTAGGGCGTGGGCAGATACTGCGCTTAAATACTACTCTTTCAACAAAATCTCAGGAGATAGATCTAAGTTTTACTGAACCTTACTTTCTAGGTAGAAACCTATTAGGTGGTATTGATTTTTTTAGAAAAACTTCAGATCAACAAGATATTAGTTCATATGATGAAAAGAATTTAGGCGGCAAAATTCGTATAGGTTATTCTTTATCTGATGAATTTAGACACAATGTTCGCTACACACTAAGGCGCGATGAGATAAAGAATATTGAAACTAATGCATCTAGATTTATTCGTGATCAAGAGGGAACTAGAACGACGTCTTCTATTGGTCATACTCTCTCATATGACATAAGAGATAGCAAAAGAGAACCAACTGAAGGTTATATTGTGAGATTTAATCAAGAGCTAGCTGGTATAGGTGGAAGTGTTAAACATTTAAAACAAACTATAGATTATTCTTACCATTATCCACTGGGTGGTGGCTGGGTGGCAAATGCGCAGGTAAGAAACGGTCATATTGTTGGGCTTAACCAAGATGTTCGTATTAACAATCGCTTTTTACTAGGTGGTGGTAGTTTGCGTGGTTTTGAACCTGGAGGTGTAGGTCCGAGAGATTTATCCACTCAAGATTCACTAGGTGGCAACTTTTTTTATACAGGTACGGCCGAGTTATCCTTTCCTCTGGAAATAAGTAAACAATTCCCTCTGAGTGGTTCCTTCTTTTCTGACGTTGGGGCTTTAACTACAATTGATGAGTCTGGTTCCGGTATAGGTGATTCGGGAGATCCAAGAATGTCCATAGGTGTTGGTTTCGGTTATCGTTCACCATTGGGGCCAATTCGTCTAGATTTTGCCTCAGCACTTATGAAAAAGAATTATGATAGAACAGAAGGTTTTCGTTTTAGTTTTGGCACGAGGTTTTAGATATGTTTAGAATAACTCTCATTTTATTTGTATTAATGACTTTAGGCCTTTTTACTTTTGAAAAGAGTAAGGCTGAAGATATTAATATAGGTTTAGTAGAAGTTCAGCTTATAATGCGAGACTCATTAGCTGCTCGATCTATTCAAGAGCAAGTTGAAAGTCAAAGGAGTATTTACGAAAGCTCTCTTCTCACTGAGGAGAATAGACTTAGAGAATTGGAGCAAGAAATTATACGACAAAGGTCAGTATTATCTCCTGAAGCTTTTGCAAAAAAGAAGCAAGACTTTGATAGTCAAGTTACAGCTCACAAACGCAATGTTAGAGAACGGCGCCGCATCCTAGACCAGGCTTATGGTTCTGGATTAAGAGAAATCCAGTCTATACTTGCTGAGATTATTGCAGAAACTGCAAGGGAAAAGAATATTGTTATAGTCTTTCCTGTTTCACAGGTATTATTTGGTGAAAGAACATTATTATTAACAGATCAGGTTCTTTCTAAACTTGATGATAAATTGCCCCAGGTTATTCTTAATTTTTCTACCAACTAGGTAAATAATGGCTGATAATCGTTTTTTTAAAATTTCAGGACCATTTATACTCAGTGAATTAGCTGATCGTATAGGGGCAGAAATTCATGACCCTAAAGATGCTGACAGAAGTTTTGTTGATGTATCTCCATTAAATACAGCAGGTCCAGAAGAATTAAGTTTTTTAGATAATTCAAAATATGTAAAAGATTTTATTGGAACTAAGGCAGGAGGTTGTATAATTCATCCTTCCAATATTCATCGTGCACGACCTGGGTTGGCGCTTCTAGTTACTGATAATCCATATAAATCTTACGCTTTAGCCGCACAGGCTTTTTATCCGTTGCAAAAGCCTAAACCACAAATATCTGAACATGCTTTGATTCAAAGTAATTCATCTATAGGAAATGAATGTAGAATAGAAGCTGGAGCAATTATTTCTGAGGGTGTCAAAATCGGCGATAGATGTCATATTGAGAGTAATGCGGTTATTTCAGCTTATGTAGAAGTGGGAGATGATTGCTTCGTTGGGTCATGTGCAACACTTTCATATTGTATGATAGGTAATCGAGTGAGGATATATCAAGGTGCTAGGATAGGTCAGGACGGATTTGGTTTTTCTCCAGCGCCTGATGGACATACGAAAGTCCCTCAGTTAGGTCGCGTAATAATAGAAGATGATTGTGAAATTGGAGCAAATACATGCGTTGATCGCGGGTCTGGTCCAGATACAGTAATAGGTCAAGGAACCTGGTTGGATAATCTGATTCAGATAGGACACAATGTTAAAATAGGTCGAGGATGCGTAATGGCTGGACAATCTGGAATATCTGGTAGTTCTGAGATTGGAGACTTTGTATTTATTGGAGGTCAAGCAGCTATTTCTGGTCATATTAAAATTGGTGATGGCGCAAAAATTGTTGGAAAATCTGGTATAATACGTGATATCCCACCAGGCTTAACATTTGGTGGAATTCCAGGGGTTCCAGTTCGTGAATGGCATAGGCAAACAACTATGCTTTCACATTTGATTAAGGATGGAAAAAAAATAAAATAGGTAAGGATATGATAAGCAAAGAATATGATACATATGATATTGAGAGGGTTTTATCTGCGATTCCTCATCGTTATCCATTCCTTCTTGTAGACCGTGTCATTGAAGTTGAATCAGATAGATCTGCGACAGGTATTAAGAATGTAACAATTAATGAATCGCACTTTCAGGGACATTTTCCAAAACGCCCAGTAATGCCTGGTGTTTTGATTGTTGAATCTATGGCTCAGACAGCTGCTGTTTTGGTTGTTGCTACATTAGGTCCGGAAATGGCTGGTAAATTAGTTTACTTTATGAGTATTGAAAATTGCCGTTTTAGAAAACCAGTATTCCCAGGAGATCAAATCTTTGTAAAGGTGGAAAAGAAACATCAACGTCAAAATGTATGGAAATTTTATGCTGAAGCACATGTTGATCAAATAGTTGTGGCTGAGGCAACTTATTCAGCAATGATTTTGGAAGATACATGACAAATATACATCACACAGCAGTAGTTTCCGAAAAAGCAAGGCTTGGCTCTAATGTCACTGTTGGACCTTATTGTGTAATCGGTGACAATGTTGAGCTTGGAGACGATGTGGAGTTAGTTGCGCAAATATTCATTGATGGGCATACAAAAATTGGTAATACAACAAAAATATTTCCTTTTGCATCTATAGGAACACCTCCTCAGGACCTTAAATACAAAGGAGAGATCTCTCGTCTCGAAATAGGAGAAAATAATATTATACGTGAACACGTTACAATGAATCCGGGTACTGATGGAGGGGGGTTGCTTACAAAAGTAGGTAATAATTGTTTGTTTATGGTCGCAACCCATGTAGCCCATGATTGTTTAATTGGTAACCACGTTATAATGGCAAATAATGCAACATTAGCCGGCCACGTAGAAATAGATGATTGGGCCATTCTTGGAGGTTTATCAGCGGTTCATCAATTTGTCCGTATTGGTAGGCACGCAATAGTAGGAGGTGTTACTGGAGTAAGAGACGATGTAATACCATATGGTTCTGTCGTTGGTGATCAAGGTAAGCTTGCTGGATTAAATTTGGTAGGTCTAAAGCGGCGAGGCTTTGACCGTCAAACTATTCATGATCTGAGACGTGCCTTTCGTCTTTTATTTGCTAATGAGGGTACTATGGCAGAAAGAATTTCTGATGTTGCTGAACTTTACGGTAATAATGAGCCAGTTATGGATATTGTAAACTTTATTCAGGAAGATAGTAGTCGTGCTATTTGCCAGCCGCGCGGGGAAAGTGGAGAATAAAATAGGAATAATAGCTGGTAGTGGAGAGTTGCCAGCAAAAATAGTGGCTGCTTGCAAAGATATTGGTCGCCCCTATTTTATAGTTGCATTTATCAATGAAACAGATCCGCAATGTTATCTTGGTGAAGATCATATCCTATTACCTTTGGCAAAGGTTGGTAAAGTTTTTACTGCCTTAAAGAATTCTGGATCTACTGAAGTTGTTATGGCAGGACCTATCAATCGGCCGTCTCTTCAAGGTTTGCAATTTGATCTAAGGGCACTAAAATTAATAACTAAATTTGCTGCTTCCAAAAACCAGGGTGATGATGCCCTCTTAAGACTAATCGTTGAAGAATTAGAAAGTGAAGGATTTTCTGTTGTGGGAGCGGATGAGATTCTTGGAAAACAATCTACAGCCCAAGAAGGTGTTATGGGATCATTTAAGCCATCCAAAGCATCTCAAGATGATATAATGCTTGGTATTAATGTTGTTAGACAGTTAGGTATATTAGATATCGGTCAGGCAGCAATAGTTCAGCAAAAACGTGTAATTGGTTTAGAGGCTGCGGAGGGAACGGACGAGCTGCTCAAGCGCTGTGAAAGTCTGATTTTATCAGGTGATCCTGGAGTTCTCGTGAAATTTAAAAAACCAAACCAGGATCGTAGAGCAGACCTCCCAACTATTGGTCCTAGAACCGTTGAGCTAGCCTCATCTATTGGTTTAGCGGGTATAGCCGTTGAGGCTCAGCAGACTTTAATAATGGACTATAATAAAGTTATATCTCTTGCAAATGAACGATGCATATTTATTCTTGGAGTCAGGTAAAAATTGACACAGCATCAATCAGAAATAAAAGAACCCACTATATATTTAATTGCCGGAGAACCATCTGGTGATGCACTAGGTGCGTCTTTAATGAATTCCTTGAATATTCATTTTGGAGGTAAGGTGAGGTTTTGTGGTGTAGGCGGAGATAAGATGACTAAAGAGGGCTTGCGAAGTTTATTTCCTATGAAAGATATTACTTTAATGGGATTTATTGAAATATTACCTCATATACCCCGTATTTTGATTAAAATTAGGATGGTAATTAGAGATATCAAAAAAAAGAGACCTGATTGCCTAGTCACTATAGATTCTCCTGAGTTTAATTTTAGAGTTGGTAGAGTCATTAAAAGAAAAGTCAATATTCCGATAATTCATTACGTTGCACCATCTGTCTGGGCATACAGGCCCAATAGGGCAAAGAAAATTTCAAAATTTTTAGACCATATCTTAGTACTATTCCCTTTTGAGGTTCCATATTTTGCGGATGTAGGAATCCCTACAACATTTGTAGGACATCCATTATATGAAAAGATAAAATCTTTCGAACAAAGAGATCATAAAAATTTTATTACATCTATAAAAGCAGATAATGATGACATACTTATCAGCGTTCTACCTGGGAGTAGGGTGGGAGAAATTAAGAAACATATAGAACTATTCCGTGAGGTTATAGAAAATCTATCTTTGAAGTATCCTAAATTAAAGGTATTGATGCCAGTAGCTGAAGGTCTAGAGGAAGAAATTAAGAGTTTAACAATTTCATGGCCTGTTCCAGTATATTTAATTAATGGAGAAAATGATAAGTATACTGCTTTTCATTCTAGCAAAGTTGCTTTAGCTGTCTCTGGTACAGTTACCCTTGAACTTGGTCTATGTAATGTGCCGATGGTAGTAGCTTATAGGGCAAACTTTATAACTGCTGCGATTGCAAAAAAAATTGTTAATATTGAGAGTATTTCTCTTAGTAATATTATTATCGGAAAGGCTATAGCTCCTGAATTTTTGCAAGAGGATGCTAATGTATATAATATATCTAAAGCTATAGAGAAATTGTTAGACTCCGAATTGGAAAGAGAAAATCAGCTAAAGCATTGGAGACTTCTTCATAGAAAATTAACAGCAGGGGATGAGCGTGCCAGTAAATATGCTACAAATGCTATTCTTAGGTTTATAAACTAAATATGGGAAACATTTTATATATTAAATAGTTTTGGGAGATTATTAATGAATAATGAGACTGATTCAGCATTAACTGGCTCTCGGTTACTGCATACAATGATTAGAGTGCGAGACCTGGAACGCTCAATAGATTTCTATACAAAGCTTTTAGGAATGAGACTATTACGCCAGAACGATTATCCTACAGGTAAATTTTCTTTAGCATTCTTGGGTTATGGGAATGAAGAAGATACTTCAGTCATAGAACTTACCTATAATTGGGACCAAGAAGAAGACTATGATATTGGTAATGGATTTGGGCATCTAGCTATAAGTGTAGCAGATGCGTATACTGCTTGTGAAAAACTTGTAGATGCTGGAGCAAATGTACCTCGGCCGGCCGGTCCCATGAAGGGTGGAACTACAGTTATAGCTTTCGTAGAAGATCCAGATGGTTATAAAATTGAATTAATACAAAGGAGTTAATACTAACTCCTTTTTTCAATCGGTATATATGGCCTAGAAGACGGTCCTGTGTAGAGCTGTCTGGGTCTTCCGATTTTTTGTTCTGGGTCTTCAATCATCTCTTTCCACTGAGCGACCCAACCTACTGTTCTAGCTATGGCAAATATAACTGTAAATAGATGTGTCGGAATTCCCATAGCACTTAAAATTAATCCTGAGTAAAAATCTACATTAGGATAGAGTTTGCGATTTACAAAATATTCATCTTCTAAGGCTATTTTTTCTAACTCCATTGCTATATCAAGCATAGTATTATCTATACCTAGATCCTCCAGAACCTCATGACATGTTTGTCGCATAACCTTAGCGCGAGGATCATAATTTTTATAGACCCTATGACCAAAACCCATAAGTCTAAAGGGGTCATCCTTATCCTTAGCCTTTTTAACAAATTCAGAAATATTTTCTTTTGATCCAATTTGTTCCAGCATTTGAACTACTGCTTCATTTGCGCCTCCATGGGCTGGGCCCCATAAGGTTGCAATGCCTGCGGCTATACATGCATAAGGGTTTGCTCCTGATGATCCAGCTAGTCTAACTGTTGATGTAGAAGCATTTTGTTCATGATCCGCATGTAATATTAGGATTCTATCCATCGCTCTAGCTTGTACGGGACTAATTTCATAGTCTTCACATGGAACAGCGAACATCATGTGCAAAAAATTTTCTGCGTAGGTAAGGTCATTACGCGGATATACAAATGGTTGTCCTACGTTGTACTTATATGCCATTGCGGCAATAGTTGGCATCTTCGCAAGTAAACGATGTGATGCAATCATCCTATGATATGGATCTTGTATATCAGTAGCGTCATGATAAAAAGCGGCAAGAGCTCCAACTACACCAATCATTACAGCCATAGGATGAGCATCTCTCCTAAACCCTCTGTATAGATAGTTAATCTGCTCATGGACCATTGTGTGGTGTGTAATAGTATATTCAAACTTTTCTTTTTCGGACGATGTGGGAAGCTCTCCATTAAGAAGGAGATATGAGACCTCTAAGAAATCGCTTTTCTCGGCTAATTCTTCTATTGGGTAACCTCTATGTAATAAAACACCTTCTTCTCCATCTATATAAGTTATGGATGATGCACAAGAACCCGTAGCTGTGAATCCAGGATCATAAGTAAAGTGTCCAGTCTGAGCATATAGATTTCTTACATCTATGACCGATGGGCCTAATGTACCACTTAAAACTGGTAGTTCGATATTTTCACCTGATTTATTGCCTGATAAAGAAAATTTAGTCATAAACAAACGGTCTCCGAAACCCTATTTATATAAAATGTAACCTTAATTTTTTAAATAAAATTAAGGATTTTAGCTTCAATGAAATAAACCTTTGGTTAAAGTGATTAACCAGTTTGTATAGAAGCTAACTATATACGTGCTATCTTCGCCACTAGTTGGGCGATGAATAGTTCTTTGCAATTAGTATTTTACACTAAAAGTACCTTAAAAACTATTATAATAACTATATTTTTGATGCATCATTAACTCTTACTATAACTTCTTCACGTCCGAGAGCCTCCATTACAGCAAAAATACTTGGTGAAACATTACTTCCAGTCAGTGATAAACGAAGCGGTTTGGCAATTTGACTAAGTTTTTGGCCATTTTTTAAAGCAAACTCTCTTATAGTATTCTCAATACTCTCTTGGTTCCATGGTATATCAATCAAGGAATTTTGAATGTTTTTTAGCATTTCTTTTGAATCTTGAATAATAGAAGAATAATCTTTTAAATTTTCTAAAATTGGTTCTTTTGTAAATAAAAATGACGTATTTTCAATTAGTTCTATAATATTATTAGTACGTTTTGTTAGCTCGGGGAGTATAATTTTTAAACCTTTATGATTGTGCTCCAAGGTTTTTAAATCATAACGCTCGAGCATTAGAGGCCAGCAGATTTCTAGTAAGTCGTCTATTTCATAAGATCTTAAGTAATGGGCATTCAGATTCATTAGCTTTGCTGAATCAAAGCGTGAAGGAGATTTACCGATACCACCCAAGGTGAACAAATTAATTGCTTGAGATTGAGAAATTATTTCCTCATCTCCATGTGCCCATCCAAGTCTAAGTAGATAATTATTCATTGCGTCAGGTAAAACACCAATATTTTTATAGTAATCAATTGCAACAGCACCATGTCTTTTCGAAAGTTTTGCCCCATCAGAACCATGGATTAAAGGTATATGTGAAAATTTTGGATGCTCCCAATCCATAGCTTTAAAAAGTTGTATTTGACGTGCCGCATTAGTGAGATGGTCATCCCCCCGTATAGCATCTGTAATTCCCATATCGTGGTCGTCTACTACTACTGATAATGTATATGTTGGGGTCCCGTCAGCTCTCAGGATGATCATATCATCAATTTGATCATTAGAGATCCTAATTTTTCCCTGAACACCATCATTAATAATGGTTTCTCCATCTTGAATCGCTTTAAATCTTATAACTGGCTTTATATTTGCAGGTGCCTCAGAATCATCTTTATCACGCCATGTTCCATCATATCTTATCGGTTTGCCGTCTTTTGCGGCTTTATCCCTCATGGTTTTAAGTTCTTCAGTAGAGCAGTAACACCGATAAGCACGACCAATATTTAATAGTTTGTCAGCTACTTCTTTGTGTCTTTCAATTCTTTGGAATTGAAAAATGATTTCATCGTCCCATTTAATATTAAGCCAGTCTAATCCATCGATAATCTGTTGTATTGCTTTATCTGTAGATCGAGATCGGTCTGTATCTTCAATCCGTAAAAAGAACTTTCCATTATGGTGTTTTGCATACAACCAATTAAACAAGGCAGTTCTGGCGCCACCGAGATGGAGGTATCCTGAGGGAGATGGTGCAAATCGTGTTACTACACTCATTTTTTTTCCAAACTAAATATATCTTGATAGAGAAATAAGGGAGATAAATTCTATAGTCAATCCAGATATAGTTGAGAACATTCTCTTTTCTAGAATAATGGTCAATAAAAACTATTAAGTTTTTTTGCGAAACTTATGAGATAATTATGTGAGAAACTTTTATTCGTAGCTGCGTATAATTCCAGAGAGCCTTCCTTGGATACGAACCCTACCGGGCCCAAATATTCGTGTCTCGTAATTTATATTTTCCGGCTCTAAGGCAATAGATTCGCCTTTTCTACGTATTCTTTTTAATGTAACTTCATTGTCATCAACTAGAGCTACGACTATTGTTCCATTTTCAGCTTCTTCACAACGTTCTATTAAAGCAACATCTCCATCTAAAATTCCAGCATTGATCATTGAATCCCCATCAATTTCAAGTGCATAATATTCACCTTTTTTTATTAAACTCCCGGGAATGTCGATAGTTTGACTTTCATCTCTAAGTGCTTCAATTGGCAGGCCAGCCGCAATACGTCCGTAGAGTGGCACAGCTTGGTTTTCACTAGTTGTTGAAACTTTATTCTGACTATCGTTAATATTATCGGTATCTTCTCCAAAGTGTCCTTCAATTACGTTGTGGGGTAGAGTTAAATCTGCTGGTTCTATTTTTTGACTCATAGAATTAGGCATTTTAATGATTTCCAATGCGCGAGCTCGATGCGGTAAACGTCTAAGAAATCCCCTTTCTTCTAAGGCTGATACAAGACGATGGATGCCAGATTTTGACTTAAGATTGACAGCTTTCTTCATTTCTTCAAAAGATGGAGCAGTACCATTATTATTTAAATATGAGTCTATATAAGTTAGCAATTCCAATTGCTTACGAGTTAGCACATTTACCTCCATCATATCTAATGAAAAATAGCATATTTGTTTGTTCTACTTTAGTTCGCATAGCTAGTCAACCCAGCTCTCATAATTATCATTTAATTTTATATGGAATTTAATAAATATAAGAATTAGCTTAGATAGATTCCCATGAATTAGGTAACCGCAAAATTGTTACAAATTTACCTGCCGCTATTGCTGGAGCATTTGGTTTGCGTATAACTAGGCAATTGGCTTTTGCTAGTAAAGAGCCCATTGAACTATCCTGTTTTTTGAAAACATTAACCTGAATTTGTCCACTTTCACTGACTGAATATATACCCCTCAGATAATCTTCACGTTCATCATTCTTAGGCAGATCAAGTGTTAGCTTTGCCTGTATATAGTCTTTAGAATGGATATATTTGCTTCCAAGCATTTTTTCTATAGCAGGTTTAATAAAAATTTGGGCACATATAAGTGCTGAAACTGGGTTCCCTGGTAAACCTATAACATTAGTATTTTCTATAGAACCAAACATTAATGGTTTTCCAGGGCGCATGGCTATTTTCCAGAATTCTAAATCAAGGCCTAATTTTTCTAATACTTTTTTGACTAAGTCATGATCTCCCACTGATGCGCCGCCCGTTGTCACAAGTAGATCAAAAGATAAAGCCTTTTCAATTGATTTATAAAGTGAATCTGTTGTGTCTTTAGCTATACCAATTTGTATTGGTAATGCCCCAAAACTTTTAATTGCCGCTGATAAAGCGACTCCATTAGAACTAACTATTTGATTTTCCCCTATGCGTTCTCCTGGGAGTACGATTTCATCACCGTTGGAAAGTATTGCAACTCTTGGAAGTTGCACAACATTTATCCAAGGAATATTCATTGCGGCTACTAAACCTAGACTTCGTGCATTTAAACGAGTGCCTGCTTTAATTAGGGTTTCTCCTTCCGTAAAGTCTAGGCCAGCATTTCTTATGAAGTCACCTGTTTGAGGAATAGCCTTTATAATGACATTTTTTTTATTTGGTGAAAGTTCAGTATTTTCTTGGATAATAACACTGTCTGCTCCTTCTGGTATTCTGGCTCCAGTAAAGATACGAACCGCCTGTCCTTCCTCTAATTTATCATCGAGTTTAGTCCCTGCTGGAACAGAACCTATTATTAGTAGACTCTGAGGAATATTTTTTATATCAGATGCCTTTACTGCAAAACCATCCATTGCTGATACAGAAAAAGGAGGCTGTGTGCGTCTTGCAATTAGGTCGTCGCAAATTACCCTTCCAAGTCCATTTTCAAGGCTAATAGTTTCACTTGGTAGGGCAGTAAATGATTGGGTTATTTTGCTTATCGCTTCGGCAACTGAAATCATGAAGGATGCACCTTTGAAACCATGGAAACGTCATAATCTCCAGAATTCCCTCCAGACTTATGTGTTAAAAATAATTTATTTATTGTCATTTCTCTATCTACGGACTTACACATATCATAAATGGTTAAAGCTGCTGTTGAGGCGGCAACTAAAGCCTCCATTTCAACTCCTGTTTTACCGCTTACCAAGCAGGTTGCCTCTATAATAATAATATTGCGAATATTATCCGTAGAAAATTTAATTTCTACTGATGAGAGAGGGATAGGATGGCATAGAGGTATGAGTGATGCAGTTTTTTTTGCGGCCATTATCCCAGCTATCCTAGACACAGCAAATACATCACCTTTTGGAATTTGAGAATCTAAAATTAATTTAAGTGTCTCAGGTTTTAGAGATATTTCAGATTGCGCTGAGGCCTTTCTTTGGGTAATTTTTTTTTCACTTATATCAACCATCTTTGCTTTGCCTTGCTTATCAAGATGGCTTAGCTGTTTATTCATAAATTTAACCTCCTCATGATCAGAGTCAATTGACTATTCCAAGAAGTTCTTCAGTCGCATTTTTAACATCATTATTACGCATTAGTGATTCTCCAACTAGAAAACAGTTTACGCCGTGCTTCGATATTTTCATTAGATCTGAGTGATTTTTTATTCCACTTTCGCATACCAATTCTATGTTCTTAGGCACTTTAGGGGCTAGCTGTATAGTTGTATTTATATCAACATCTAAAGTTTTGAGATTACGGTTATTTATACCTATTAAATCGGGGGATAGTAAGATTGCTCTTTCTAATTCAGACTCTTCATGAATTTCTGCTAGAATATCCATTCCTAGAATTTTGGACTCAATAGCTATATCTTTTGCTATTGATTGTTCTAAAGCTGCTAAAATTATTAAAATACAATCAGCTCCCAAATTTCTAGATTCAAATACTTGATATGGATCAACTATAAAATCTTTTCTCAGAATTGGGAGTGAGGTTTTACTTCGGGCTTCTATTAGGTGTTCAGGTTTTCCTTTAAAATATTTTTCCTCAGTTAATACAGATAAGCAAGCTGCTCCCCCTGCCTCATAAGATTCTGCTAGATCAGAGGGTTTAAAGTCACTCCTAATTATTCCTTTACTAGGTGAAGCCTTTTTAATTTCAGCTATTAAGGCAAATTCTTTACTATTAACTTTTCTTTTTAAGGCATCGCAGAAGCCCCTTGTTTTAGATGCATTTTCAGCGTTACTACGGGCTATTTTTTCAGGTATAGCTTGTTTTGTTTTATTAACCTGAATAAGTCGGTTTTCACATATCTTAGACAAAACATTAGACATATTTAATAGTTTTCCTAACTATTTGAAATTTTAATAAGGAGCTCAAGCGTTTCTTTTGCTTTACCATTTTTGATATTTTCTGATACAATTTTTGCTCCTTCTTTCAAATTTTCAGCTCGACCTGAGATGAGAATCATTGCCGCAGCATTAAGTATAACAATATCTCTAATTGGACCAGTTTGACCTGAAAGAAGATCTTTCATAATTCGAGCATTGTATTCACCATCACCACCACGAAGTTGAGAAATTGATGAATATTCTAGCCCGGCTTCTTCTGGGGATATTTTGAATTTTTTTATATATCCATTATGCATTTCCACAACATCAGTAGTGCCGGTAGTTGTTATTTCATCGATTCCGTCTGAGCCATGAACAACCCATACTCTTTTTGAACCAAGATTATCTAATACCCTAGCCATTGGTTCGGCCCATGAACGATCAAAGACACCTATCAATTGTAGAGATGCATTTGCGGGGTTTGATAGGGGGCCAAGGAGATTAAAAATAGTACGAGTCCCAAGCTCAAGACGGGTAGGCCCAACGTGACGCATAGCACCATGATGTTTGGGAGCCATCATAAAACCAATATTTGCCTTATTAAGGCACTTTTCAATTATATCTACTTCTGCCTCAATATTAACTCCAAGCGCAGAGAGCATGTCTGCTGATCCAGATTTTGATGTGAGAGCACGATTCCCGTGTTTGGCTACTGGGATTCCTGAGGCAGCAACTAATATTGCAGCTGCAGTGGAAATATTAAATGTTCCGGTTCCATCACCTCCTGTGCCAGCGGTATCAACAGCGTTCTTGGGTGCATTTACTTGCAAAGCCCGGGCTCGCATTGCTTTAGCTCCTCCGGTAAGCTCCTCAACAGTCTCTCCGCGTACCCTTAGGCCCATAAGAAATGCGCCCATTTGTGAAGGAGTGGCATTGCCCGACATCATATATTCAAAAGACTTAACTGACTCACTTGTATTAAGTGTCTGTCCTATTGCGACTTTGTCGATAAGAGACTTAAATTTTTCTGAACTAATCAAGGTACCCTAGCTCCCTCAGATATAAGATTCAAAAAGTTTTTAAGTAGATCATAACCATGTTCTGATGCAATACTCTCAGGATGAAATTGGACACCATAGGTCTGCATACTTTCATGAGTAATTCCCATAATTGAACCATCAGCAGTTTCGGCTACAATTTTTAATTCTTTTGGGAGAGTTCTTTTTTCTATAACTAGAGAATGATAACGTGTTGCAGCAAAGGGGGAGGGTAGATCCTTAAAAACACCACTACCATCATGCGCTATTTTACTTATTTTGCCGTGTACAGGAGACTCGGCGCGTACTATTTTTCCTCCCAAAGCTTCACCTATTGCTTGATGACCAAGACAGACGCCCAAAATAGGTATAAGTCCACTCACCTTTTTCACTAACTCAACACAAATTCCTGCATTGCATGGTTCAGAAGGCCCTGGGGAAAGAACTATACCTACCGGATCAAGTGAAATCGCCTTATCCACTGAAAGTTGATCATTGCGATAAACTGATACTTCTGCACCAAGTTCACCAAAGTAATGTACTAGGTTATATGTAAAACTATCATAATTATCTATTAATAGCAGCATGAACTAGAACCATTTATAAGTATTAAGGGTTAATTTAAAGGTAAATAAACCTATTATAGCCAGGTAAAGTCAAAGATTTTTTCTTACTCTTATGCAACTCAGGCTTAATTTATTATATTCCCAGGAGTTATATAGTGCCTAAATCACATTATCAGAGTATCGCATGTATATATGATATACTTGATTATCCTTTTGAAATTCTTCGCTATCAGCAAATTAGAAGGCTAGTTTTTGAAGGTTTGACCGGTCATTTAATTGACGTTGGTGTTGGAACAGGCCGTAATATTAGATTTTATCCTAGAAACACTCAAGTTATTGGCATTGATAATAGTATCAATATGTTAAGGCATGCTGTGCGTCGAAAAAAATATGCCAAAAATAATCTATCTTTGGTTGAAATGGATGCACAGGAATTAGGATTTAATGATAAATCATTTGATTTTGCTGTTCTAACTTTTATTTGTTGCACAATGGATCCAGAACATCAAATGGCGGTTTTAAATGAAGTTTACAGGATATTAAAGCCAGGTGGTAAAGTTCTTATTTTAGACTATACATATTCCTCAGCTATTATTCGCCGGCTTATTATGAAAATCTGGGCACCTTGGGTGAATTTTGCTTATGGAGCACGTTTTGATCGTAAGGTTAATAAAGAGCTTATAAGTAGAATAGGATTCCGAAATATTAATTTAGAGTATGTCTATAGTGACTCAATTATTTTAACTAAAGCAGAAAAATAAGGCCGCTATATTAGTAAAAATAATATATATGTTTTTTAGTTTACTTGCATGAAATATTTTTTAATTTAGGTTTTGCATGGATAAATTACTTTATAATTTTTTCCTAATTATTTTTACTTTAATTTTTTTCACCATACTTCCTTTAATGTATGGTGACTTTTCTTATGCTAATGATAATTTAAATCATTCTTCTGATATTCAAATTGGAAAATCTGATAAAAATATCCATAACATAGATCAAGGATCATCTATTATAGCTATTGTAATAGACGATTTGGGGCACTCAGATATAAAATTATTACCTTTTTTAGAGCTAGATGTTCCTTTAACTTTAGCTTTTTTACCTTATCCAAAAAAATCAAGAGATTTAGCAAAACTTGCAAAAAAAAAGGGTTACGAAATTTTAGTCCATATGCCAATGGAGCCACTTGACAAAAATATTGACCCTGGCCCTGATGCTCTTACTTCTGTCCTTAACATAAAGGATATGAAAGATATTTTTAGAAGAAACTTTAAAAAAATTGATGGAGCTAAGGGTATAAATAACCACATGGGTAGTAAGCTCTCACTAAACAAATCCGCTATGGAAATTATTATAGAAGAAGTAGCCAGCCGTAATCTTCTTTATTTTGATTCTGTAACAGTATCAGGAACATATGGTTGGCGCATAGCGGAAAAGAGAAACATACCCTTTGCTAAACGTGATATATTTATTGATAATGTTAAAGATATTGAGTTTATAAGTCAGCAATTGAAGGCTCTTGAGACCAAGGCTATAGAAAACGGTTTTTCAGTTGGTATAGGCCACCCTTATTCAGTTACTCATAAAGCTTTATCGAATTGGTTGCACAGAATAGAAGATAAAGGGATAAAAATTGTTCCATTAAGTGAAATTGCAATTAAGCTTTGTAGATGTAAGAATATAATTGTTAACGATTAAGGGTTCTGAATATTTTATTAAATATTAATTTTATTTTTTTGAGGAAAAACGTATAGCTTCTTCTGCTGCTCTAAAAAGGGCACGAGCTTTGTTAATCGTTTCATTGTACTCTGCCTCTGGTTCACTATCTAATACTACACCACCTCCAGCTTGTACATACATGATTTTGTCTTTAATGACAGCTGTTCTTAAAGCGATACATGTATCCATTGACCCATCTGCTGAAAAATAGCCAATTGCTCCTGCGTATACTCCTCGTTTAGAATTTTCTAGCTCATCAATAATTTCCATGGCCCTGACTTTTGGTGCCCCTGTAACTGTTCCGGCTGGAAAACCTGCGATTAATGCGTCTAGTGAAGTTAGGTTTTTTCTTATACGGCCAATAATATTTGAGACGATATGCATTACATGAGAATAATATTCGACAACCATCTTGTCTGTAATTTTGATTGATCCAACTTCAGAAACTCTACCAATATCATTTCGTCCAAGATCTAATAACATCAAGTGCTCTGCAAGTTCTTTTTTATCATTAATTAACTCATCTTCTAATTGTTTATCTTCTTTACGGTTTTGGCCACGTTTTCTAGTTCCAGCTATTGGTCTTATAGTAATATTTCCATCACGTAATCGGACTAAAATTTCTGGACTTGAGCCAACTACGGAAAATTCACCAAAGTTTAGATAATATAAAAAGGGTGACGGATTAAGTCTTCTAAGGGAGCGATAAAGCGCAAAAGGGTGGAGTGGAAATGGAACAGAAAATCTTTGTGAGGGGACAACTTGAAATATATCTCCAGAACGTATGTAATCTTTTGCTATATTTACCATTTCAAAATATTTTTCTCGTGTAGTATTAGAACGTGGTTCCTCAAGCTCTAAAATATCACTCTCAGGTTTATCTGGTGTTTTTATTGAGCATTCTAGGTCAGCAATAGTATTTTTTAATTTCTCTAAAGCAATATTGTAGGCTTTCTCGGCATCAATTTCCGGCTTATGTCTTACCGGAGTAATTACCGTAATAGTGTCACTTACTGAATCAAAAATAGCCATAATAGTTGGGCGAATTAAGATAGCTTCAGGGACTGACAATTCATCTGAATTAATATTTGGTAATTTCTCCATATACCGGACCATGTCATACCCAATATAACCAACTAGACCAGAGGCCATTGGCGGTAAGAATTCAGGTATGTTTATAAATGATTCGTCAAGGAGGGACCTAAGAGAATCTATAGGTGAATCGTTACAGCGATTAAAAGAATTATTATCAATAAGCGCATTACGATTCAACTCAGCCTTACCGTTACAGCATCGCCAAATTAGATCAGGTAGCATGCCAATGATCGAATAGCGTCCTTTGGTCTCTCCACCTTCAACTGACTCTAAAAGGAAGGCATTAGAATTATCTTCTGCAATTTTTAGAAAAGCAGAAACTGGAGTTTCTAGATCAGCTACGAGTTCCTTCCAGGCAACCTGAGGTTTCCCTGTATTATAAATACTAGTAAATTCTTTTTTATTAATTTTTGGCATTATTCTGAAGCAAAAAGTTTTTCAAAAATATTACCATTAACTTCTATATTATGTTTTTTTTGTAGTGCAAATCTATATAAAATAAGTAAGTCATTTTGTCTTGAATAATCAATTTGTTTTAAAAACATTTTTTCTGTGTCTTCTGAAAACGAAGAGGATTCAGAGTAAAATTTTTCTAAGACAATTCCAACAACATGACCATTATTAATTTTAGAAAATACAGGATCTATAGAATCTACTCTAGAATCAAAAAGTTTATTCATAAAGTCTTGAGAATATAATTCTGTAAACCCCATATCATTTCGAGATAAAGAATCCTCGGTCTTAATATTAAGATCTTTTTCTTTTGCAATAATTTTAATATTTTTTCCTGCTTTTATTGCTTCAACTATAGATTTAGCTTCGTTATATGTTGCATCTGACCTTAATATATTAAGGGTATTATTCATAATTTCTTCTTTTACTTCCTCAAATTCTTTAGGCTTTCTTTCCTCGATTGAGTCTATTCTCAAAATGAAATATGTCCCATTAGGAGTTTCTTGTAAATTTGAAGTAGAGTTATCAGAAAGTCTAAAGGCGGTATCTAAAATTTCTTTTTTTGCAGGATTACCTGATAAAAACTTTTTTCCAGACTCAGAATTACCAAAGCTATCAATGGGAGGTATTTTTATTAAATCCAAAGCAATTGCCTCTGCAGCATTTTCAATAGACCCACCTGAGCCTAAAATGTCCTCAACTGTTCCAGAAAGACCGTAGAGAATATCAAGTGATAAATCTTTGATCATTTCCTTTTTTAAGTCATCTTTGACATTTTCAAAGGGGATGAGACCAGGTTGATTAATTTGACTAATAAAAAAAACATTCCATCCGAATGGAGTTTGTATAGGGGTAGTAATCGACTTTTCTTTTGTAGAAAATATTATATCTTCAGCTTCTTTTGGAAGAGTACCTCTTTCTAAGCTATTAAAATTTGTTACTGTTGCATTTTTTGATGAAGCTTCATTAGAAGCTTGTATCATTTCTGATTTGTTTGTAACTGATTTAGATATCTTTTCTATCATAAACTTATCATTAGAAAGAATTTGTATTACTTCACGACTTTCAGGCTTTTGAAATTCTGAGGAACGATAGTCGTATTCTGCAAATATGTCTTCATCTGTTAAATCTATATTTTCTTCAACAGCATCTATATTCAGTTCTAAGAGACTAAGACCTCGATATTCAGGTGAGCTATATACTTCAATATTTTCCTGATAATTATTACGAAGCAAATCATCAGACAGGAAATCAATAATCATTTTTGAATCTGGAATTTCTAGAGTTATTACTTTTCTTCTCTCTTTGTCATATACT
>CEUQ01001331.1_pt1 | contig 31699 bp, 35 predicted proteins | sample 361491 | NCBI WGS metagenome assembly CEUQ01 (sample SAMEA2622796, study PRJEB7988) | marine metagenome | biome: marine biome (ENVO:00000447); feature: marine epipelagic mixed layer (ENVO:xxxxxxxxx); material: "saline water (ENVO:00002010), including plankton (ENVO:xxxxxxxx)" | depth 120 m | reverse complement strand
TTCAAAAAGAGGAAGAAAATCTTATGGCTCGGGTCACAAACTTCTTTTTTGGCAGCTAATTATATGCATTAATTATGGTCGGACTAAAATGTTGACTAGGAGTAATAAAAGAGTTTTATAATCAATAAACTTTTTTTATCGAAAAAGATGCTTATTACAACATAGATAGATTAATGGGATTTAATAAATTAAGTAGAAATATATGATAAATACGGGGAGAGGGGGCATATGTAATGAAGGGTGACGAATCTGAGTCAACATTTTGGGATAACCAATTTAAAGAGGACGTCAAATCCGGAAGGTTTTTTTGGCTAACAAATAAACATGTTATGGATTTTGAGAGAGGTAATTTTAAAGATTTTTGGATGCTTTATGAAAATCTCTCAGAGGACACTAAAAAATTAGCGGATGAGAACTTTTCCCTATTAAAGGAAGACCCGAAAAATCCATCATTACATCTTGTAAAGGTTGGTCGATATTGGTCTATGAGAATTGGAGAAAAAAATCGTGCTTTAGGAGTAGAGGTTGGTGATGAAGGGTTATTATGGTGCTGGATTGGTTGTTATGCAGATTACGAAAAATTTTGTTCTAAAATTTGTTCATCAAAAAATTAAAACTAATAGATTGATTCACGTTTCACATCCATCCTATAAAGAAGAAAAGATTTGCTGATTGCTTTAAAGGTATTCCTTCAGGCGACATATTTATCCAGTTCACAATTATAATAACTAAAAGCTCGAAAGGTTCTACTGAGCTTTATATTTAATTTTTTATAGCTAATGGTAAACTTTTGGATAATAAGTTTATGCTACAGATATATTCAAAAAGCTAAAGTGAATTATTTTATCTCTGTATTGGTTTCTCTTTATTTTTTTGGTTGTTCTTCATATAACAATATAGAAAATTTTAAAGAGCGAAAGAATGCGAATCGAGTTGTTTTTGAAAAAAATAAACTGGATTGCCAGGAGCATTCCGAGTTATTGGCGTCAAAGGCAGAGGGAAGTAAGCGTGCAGGTGAAATCATGATAGATAAAAGGCGCTATTTTCTTAGTTGTATGAAGAGAAAGGGTTGGATCTCCAAAATTGATAGTTAGATTTCCTTTGGTAATATCTTTTCGGATAATAAAGATAAACTGATAAAAGGTTATTTTGATTTTCTATTGCTCACTTATACCAATAGGCATAAAATAACTTTTGTTTTTTGGAAAAAGAAGTAGTTCATAATAATTCAAAATTATTTATGAAATATTTTAATCCATTCTTTTTATATAGAATTTTAATTCTGCCGCCTTTAGCAAGTATTTTAACCTTCTTGTGCTTAAAAAATAATTTTACTTTAGCTCTGAAGGGTGTTGATGCGATATTTTTTGGTGGTCTGTTTTTTGTATTTGCAATTATTATAAGTACGGCTAATTCCAGACGTTTTAAGGCGATTGATGAGCTTGCAAACTTGTGGGCGCTGGCAATGAGTTTTTGGCAGATAGGGAAAAGACATTTGAGTCCAAATGAAAGAGGGGTATTGCAGGAGCAGTTAAGAGGATTTTTTGAAAAATTAAGATTTCTTTTTCATGTTGATGTTGTAGGTGAGGAGGCTCAAGAAAAACTAGCAGATATAGATAATTTTTTTAATGAAATGAGTTTGATCATTGAGAAATTTAGATCAACGAAAAATATAACCCCGCCAGAACTTGCTTGTCTATTAGGATGGTTTGAAAAAATGTATTCCAGTTTTGAAAACCTGTTGGCTATCAAGGACAATAGAACACCTAAAACATTAAGAATATTTATTGATTGGGCATTAGTAGCAGGTGTCCTTATATTAAGTCCGCAATTTGCAACACTGGGTTATTTTGGAGTTTTCTGTTCTTTTGTAATTATGGCTTCTCTCCTTATTTTAATAAAGGTTCAGAAAGTTCTTGAGTATCCTTTTGGAAAAAATATGGATCATATAGACTTAAGAATGAGGGATAAGACATTTAAAAGAATAATATAGCTTAACTATGTTAAAAACATTCAATTTGTTTTATATGGATTGACTTCAGCTATTGATCTGATTAGATTATTACCCTTTATTATAGGATATAATTTCTAGAAACGTTTTAAAAATTAGGTATTAAATATAGGTATTATGTGGAATCGTGAAAAAGTTTTTGAATCTAAAAGTAACCTTGAAGGAGCCGAACTTAAGGGTATGGATCTTTCTGGGTTGGAGTTAAATAAGGCCAATCTTATTTCTGCTAATTTGGTAAGTACAAATTTGCAAAATATTTCTTTGATTGGAGCCAATTTGTTTTCGGTGAAAGCGATGCGTGCTGATTTTTCCGAATCTAATCTTTCCAGTGCAAATTTTTTGAAGGCTAATCTTGCAAAAGCTAATTTTAAAAAATCCAACCTGAATGATGCCGATTTAACAGGTGCTAACCTTAATAATGCTTATTTAGAAGATACAGACTTGATAAGGGCTAAGCTGATTGAAGCAAACCTTTTAGGCGCCAATCTTTCGGGTGCAGATTTTAGTGAGGCAAAACTTACGGGGAGATATCAGCGAGAAGGTTATTTCAGTCGTGGTGCAAATCTTTCTAAAGGAAAGCTGATTGGAACGAATATGCGTGGTGCAGATGTTTCAGGAACGGAAATGATGGAGACAGACTGCACTAATGCTAATTTTACTAATGCCAATATGAGTGAGGCTAATTTCAAGCATGCTTTGCTTGATTCTGTATGCTTTGTAAATACAAAATTAGGAGATGCTGATTTTCGAGGTGCACGTTTTATTGATTGTGACTTTTTTGGTGCCGAGCTTATTGAAGCAAAATTTCAAGGAGTAGACTTAAGCTCTGTCATAAATATTTCTGCTAAAGAACTCCAATCCGCTTATATTGACAGTAAAACGGTGGTTCCTGATTATATTAATGTTAAATGGACTTCTGAAGACACTTATGAGTGTAACCTTGTAGGATAATTCCTATTAGACAAATTTTTAGCTTTATAAATATGGGTAAAGCTCGCAAAGCAAAATATTGTATTGGTCAATTGATACAACATAAACTATTTGATTATCGTGGTATTATAATTAGTGTTGACCTTGAATTTCAATCAACTGATGAATGGTACGATGCGGTTGCTAAAACTCGACCCCCAAAAGATGAACCTTGGTATCATGTGTTGGTGCACCAAAAAGGTCATCAAACCTATGTTGCAGAACAGAATCTAAAGCCTGATCCAGCTATCCATAATTAAGAGATTTATGATTAAGACAGTAAGGGAGTTTAGAGTATGGCGGGCGCAGTTTTGTTTTTCTCCTAAAGGAAAAATAGCAATGGATCAAATGAAAAAACTTCAACAAGGTAAGAATGAATTTCCTTATGGCAATTTGGAGAGTTCTGTTCTTCAAGCTTGTTTTCAGGCTTTTAAGTTTGAGATCGATAAAAATGAATTAGATTCGCGAAGAAGAATAGCGGGAATGCAATTTTCAAAACTCAGTGCTAAAAAATTTGGAAGACGAAAACTACCTAATATTGCTAGAAACAGCATGATTTTGTATTTAACTACCTTTTTTAGATTTTATACTGCCAATAAGTCTACTTATGAATTTGTTGGTAAAAAAGTGCCTAATTTTGGTGAAGACAAACCTGATGTTGTTGCAAGATTTGTAAATGCTATTTTTAGAAAAGAAAACCTTAATGGGGCTTCTATAAGAAGGATTACTAGACGTTTAAATAACGAGGGCGTACGCCTTGCTCATTGGAAGTTTTCTCAATAGTTATTCCTGTTATGGAATTAGAACGTTTTTATCGTATTATCCGATTTTTCGGAATTTGTATGATCTTTTTTTCCTTTTTTTGGGCAATATTAAAAAGCTCTAACCACTCAGAAAGACGCCCATCTTTTGCTAAAGCTGTTAGTCTTTATACAGATGAAAAGTATCAGGAGGCCCTTTTATATTATGAAAAGGCGATCTCGCAGGATCCAGATTTTATCCATGCCAAAAGGGGTCGAGCTAGAACTCTCATGCAGTTGGGAAGAGACACAGAAGCCTTGAAGGCTTTTGATGAAGTATTAGGGCTTGATGCTGAGTCTGCAGTTTCCTTTGCTAATCGAGCAATTTTGGAGGATCGAATGGGTCTATATGCTAGAGCAATTGAAGATTATGGAAAGGCTATTAAAATGAATCCAAAATTAGGGGAGGGCATAGATTGGTTTACACGAATATTGCAGAATCGCAAAGAACCGGGTCAAACACTTTCTAAACGCATTGAAGTGTTGCGAGATAAAATTAAATTGAACAAGAAGACTCTGCAATAAAAACTTTTAACAAGTTAATAAATCAAAACTTGTTTTAATTCAAGTTAAAGCTATCCATTAGAAATCGTTCGATGTTTAATATAATTTTAACCCTCAAATCCAGTCATCAATATCGAACTGTGCTTTGCATTCTGGGCTTCGCATATCCATAAATAAATCAGCTTGATCAAAATTTATATTAAAGCTTGGAATGGTTTCACATTCCAAGCCTGCCTCTTTAATTTTATTTTGGTATTTATTCATTTCTTCGTTATTTCCAAACTCCAGTACAACTGTAAAACCAGTTGAAGCATTAAACTTTATTATCTTTCGTGAATTATCCATCGTATTTTATTAAAATGATATTTTATAAAATTTGAATTTACGATGATAATCATACTCTTTATAATTAGCAGACGATATAAAAATACTTCATTTTTATAATTAAAGGATACCTATTTTGTTTAAAGAGGATTAAGGATGGAGTTATATAGAGCATATTCGATTATTCAATCTTCGCGACTTTTGTCAGGTCAGAATCAGGAGAATTTTGTCAAGGTTGATTGGATATGTTATTTGAGAGATGAGCCTCTAGCACCCTTTTATAATTTGATTCAGGATTATTCAAAATTACCGGAAAACGGTAAAACCAAATTGTGGGCTGAGCGTAGAGCTAATTATCTTTTATCTGAATTTGAAGTCAAAGAGCTAAAAGAATATGTGGAACAACAATATTCTTTCTCGGTCGAAGTAGAGGGAGTCAGTTTGCCAATTATGGCGAAAAATTTGGTTAAATTTAATGAGCAGGATATAACGGGTACAATTATTTTGCGTGATCGAAACGAGCCATTTCCACTAAGTGTTAACATCGTAGGAATGGTGGCTGGTCATAGAGATTTTGTAGATATTTCCACGGTAGAGGATCTGCTTACTGAAATAGATCGGAGAAACGCGTTGTAATTATTAGTATGTAGAATTTTGCTGAGAAGTATGACATTTAAATTCTGTTTCTGATTTCCATTCAACTTTTAGATAATTCGGTAAAAGAGTATTTTTGTCGATTAGAGCGGAGTCAATTTGTTCTGCAGTCAAGCCAATCGCATATCTTAAATTAGCCCCTTTTAAGTCAGCTCCTTCTAAGTTAGAGTTTTTTAGAACTGATCTGCTTAAATTTGCTGCTTGTAGACCTGCTCCTTTCAAGTCAGTTCCTTCCATTCTAGCTCCAGATAGATCCGCCCCTTCCAATTTAGCACTGCAGAATTTTGATTCCTGCATTTGTGATTGTGCTCCCTTAATATTTTGTAGGTTAGCTCCACTAAAATCAGAATTTTTCATCCATGATTTAAACATGGAGCATTGGCGTAAATTTGATTTGGTAAGGTTAGCATTACTTAAATTTGCACCCCTTAAATCTGCCGCCCTAGCGTAAAGTTGGTGCATATTAGCACCCTTTAAATTTGCTTTATTCAAATCTGCGGAATTTAAGTTGGCTTCCTCTAGATTGGCTTCAGTAAGATTAGCCTTTGAAAGTTGAGCATCACCTAAAAAAATTTTATTCATATTTGCACCATGCAGGTTAGCTCCTCCTAGAAGGGCACCTTTTAAATCAGCACCAGCAAGGTCTGCACCTTTTAGATCTGCATTTTGGAGATATTTTTTCGATGACTCCAGTTTTTCTTTTAGAGGTAGTGATTCTTTCGACATTAAATTTTCTTTAGCTGATAAAATCTTAAAAATAGTGCAATGAAAAAAATAACAGATGCTGAAAATGCTATGGATATCCCTGGAACTATTAATGCAAGCGTAATTGGGATAGATTCTAAAAACCAAAGAATTAGTTTTTGCATTCCAAACCATGATTCAGGACTAATTATCCACTGTTGTAGTGCTGTGTTTTCAAATAAGAAGTTAAAGATTGCTAGCAAAGGATATTCTATCCAAACCCCTGTTTGCAACCATAATAGCGATTGATAACTTAAAAGACCCATTCCAGTCATCATAAATATAATGCCCAATAGACCGGCAATGATATTTATTCCAGCAAAAAAGAAATCCATTACTGAAAGTTTTGAGGCAAAGGGTCCGATTTCATTCCATATTTCAAAAAATCCTCTCTTAATCTGTATTTTTATTGCCTGAGTAAATCCTATAAAAATATGTTGAGCTGTTTTAATATATTGAAAAAGTCGACTTATCCACTCTTCATAATTAAATTGGGATTTTTGATTGCTTTTGATATTCATAAATCCTCCTGCGCTCGTTTTAAAAGAGTTTAAAAAAATAGATAAAAATTAATATAAAATCTAGTTTATCTTTCTTTTTAAAATTAATCAAACCATCCAACTAGAAATTTAAAATAGTGATGCGGAAATTAAAATTTTCTAAAAGATTCATTTATTTAAAGGATGATTGATATTTGAATTTGTAAAAGGATTAAAACAGGAATATTTAATATGATAAAAATTTTGGTTTTGGGTGCTGGAGCGGTCGGTTTGGGGTTGTCTAGCTTTCTTCTTCAATCTGGTTGTTCAGTAACAATTGTTGGTAAGAAGGAAGTAGTAGACTTACTTAGAGGCAAAGGTTTAAGTCGAATTGGAATTTTTGGTGAGCTGTATTATTCCCCAGGAACTTTTTGTGCAATTTCAAATCTAAATGATATTTCTCCTGAAGAATATGATTTTATTTTGGTTTGTGTGAAATCTTTTGATTCCGAGGCTTTGAGTCGCCAATTAGAAAAACTAGTAAAATTTGACTCTCCAAATATTGTTCTTTGTCAAAATGGTTGGGGTAATGCTGAAAAATTCTTAAAATATTTTTCGAAAATGAATGTATTTAATGCTCGGGTTATAACAGGTTTTATTCGGCCTGAACCAAATATTGTAGAAGTAACAGTTCATGCACAACCAGTTCATTTAGGTTCACTTTTTATTAGCGATTTAAAAAGGCTTTCCTTGCTTTCCGAAGCAATTTCCGGAGGTGGACTTCCGTGTGAAGTTACACAGGAAATTGCAAAAGACCTTTGGGCAAAAATGCTATATAACTGCCCTCTAAATGCACTGGGGGCTATTTTAGAGGTTCCTTATGGTTCTCTTGGCGAGGAAAAAAGTTCCAGAATAATTATGGATGGAATCATTGAAGAAGTATTTATTGTAATGGAGGCAATGGGTTATCAAACTCATTGGCAAAACACGCAAGAATATTTGGAGGAATTTTACGGAAAGTTATTGCCCAGCACTTATGAGCATGAATCTTCCATGTTACAAGACATGCGCAATGGGAAAAAAACCGAAATTGAATCCATTAATGGCATTATTATAGAGGAAGGGATCAAAAGAAATATCGAAGTTCCTTTTAATCATTTAATATGCAATTTAATTCATTTTTTACAGGAGAAGCAAAATCCACCATGATATTAAATTTGTTTTAAATGGTAGGCAAGGAGGCAGCCTATAACTTTTTTAAGGATTTCGACTTATTTTGCGAAGTTGATATTTTCTTACAGCCCGGTTATGTTCATTGAGGTTTGATGAGAACTGATGGCTTCCATCCTGACGCGAAACAAAATATAAGTTTGAAGTATTAGCAGGGTATAGTGCTGCAATAATTGATTTGAGACCCGGGCTTGAGATAGGTCCTGGAGGTAAACCTTTATATCGATAGGTATTATAGGGTGAGTCAATTTTTAAATCCCGTTTTTTTATATTCCCATCAAAATTTTCTAGCGCATAGATTACAGTCGGATCAGTTTGTAGCAGCATATTTCTTTTTAATCGATTATGGAAAACAGATGATATTTGCTTGCGCTCAGAATCTTTTCCTGTTTCCTTTTCTATTAAAGAAGCAAGAGTTATGATTTCGTGAAAAGAAAACCCAATCTCTCTAGACCGATTTAGAAACTTCTGATTTAAGACCCGCTGTTTGAAGGTGTCTACCATTTTTTTTACGATTGTTTTTTCATCAGTATATTTCCCGAAATGATATGTTTCCGGAAACAAGTAACCTTCTAGAGAGTCTTTTGTAATATCTTTTAATAACCCCGTATCTTTTGTCTCTTTTAAAAACTTTTCTTTGTTGGCAAGACCGTTACTTTCAAGCATATTTGCTATTTCTATAATCCGGTATCCTTCGGGGATGGTGACAGGATGTAGAACTGTTTTACCGGAAGTAATTTGCTGTAAAATTTCTGTTGGAAGCATAGAAGGGGAGACATTATATTCACCAACCATAATTAATTTTTGTTTTTTTTGTATCAGAGCGATAGCTTGAAAGGCAGTTTGGTTGCGTATAAGACCTTGTCGAGAAAGTTCACTGGAAACCTTTTTTAATGACATCCCAGGTTTAATTTCAAATACTTGTTGGCGGGTGTCGTTGCTTATAGGGTGAGTAGCTTGAAAATAAAGAAAGCCTACCACAATCCATATGAGACTTAATAATACCCAAAAACCTACAATAAGGGATTTGCTACGCATATAATTTTATTTGGTGTTTGCTATTGTGACGCTTGAGTTAATAATTCTAAAAATTGGTCATTTTCATATTTTGTTCCAATTGTAACACGTAAGCAGTTGTTCAACATTGGGTGCGATCCTAAGTTTCTTATCAAAACTCCATTTTCCATTAAGTCATAAAAAAGTTTTTCCCCGTTATTCGCAACCTTAAATAAAATAAAGTTTGAATCAGAAGGAAAAGCAGTGATAGATTTCATTTTAGATAATTCTTTTAGTAGTCGGTCTCTTTCGTTTTTAATTGAATCAATCTGATTTTGCACCAAAGAAAAATTTTTTAATAATTCTGCTGCAGCAATTTGAGAAATCGAATTTGAATTATAAGGCATTCTAACTTTGTTTATTTCATCCACTAATTCACGGGGAAAGATGCCGTAACCCACTCTAAGACCTGCCAGACCAATTTTTGACAAACTTCTCAATATAACTAAATTATTATGATCTTGCATTTGATCTAAAAAAGTTAGACCTGAAAAATCATAATATGCTTCATCAAGAACTACAATTCCTTGATAACTTTCGATAAGTTCTTGAATTTCTTTTCTTGAAAAACAATTTCCGGTTGGGTTATTAGGGTAACTTATAAATACAAGGCGGGCTTTATTTGAATGAAGGTGTTTCAATAGTTGTTTTGCATTAAAATCCCATTCATTATTTAAAGGATATGTTTCGACTTTAAGTCCCATTCCCTTTGCAATGATATAGTACATGGCAAAGGTAGGGTCTGGAAATGCAACGGTATCTCCTTCGTCGCAAAATACTTGCATTAGATTTTGAATCAATTCATCCGATCCGTTTCCAATAATAAGCTGGTTCGTAGGCGATTTAATTATATTAGAGATAGCTTTTTTTAGATTTTTGCAATCTGGATCGGGATATCGATTTAGGTCAAGGTTTTTCAAGTAATCTAAAATTATTTTAGTAAACTCTGGCGATGTTGGGTATGGGTTTTCATTTGCATGAAGTTTAATCCCTTCTTTTACATCTTCAACCTGATAGGCTTTAAGGTTTTTAACTTTTTCGCTGATTAAATCCGTGAGGTTGATTCGGGACATTTTTTAACCCATTATTTCTTTAATATCTTCCGAAGTAGGGATATATCGGTTAAGCTTTAACTTTTCGGCTCGAATAATGGAAATGATGGATTCTGTTGTTTGTTCCACTTCATAATTTGTTATTATATAATCAAATTTTTTATAATTTTTTATTTCTTCTTTTCCATTTTTTATTCGCATTTCGATACTTTCTTCAGTTTCAGTGCCTCTATTTTTTAGGCGCTTGGTCATTTCATTCATGGAAGGAGGAAGGATCAGGATGAAAATACCTTTGAAATTAATTTTCCGAAGTGTTTCAATCCCCTGGATATCCAGTTCTAGTAAAATGTCAAATTCCTTATCCTCTTTTATTTCAATGGATTCAAGGGAAATTCCATAATAATTTGTATGGACTTTAGCCCATTCCAAAAATTTATTTTCCTTAATTTTAACTTCAAATTCTTCCTTTGAGATAAAGTGGTAATCTACGCCTTCTAATTCTCTGGGTCGGGGTTTTCTAGTTGTATGTGAAACAATTATATTAAGGTTTGGAAGCTTTTTTCTTAAAAGTTTGCAGGATTCTGTTTTACCTGTTCCAGCAGGACCGGAAATTATAATGGGCAAGCCTTTGCGAAAGAAAGGAATTGAAAGATATCGTTCTTGTGCCATTTTCCAAACACCCTTTATATATTGTTGCAAATAGTTATTTAGATAAAGTTTATTCTATGTTTTGCACCTGTTCTCGGATTTTTTCAAGTTCACTTTTTATTTCAATGACCTGTTTAGAGATCATGGTGTCATTGGATTTTGAACCTGTAGTATTGATTTCCCTATTAATTTCTTGAGTGATAAATTCTAGTTTTCGACCTATCGGTCCATTTGTTTTTAAAAAACTTTTAAATTGATTCAAATGGCTTTTTAAGCGAGTTATCTCTTCAGTTATATCACATCGATCTGCTAAAAGAGCAACTTCTTGGGCTAAGCGTGTTTCTTCTATCTCAAGACCATCTGTAATTATTCTTACTCTTTCTTTCAGTTTTTCTTGATACTCTTCTAATACTTGAGGGTGTCGTGATTCAATTTCAGTTGCGTGTTTTTCTATTGAGTTAATTCGATTACTTAAATCAGTTTGTAAGTTTTTTCCTTCTTCTTCTTTCATTTTTTGTAGGGATATTAATGCTTCTTCAGCTATCTTAAGAATAAGATCTTTTTTCGCCGGATCTAATGTTGCGGGTTCGATTTTGATTATTTCTTTTAATCCCACTACAGCTTTTAAATCTACTTCTCCAGTCAAACCTAGTGAATTTTGAATATGTTTTAACGCGTCTAAATATTGCTTGGCAAGTAAAAGATTAGGTTTTATTTCTAATTCATCGGGGCTATCGTTCGAATATCCAATGTTAATGGAGAGGTTAATAGAGCCTCTTGAACAATAAGATTTGATTAGACTTTTTAATGGCTGTTCTAGATCTGAGTAGGCTTTTGGGAGTCTTGTGGTGACTTCAATAAAACGATTATTGACTGACCTGATTTCTGCTTGATAGGTATATTCATTTTCCTGGCATTCGGACCGGCCAAAACCAGTCATGCTAATAAGCATTAGTTAACAGACCTTTTCGATGGTCAGTTTGTAATGACCCTGTTCTTCAACAAGAGAAATAACTTTATGTCCATCGTTTTTAATGCTCTTTGGTACATTTTCAGAGGGTTCCCCATCATCTAATAAGACTTCTAGTATGCTACCTGGAGGCATTGTTTCAAGTTTGATTTTTGTTTTGACGTAATTGAATGGGCATTTTACTCCTAAAAGATCAATGGATGCCTGGGTAGCTTTTTCATTTATTTTTTCTTTTGGATTGTCGCCACCTACTCGAATTCTAAGAGATTTATCGGACTGCATCTTTTCCTGCACTGTTTTGCATTCATCTACCAGTAAGCCAGCATCATTCACCCAACTTTCTGCCATTTTTTCATCGGAAACTTCTTCAACCTTTTCGAACTGGTCTATAAGTTTGGCAAATTTTGAAGAAACAATTTCCATATCAATAACTAAAGATTGGAATTTTTTTAAGCACTCCCAATCATCATTAAAATCCATCCCTTCGGTCACCAGCAACGCGCGTGCTGATGCAATTACACTCCTTTGTGCATGCTGACCCGCATCTTTAGTTAATTTTTTTTCTATAGCTAGTTTACCTTGGAAGTGAGCTCGCTCTGCCTCTGTAATTCTATCTGTAATCATATCTGTTACGGCTCCGGCACACTCTCCTTGCCCGCGATCTTCAAGACTAAATTTTTCGGTAGTGCCATAATCAATATAGGATTCTGGAGATTGTTCAATATTTGGCAGGGTTTTTAGTGGATCGAGTAATTCTCGGAAGTGACGTTTACCCATTCTGTCAAAATACTCTCCAAAAGTTTCATTGTCCTTCTTATTATTTTTATAATCGTTGATGGAACTTTTCATCGCTTTCGGTGCATTTTTGGCAGGTATTTTTATCACTGATGTTCCAAACACAACTTTATCTTCGGAAATTCTTCCTCCCAGCAAAACTTCATAATGAGGGGTTAGTATGCCATTTAACTTTTTTGCACCTCCATGAAAACCAATAGATGCAATATGATGCTGACCACAGGAATTAGGACATCCGCTTGCCTTAATCGTAATATGATCCATATCCTTGGATGTTTCAAAACCATTTTCCATTTCGTTATGCAGGGTATCAACTAATCCACGCGATGCGGTAATACCAAGATTGCAAGTTTCAGAACCTGGGCAGCAAGTGATGTCACGGATCTCTTCTGTGCCAGCTTTATGGAGACCTATTTTTTTAAGTTCATTAAAAATATTACCAAAAGCATCTTCTTTAACCCATGGGATCATTAAATTTTGGTTAACTGTGGCAACAAGTTTTGCTCCTGCAAAATTTTTGGATATATCCGCTAAAGCTCTCGCCTGCGGAATACTAAAGTCACCTAATATTAGTTTGACCTGTATGTTATGAAAGCCAGCTTGTTTTTGGGATTCAACATTCCTGCTTTTCCATAATTGGAATTCTGGATCAGCATTGCAATCTGCTGATTTGTATTCCGGCATATTTGGAACCTTTTCTTGTTCTATCTGAATTGGCGCATAAGCTTTATTCTCTAGGGCGGAAAACTCTTCGTCGTAAAGCTCTTTTATTTTTTTTAGACCTAATTTGTCTAGCACAAATTTGAAACGGGCTTTATTGCGATTTTTTTTATCGCCATATTTGTCGAAAACTGCTACCAAGGCTTCGCACATCCTAAGCAGTTGGCTTTCTGGAATAAAGTCAGTTAAAGGCAAAGCTCCATGTGGAAAAGAACCTAGTCCGCCACCAACCAGAACTCGGAAACCACGAACCTCTTTTTCATTTTCGTTTTTGATTACGGCTTTTAATCCAATATCATGAATAGGAGCCAAGCCACAGCCATTACAGCCACCAAAACTTATTTTAAATTTTCTTGGTAAGTTTTGTGTTAGATCCTGTCGAAGCAGGTATTTAGAAACAGCCAAAGCATAGGGGCTAACATCAAATGCTTCTGTAGTACAGGTTCCTGCCTTGTGACAAGCAGTTACATTTCTAACCGTATTACCGCAAGCTTCACGTGTAGTGATCCCTGCTTGCGCAAGATCCTCAAGTCCCTGAGGGACATCATTGATTTTTACGTAATGTAATTGAATGTCCTGACGGGTGGTGATGTGTAAAATTCCGTGCGAATATTTTTCGGCAAAGTCTGCCAGACACTGCAGTTGACTACTGGTTATTTTTCCAGCAGGCAACTTTGTCCGAACCATTTGTTCCCCTTCCTGCCTTTGACCATAAATTCCTTGCTGGAGCCTGAATCTTTTAAAATCTTCATCCCCAACTTCGCCGCGATTAAGTCGTTCTACTTCTGCAGCAAAAGTATCTATTTCGCGTTTGACTTCTTCTGGAATATTTAATGATTTTGCATCCATTGTTACTTTATTTCCGTTTATAAATATTAGGACATTTTATAGGCCAACTATTTATTAATAAAGGTATTTCTTTGTTGGAATTGCCCTGATTTTAAGTATGTGTTTTTATCTATTGGATCATTTTGCGAGTTGAAATACTAAAATGTATGTAAAAAGGCTGTTATTTTATAATAAAACTGCCCTAAAAAACAGTAGAATACCCGATTATTGGTGATTATTCTTTGTAATTTATCGATAGTCCCATTTCGATAATTATTTGTTTTTAAATGACTGTTAGAGGTTTTTGTGTCAGCTATTCTACTTATTCAAATTAATTTTGGCTGTTTTGTCTCGATTTTTCTCCTTTGCCTAATCAGAAATTTTAACTTTAATATCATCCTTGTTGGATTGACTTATTTGCTTCCACTAGTTCCCTGGTGGTTAGGTAGTGCGCATGCAGAACGCATGCTAATTGTTTCTTATTGTAATCTTATATTTGGAATTATTGAAATTGTGGTATTCACACTGACAGAAAAACCAGAGGATATAAAATTAAATAAAGCTTATTTGCAGCAACTTTTCGGTCATGTTTTTCCAATTGTTGGCTCTCTTATTGGCATGTCTTTCGTTTCACGAACTACATTAATTCCTGTTGAGACGATAGAGTTATCTATCATTGTTATACTATTTATTTTGGGTTCTACTTTGCGGGTTTTATCCATTGCACAACTTGGGGTTTTGCGTTTTAAATTCAATATTGCTTTTCGAGAAAAACAGACCTTAAAGACTGATCAGTTGCATGGATATATGCGCCACCCAACCTACACATCCATGATGTTGGTTGTCATATCTTATGCTGTTACAACGCATTCCTTATATATAGGAATGGCCGGGACTTTATTGGCATGGTTCGGTTTTCAGTATCGTATACACTTCGAAGAAATGGCACTTAAGGAACAATTTGGAGATGCCTACGTTAACTATCAAAAAAAGACCGCGATGTGGTTACCATTTTTAAAATGGAAAGGTAGCTAATAATTTTTACGATTTCATCAAGATAGATTTATTGGTATTTATTGATTAAACTCGAGGGAAGGGAGGTAGAATGCCAATATTGTTAGTAACACAATATAGCTATAACTACATAAGTAAAAAACAGTAGGATTGGCTTTAAAACCTCTCCATTTCGGATTAGGGTTTTGAATTATATTCTTCACTCGAAAATAATTTGCAAAGAGGATAAGAATTGAAAAAATGTAAGGTTTATAGCTAAATACAGCCATAAGACCTGCTGAAGGAATAGTCGCAAGCATTAAAGCAGGAAGTTTTAACCAACTGTTTCTCGTGACGTCATCAAGAACATTTAAAGTTGCTAGATAGCAGACCAGATAGTACAGACCGGTCAAGATAACCCAGATCAGGAATGAAAAAAAAGTTTCCCCGCCTAGAATGTCATCTAACCCTAATATCATAAGTATTATAAATTTAGTATACTAATAATAAAAACTGATTAGTGGAGTAGGATGGAAGTAAAACTTTAAATAGCTTGATGATTAGCTATTTCAATTTTTGCATCTTTCATAACTTCGATGGCAGATTTTAATATTAAACCAGAAATACTTATTCCAACAACCAGATCAGGCCAGGGTGAATTTGTCCATGCCACTCCCACAGCAGCCAGCAACACCCCAAGATTTGCTAATACATCGTTGCGTGAACAGAGCCAAGCTGACCGCATATTAACATCAGTATCTCTGAAACCTAATAACATTAATGCGCAAACCAAGTTGGCAGCGAGTGCCAGGAAACCAACAACACCCATTGTGGTTATCTGTGGAATTATAGGGTTAAAGGCTCGATAAAAGGCACTTGTTAAAACTCCTATAGCAAAAATGGCCATGATGATTCCCTTTATATATCCCGCCCGGCTTTGCCAAATCGTGTTGAGTCCAATAACATAAAGTGAAAAACCAAAAATAGCGGCATCACCCAACATGTCTAAGGCATCAGCCATCAACGCATTCGATTGTGCGAACCAACCGTATATAGCCTCAATAAAAAACATGCCGGTATTGATTATTAAAACCCAAACAAGGATATTGCGTTTTTTATCTTGAACCTTGGTCAATTCTTTTTCAAGGCTAGAGCAACAATCATTGATGCTTAAACTTTGTTTTTTTATTTGATTCAAAATGAGGGAAATTAAATAAAAACTTCCTGCGAGAAGAATTATGGTTGGACCCGGTGGTAGATCAGGTTGATATGATATTGCTAAACCACTTGTAGTAAACACCACTCCAATTATCGATGCTAATATCATCATTAAATTTAAGGATCGAACGTAGAGACCCGCGATCGCAGCCGGGAGTGTCAATAAGGCAATGACTAAAATTAAACCTACAATTTGAATTAATATGACAACAGTGAGAGCTACTAGAGAAAGAAATAGTAGATAAAAACGCTCTACTGGAATGCCTCGAAGTCTTGCAAACTCTTCATCAAAAGAGACGGCTATGAACTGTTTGTAAAATAGAAAAACTATTGTTAGGATGAGCAGATCTAGACCTACTATCCAATAAAGATCTTCCGCGGCGATCATCAATATATTTCCAAATAAAAAGCTCATCAGTTCAACGTTGTATCCGGGTGTTTTTGAAATGAATAAAATTCCAACTGCCATGCCGCCTGCCCATAACGCTCCTATTATGGTGTCTTCTTGTTGCTGCATTCGCAAACTAACCCATCCTAGAATAAAAGCAAAAACCAAGGCTGAAACTAAAGCTCCCTCAATGGGTGAACGACCTAAGTAATAAGCAATTCCCATTCCTCCTAAAACAGCATGTGCAATGCCTCCTGCCAGATAGCCGATTCTCTTGACCACAACATAAGAACCAATGGCACCACAAGCTATACTGGCTAATATTCCTCCAGCAATAGCGTTTTGCATAAATGGTTGCGAGGTGGCAGCTTCAAGAAAGGAGTTCAATGTCGATTTTCTCCTTCATGGTGGTGATGTACCATATGCACGTGCGTGCCATAAAGCTCTTCTATGGTTTCTCCAGTAAGTTCTGAAGTGGGATGACATATAAGGTTTCGATTGAGGCAAGCTACCTTAGTTATGTATTTTGAAATGAAACCGATATCGTGAGTCACAACAATGATAGTAATTTTTTCGTTTAATTTTTTTAGTAGATCAAAAATGTCTTTTTCAACTTTCATGTCGACATTTGCAGTGGGCTCATCAAGAATCATGATCTCAGGATTGCAGGTTAAAGCGCGGGCAATCAACACGCGTTGTAATTGTCCTCCCGAAAGTGAACCGATAGAACGTTTTTTTAAATCGAGAATTTCCACTGCTTCCATCGATTTTGCTGCAAGCCCTTTATCTTCTTTACTAAAGAGTCCGATCCTAGATGTTTTTCCAAGTCGTCCCATAAGCACCGTTTCTTCAACACTTATAGGAAAATCTCTAGAGAAAGGCGTGAGTTGTGGCATATAGCCAATATTCTTTACTGCTTGATTCGCAGGTTTACTTAATACTTCCACCGAGCCTTTATCAGGATCTAAAAGTCCAAGGATAATTTTTAGTAGTGTTGTTTTGCCACTACCATTTGGCCCAACCATGCCTACGAATTCTTTAGCTTCAATATCTAGTTGAATGTCTTCGAGAATAGGAGGTCCACCATAACTGAAATGGAGATCGCGGATTTTAATGATGGGATTTTCGGTCAATGATTTGCTCCTGAAATTGCTTTTGCCGTTTGGCGCATATTTTCGAAGTAATTCTCTGAAAGTGGGTCTATTTCTTGTACGGTGGCACCAATCATTTTAGCGATTTTTTGCGCTATCAAAAGACCAAATTGTTTTTGAACGAAAATAACCCTTATTTTCAGTTTTTTTGCCTGGGTGACTATTTTCTGTAGTGCTCTGGGTCCTGGTTCTTTGCCCTGATGTTCAATAGCAATTTGTTCTAGACCATAAGTGTCCGCGAAATAAGACCAGGCCGGATGAAATACCATAAAGCTACGAGTATTTTTTGCAGCTATAATATCTCGGATTTCGCTATGCAAAGCCTCCAAGTCTTTGGCAAGAGCCGTATAATTCTTTTTAAAAAACTCTGCTTTTTGAGGACTCTCCCTTGATAAAGCATCTTTGATTTTTATAGCCATAATTTTTGCAAGGGGTGGGCTGGTCCAAATATGCGGATCGCTTTTTTCATGGAAAGATTTCTTTGAGCCTTGGTGCCCCGATGGCATGATCAATGGCAAATTATTATTTAATGGAACTAATTTTAGGCTAGGCTGAATGGCTTTAATCCTAGAAAGCCAGATTTTTTCAAACGGAACGCCAATACTGAAATACAAACTTGTATTGGTCAGTCTACTCATTTTTTTAGGATTTGGATTAAATGTTGCTGGACTTTCACCTGCCTTGACCATTACATGAACATTAACTTCATCGCCTCCTATACGTTCTACGAAATATTTTTGCGGAATAATGCTAACAAAAACTGAGATCGGTTTAGCCCATCCATTATCGGGGCAATAAAATATTTGTATCAGAGCAATTAAAATTATGTTCTTATTTAAAAAATTTTTCATTTGTTTTTAAAGGTGAAACATGAAAATAGGGGTTAAATTGTTAATCCCACTTAAATTTCGTGGCCAGCATTATAAGGCATTTCTGATGAGATAACCTATTATTTTGGCAAAGATATTTTTGGATGGTTCTTATTTAAAAAGATCATTTAAGCAAGGTTATATTATCCAAAGAAGAGCAAATGGCATTCCAAAAAATAATATTCCCAATGCTATATTTACAGCATGAACCAAAAATAAATTATCTGTGATTGGAGAGATCATGACTTCCGTACCGACCCGTCGAACAGCATGTTCGATATCAGTAGAAGTGATTTGACTTGATTCTTTTTTTTGCAACTCTTCGACTATTTGATCGAGAAATAAAAACTTCAAAACCTTTAAAATCACACCAAATAAAACTCCTGAAAAAAAACTTGTAAATCCACTTTTTTGTTTCAACTTGGTCTTTAACTCGTTACCCACTTGGTCATATTTTTTTTCAAGCTCTGAGCGTGGGATATTTTTTTGGAGTTTTGGGATACGCCCTATAACTTCACGGGTCAACCAGTCTAATAATTGTTGCAAGCCTTCTAAGCCTTCTTTTAGTTTTTGAATCATCACATTAAGTACACAGGCAATCAAACTATGTAAAATGCCGATACCCAAGTACCATAGTGAAGCGAGAATGAAAATAGAGGACTCAAGCCAACTATTCCATTCTGAAATATCAAGAACTTTGGCGTCAAAAGTTAGTATAGATAAAACGCTGACACCTAAACCGACAAAACAAAAAATAAAAAGTTTTTTCAATGTTCCGAGGAAAAGATCTTGAAAAAATTTAAGCCAGTAATCAAGTATTTGGGGTTTGCTCATATTTTAAGGAAAGGAATTGGTGCTAGGATCAATATTGACGGTGATGAACAAATCTCCTCGATCTTCATTAAGGGTACGGCCTTTTTGGCGGATACGTAATTTTCCTCCTGATGGAAATTTAGGGGGAATGCGGATAATTAATTGCTCGGTTTTGCCATCAACTTGGTAAGAAATTTTTTTTCGTGTCCCATTTAATACTTCCGATGGAGATGCTGATATAGCAAAATCCATATCTAAAGATGATTTCTTTTCGATCGGATTTTGTGTGAATATTCCTTTTATGTTATTTGCCAAAGGATTTTCTTTTTCCTTTGCTTTATTTGGTTTAGCTCCCTCCTTTGCTTTTCTCATTTTGTTTAAGGTGTAAAGTGAGGTGCCTACCACTTGTGCTAACTTGAGACCCATTCCTATCCTGCCTATAGGACCTGGTACCATGCGAAGAATCCTCCCTAGACCACCAACGGCTCCACCAAAAAATATTGATTCGAAAAAACCATTGCCCGAGCGAACACCGGAACGGCTGAATTCCCTATTAAGTTCTTCAAAAATATCGCGAGCATTTTGACCTTGAAACATACTTGAGAAAATATCCTCTTGAGAGTAATTAAATGGCGAGGAGTTAGTTGTGCGACCTGAAAGGAAATCGGATCGAAATTTATCGTATTCATTTTTTTTATTTATGTCACTTAAAACCCCATAGGCTTCTGTTATTTCCTTAAATTTGTTTTCGCTGGCTGGATCGTTGGGATTATGGTCTGGATGTAATTCTAGCGCCAATTTTCTGTAAGATTTTTTTATATCTTCCTGGTTGGCAGTGTCAGGTACGTTCAGGATTTTGTAATAATCTTTAAATTTTTTTGTTCGTGCCATTTTGTTCGGTTACATGCCTAATTTTTGTGGATAGATAGCTTCAGCTTTTTCTGGTCCTTCAATTTTGGTATTTTTGTGTTGAGTAGAAATCATAAAAGATTCATCTGCATGTAATCGTTGTTTTAAATTTTCAAAGTGTACTTTCATTTCCATCGAAGGAATTTCTTTTTCAATAGGGGAAAGAATAAAATTTGTTTCGGCCAAAACATCTCTATATTTACGTTTCATGTTCATTTTATATGCATGGTAACCTGGAATGGCTTCCACCCCAATATAGGGTTTGTGATTTAAAACCGTGTATTTATCAGGTATATAAACATTGGCGAAATAGTCTGCTCCTAAAGAGTGATGAACCGTTGTTTTAATTTTTAAAACTCGAAGGCTTTCGTCTGTAGAGGTCATTTTCATTTCGACCCAATAGGTTCGATCATGAAAGTTAAGATTTTCAAGGAAAACGATTCCGTATAAAGCATTAAACTTGAATTGAATAAATATCCCGAGGAATACCCATCCAAATACTCTCCAAAACTTTCTCACAAAAACTCCTTAACGTTAAATGTAGAATTTAATAACTATATAAAGAATAAATATTATCAAATTAATTAAAAATAAATGCAATTTGTTCTGTTGACAGTAATTGCTGACTGATTTGTTTTTCTAAGGTTATAATAAAGCAAGATTTTTATTAAATTGGTTAATTTATATATTGATAATTGAGGCAAGTTGTTCAATTATAAAAGGTTGTTAAACTGAAAATATTAACTATACAAACCATAAATATAAGAAAATTTATTTTTAAAACTTTGGAGCAATTAATTTTGAATTCAGGGGTATTAATAGCTTTTGAGGGTATTGATGGCACAGGTAAAAGCACTCAATGTAGAATATTTTCTGAGCTTTTAAATAAGAAAAAAATAACAAATCAAATATTTGCGGAACCAACTAAAGGCAAATGGGGGATGAAAATACGTCAACTTTTGACGGAAGGTCGGAAGGAGATTAGTCCTGAGGAAGAATTAGAATGGTTTGTAAATGACAGAAGGGAAGATGTGGAGAATAATATCCAGCCAGCATTAAATGCTGGTAAAGTGGTATTGATGGATCGTTATTATTTTTCTACTGCAGCCTACCAGGGTGCCTTGGGATTTAACCCAGAACAGATTAAAATAGACAACGAAAAGTTTGCGCCAAAACCTGATCGGGTTCTTATATTCCATAATCCACCTGAAAAAAGTCTTGAAAGAATTGAATCTTCAAGAGATGGCAAAAGCGCTTTTGAAAAAACTGATTATCTTATTGATGTGCAAAACATTTTTAAAAGTTTCACTGGATCTAAAATTAGATTTATTTCAAGCGAAGGATCTTTAAAGGAGGTTCATAAACAGGTTTTAATTGAAGTTCAAGATCTGTTTGATCAAAAACTATGAAACGTTTTGTTTTGGCTATAACTGGTGCTAGCGGAGTAGTCTATGGAAAAAGGCTCTTTGATTGTTTGAAATCTCAAGCTGAAATTCATGTGGTTATTTCAGAGCGAGGCGCTGAACTATTAAAGATTGAATTAGGATTAAAAACTTCCTATTTCAAGGGGAATAATGTTGTTTTACATAAAACATCAAAAATTAATACATCTATTGCCAGTGGTTCATTCAGGTTGGATGGAATGGTAATAGTTCCTGCTAGTATGGGTACGATTGGCAGGATATCCGCTGGTGTCTCAGGTAATTTGATTGAAAGAGTAGCGGATGTCATGTTGAAGGAAAAAAGAAAATTAATTGTGGTTCCAAGAGAAGCTCCGTTTAGCACAATACATCTAAAGAACCTTCTTTCATTAGATCAAGCAGGTGCTTTGATTCTTCCCGCTTCGCCAGGTTTCTATCAGGGGCAAAATTCTGTGGAAAGCCTGGTTGATTTTGTTGTTGCAAGGATAATGGATCAGTTGGGTGTCGATCAAGATTTAATGCCCCCCTATGAAGCTTGAGGGGCGAGAATGATTTATCTAGACAATGCTGCAACTACATTTTTGGATCCAGAAATAAATTCCTCTCTTCAAGGTTATATGCAGGACAATTTTGCAAACAGTGGTGCTGTTTATGAAATTGGACTGGATGCTAAAAAGAAAATTGACGATGCCACAGAATCGATAAGAGACTCCTTAGGAATTCCCAATTCTCATAGTTTTGTTTATACAAGTGGCGGAACGGAGGCCAATAATCTTTTTATTAAAGGTTTTTGTTTTCCTGATAAAAAAGTTGCTTGCCTAGGATTAGAACATCCCAGCATTACAGAGACTCTCCGTTCTTTTAAAGAATTTAATAATGAACCCTTATTCCTATTAAATTATTTTAAAGAAGGCAAATTAGATTATTCTTGTAGTTCAATTCTCAAAGAAAAAAAAATAAAACTTCTTTGCCTATCGTATGTAAATAATGAATTAGGTACCATAATTGATCCGGTTTCCTTGATGAAGCATTTAGAACAGGAAGCTCCACAAACCCGTCTTTTTTTAGACGGTGTTCAGGTCATAGGAAAAATTAAAGTTGATAAAAAGATGTGGTCTAGTTTGGCGGGTTTGTCCTTGTCTGCGCACAAGTTTCATGGTCCGAAAGGTATTGGATTATTGATCTATGATTCCAGATTAGTGCTAAACCCTCAAATGCATGGTGGAAAGCAACAGTCTGGATTGAGAGCGGGAACCTTACCTGTTCCCTTAATTCTTGCTTTGGCTGATTCTATTAAGCTTGCTGTAACTACGCAAAAAGAAACTCAAATACGTTTTCAAGAATTACAAAATTATTTGCTAAAAGGTTTAAATAAGTTAACAAAGCCTATTTTAATAAATTCAGCTTTAGATGACTCTCAATCGGCCGGGATAGTGAACTTTAGTTTTCCTCCGATTGAGGGTGAGGTCATGCTTCACCATCTTGAAAAAGAGAAAATTTATGTGGGTATGGGTAGTGCTTGTAGTGCACATTCAAAAGAACCGTCAAAGATATTAACGGGAATTGGTTTGACGGATGAACAAGCACGCTGCAGTTTAAGAGTATCTTTTTCACGAACTAATACCGTTGCTGAGCTTGAAAAATTTCTTCATGCTTTTTCAAATACATATGAAAGGCTTTTGCCTACCTTTTCAAAGAAAACTGTCTACAGATGAATGATGATAAAAGAACTATTTTGGTTCGATACGATGAAATTGGATTGAAAGGCCGAAATAGGAAGTATTTTGAAAAAGCTTTACTTAAAAATATAAAACGCGCTCTACCTTCTGATAGTGCAATTGAATATAGGATTCCAAGAGGAAGGATTTTAATTGATCTTAGTAGCGAGATTGCAGAGAAATACGGGGATTGCTTGCAAAATATTCCAGGTATCGCTTCTTACAGTATCGGAGTTTCTATAGATCCTGATTTTGATCAGATGGCTGAACTGGGAATTCAATGGATTGAACCCTTACTAATAGGGAAAGACCAGTTAAACTTTTGCGTAAGAACACGGCGGTCCGAAAAAACATTTCCTAAAACATCCACTGAAATAAATTTTGAAGTGGGTTCAAGAATAATGTCAAAGCTTGGACCAAAAGGTCTTAATGTAGATATTAAGAATTCAGATTTCACTCTTGAAATAGAAATCGGGGAAAATGAAATCCTTATATTTCATAATCGAGAGCCCGGGCTTTGTGGCTTGCCTGTTGGAAGCTCAGGAAATATTTTATGCATGCTTTCGGGTGGTATTGATAGCCCTGTTGCTGCCTATTTGATGGCTTGCCGAGGTTGCAGGGTTCATTTTGTTTTTTTTGATAATCAACCTTTTTTAGGTCGCGGTGGATACGAGAAGGTCAAAAAGTTGGCAAAGATAATTAATGGTTATCAAGGTCGAGCTAAATTATTTGTTGTTCCATTTCAGGATATTCAAATGTCAATTCGAGACCATTGTAAAGAGGAAAATCGCATTGTTTTATATCGGAGAATGATGTATCGCATTGCTGATAAAATTGCCAAAGACCAAGAGATGCCGGGGTTGGTCACAGGAGAATCCTTAGGGCAGGTCGCATCGCAAACTCTTGAAAATCTAGCGGCTGTTACTTGTGTCACAACGATGAATATTTTACGACCTTTGATTGGTATGAATAAGGAATCAATTATCAAGCTTGCAAGAAAAATTGGAACCTATTATGTTAGCGTAGAGCCTCAACCTGATTGCTGTTCAGTCTTTATGCCTGCCAACCCATCGACTCGAGGAAAAATACACCTTTTGGAGTACGATGAAAAAAAGATTCCCTTAGAACAATTAGAAGAAGAAGCTTTGAAAAATATGGAAACTATGAAAGTAGATTTTTTATGATATTGAAATTTTTTTTACTACAGGGTTTTTAGGAAGTTCGTTTAATAAGCTCTGAATAGATTTATTTTGCACAGGATGTATTATAGAACCAGAAATTTCACTGAGTGGTTCGAGAACAAAACGACGATTTAGCATTTCGGGGTGGGGAAGGGTGAGGGATTCTGAATTGATGATTCTTCCGTCGTAATCGAGTATATCGAGATCTATTATTCTTGGACCCCATTTTTCATTTCGTGTCCTTCCAAACTGTTGTTCAATATTTAAAAGTTTTTTTAAAAGGCGTTCAGGGCTAAGGGAAGTTTGTATTTCGATGACTGCATTTACAAACCATGGCTGGTTTTTTTTTCCAATGGGTTCGGATTCGTACAGAGAGGATTGTTTAATTACATTTATCTCTTCAGATTCGCATAAACTTGCAACAGCTTTCCTGCAATTCTCCGCAGGAGATCCGAGGTTGGACCCGATTCCTATTAAAGCTTTTTGGTCCATTGAACCATTTTAGAAATAGCCCCTCGATTTTATAGTAGCAACTAAATTAGATTAAAACTCAAACTCGACTTTTGAGAGACGATTTTTAATTTCATTTATAATTCGCCTCTCTTCTTCTTCTTCTTTGGCGGCAAAGGTAGCAGAAAATCGAATATAATGACCAACATCATCCCAAGGAACCGTAGAGATTAACATTTCAGTGATCAAGAACTGAGAAAACTCTTCACCATTTTCAAATTTTCTTCCCCCCTTAATTCCTTTGGGAGCTCCAACATATAAAAAGAATGATCCTCCTGGCATTTTAGCACTGAAGCCAACAGAATTAAGGGCATCAACTAACATGCTTAGCCGGCGTTTGTATTTAGCAACAGTTCTTTCTGTAATATCAGGGTGTTCGAGAGCGTAAATGCCTGCCTTTTGAATAGGAGCGAATTGACCGGAATCGATATTGTCTTTAACATATGAGATGCCCTTAACAATGAGTTCATTACCTACCACAAAAGCAATTCGCCATCCGGTCATATTGTAGGCCTTGGATAGTGAATGAAATTCTACTCCGACGTCCATCGCACCGGGAACGGTAAGAAAACTTTCAGAATTTCCATCGTAAGTTAGGGCAGCATAGGCCGCATCCTGCATTACTATGAATTCATATTGTTTGGCTAATTTAACAACTTCTTCATAAAATTTTCGGGTTGCTTTTGCACCTGTAGGATTATTTGGGTAATTTAAATATAAAATTTTTGTGCGTTGGAGTATGTCTGGATCAATGGTTTTCAGATCGGGTAAAAACCCATTTTCCTCTGTAAGGGGTAAATTTATTACCTCTCCGCCCAGATATTGCGCATGGGTTCCCATAACCGGATAACCGGGTACCGTCATTAGGATGACATCCCCCGGATTGACAAAGACAGCCGGCGCCATTGCCAAACCTGGTTTAGATCCTATTAGGTGATTTACATGCTTATTGGGATCCAGGTATTGAACGCCAAATATATTTTTCATATATTGACAGGCGGCAATTTTAAATTCGTCTATTCCGTTATCCGTATAACCACGGTTTTCCGGTTTCTCTGCTTCCAGTTGCAAGGCTTTAACGACGCCAGAATCGGCCATTTCATCCGGTTCACCTACGCCTAAATCGAATAATTCTTTGTCGGGATTAGCATCAAGAGCGGCTCTTTTTGCTCTCTTTATTTTTTCAAATTTATAAATTTTAGTGTCTTTGCCGAACTGGCTTCCACCGACACGATCTGAAAATAAGGATTGTATATAGCTTTCATCTGACATTCTGAAACTCCGAAATTAAATAGAGAGGATAAAACGTTAGCGATAAGAACGGGTCAATCTAGCCAAAATCATATGCTCTGTCAAGAGGTTCTGCTTTCCTGATAAATTATCTAAAGCTAATTAGAGTAGAGGGATTCTTGCTTGTTGTTATATTTGCTAAGGCTGGTGAAAGACTAACCTTCGTCTTCTTCCTCTTCCTCTTCTTCTGCTTCTAAACCTGCAGCCTTTTGTGAGTAACGAAGGTATTTAATGATTTCCGTTATTTCTTTGTCGGTTACTTTCTTTCTTTGTGACGGCATTTTATCGGTGCCGTTTATTACTGTCTCTCGTATATCTTCATCTTTAAAGTTGGGAGCTAAATATTCCTGATCAATCAATCTGGGTGCTTGGGTGTGCTTACCCATAGCATCAGAACCATGACAGTTCGAACAAATCTTATGAAATGCATTTTGACCAGCTTTGTAAGCTTCCGGGACCTCCAATTTAGGTTTGGGAGCGCAGGAATATATTCCAAATATTGAAATTGTGAACAGAAATATAATTATAAAAAATCTCATAAATATCGCTTAAATTATTTGAAATATTTGTTAATCGATCAATACTGATATTTATAAAATACAATAATGAAACCTGCGAGTAAATAGCTACAATATTTATTAGTTAAAATTATAAACAAAACCGGCATATACATTTCTTCCCGCTACGCTAAAACCACCAACCTCTGTATAGTCTTGGTCAAGAAGATTCTCTGCCCTTAAAGTAAGTTTAATTTTTTTACTATATTGATAACTAAAAGCAGTCCGAACTGTAACGAAACCTTCGGTGGAATTGGTGGCGTTAAAACCTCTGGCAAAACCTCTAGCAAAAATACCTGCAAGTGATTCAAGTTTATTGTTCCACCTGTGAGTCAGATTGGCAATCAACTTTTGTTTTGGACGGCGTGTTCCTGGTTGATTGTGGTCAGATTTTGATTTTTCATCTAAGTAGTGATCGTTCCAGGTATGTCGTATGGATAGAGCAAGATTATAGGGTAACTCGAGATCAACTTCTGTTTCGATACCCTGAGAGTAAAACTTCCCAAAGTTTGTTGTAACAAAGGTGCTAGGATGAGACTGAATAAAATTGGTAGTTAATGATTTAAAGTATGTGATTCCAACCGTTATCTTATCATTCATAAGGCCTTGCCTGACTCCTACTTCAAAACTTTGAGTTTCCTCCGATTTTAAATTGGGGTTTGAGTTATAGTCATTAAAGGTGGGTGCTCTAAAACCCTTAGAATATGCTGTATGAAGTTGTGTGTTGGTTTTTAAAAAATTACGTCCTGCTTCAAACTTATAGGTAGTTACTTCACCAAATATTGAATTGATATCATGTCGAAATCCCCCCGTTAACGTCAAAATATTATTATAATCATAGATACCTTGAAGGAAGTACGCATTATTGTCAGTGAATTTTTGATAAGCTGAGACAAAATCAGAAAACAAACTATCGGCAGTTCCTTCTTGGCGTTCATACTCACCTCCCCAAAGTACTGAAAAGTAAGGATGCACTTTCATGTTATTCTCTAAATAAAAGGTATATTGGCGATTAATAAAATGATCGTTTTCCGAGGTATCAATTGTAGCTGCTTCTTGAAAGTTCATGTTTGGATTTATTTTAAAACTCCACCAGTCGCTAAATTTAGTCTTAAACACTGCGGACAAATAAAAATCGTCGATGGTATTAGAATTTCTATTATCTGTTCCGCTTCCTTGACCATTGACACTATCTAACTCATCATGTGACTTTGTGTAACGCGTGCTCAACTCAATTTGAGAATCATCATTAATTTCATAACCAATTTTAGAAATAAAAGTTTTATTTGTATACCTATCTTCTTCTATTCCACCACTAGCCTTATTAAGAGCTGAAATTCCAGAGGTTTTGAGCAAAGATGCAGATAAGGAATAATCAAACTTATTTATAGAACCTGAACTACGAATTGATTGCTTAGTTGTATTATATGAGCCCCCTTCAAAAGATAGAGAGTGCTTGGGCGCACCTTTTCCTTTTTTTGTTACGATATTAATGGTTCCACCTACGGCATCACCACCCCACTGAATACTCTGCGGGCCTCTAAGAACCTCTATTTTTTCTATATTGTCCAGAGTTAGATCACCAAAGTCGTATAGACCTGCAGTATTTGAGTTGACGCGGACACCGTCAATGACGACCAATGTCGATTTTGATCCTTGTCCTCGCATAAAAATACTGGTTTGTTGACCTTGCCCGCCACTTTGCACAACATCCAAACCCAACTCTCCTCGAAGTAAATCTTCTACCGTTTGGTGCTGTTTTGTTTCAATTTCTTGTTCGTTAAATATAGTTAGAGATCCTGGAAAATTTTTAGTAGTTAATGTGTCACGAGAGGATGTTACTTTGATTACTTCTAATTCTTCAATTTCAGCGGCGAATAGGTTCTGTGCGAAAGGTAGGATAAAAAAACTAAAAATAAACAACAGGGCTAAAATAAATTTAATCGTTTTCACTTGCTTCTCCCTCGAGATAAATATCCGGCAGGTCTCCTGACTCAGGACTATCTACATTCGTGCCTTCCCATCAACTAAGACAGTGGCATTAAACGAATTTCGCATCCTTTACAGTTGCGGGGCAGTGTTGGAATTAAACCAAGCTTCCCTTAACCGGACTTAGTATAAAAATTAAATAATTATAACTTGCTACCTATACTTGAAATAGATTTCTATTTCTAAAATTCAATTCCTTTTTGTGCGGGGATACCTTGTTCCGCAAAAGGATGTTTGATCATTTTCATTTCTGTAACTAGATCGGCCATCTCAATCAACTTCTCTGACGCGTTTCTTCCGGTACATACAACATGGGTCATTTCTGGTTTATTTTTTATGGTTTCTAACACTTCATCTTCTGGGAGAAATTTGTAATCAAGAACGTAATTAATTTCCTCAAAAATAACCATTTCAAAATTACCAGAGTTTAATTTTTCTTTTACTACCTCAAAAGCTTTTCGGGCGGTTGCCTTGTCTTGTTCGATATTTTCGGTGTCCCAGGTAAATCCGTCTCCCATGGGAACAATTTCGACATAAGGAGACAAACTCTCAAATGATTTTCTTTCTCCTGCTTTCCAGGGTCCTTTCATAAACTGCATGATAAAAACATTCATTTTATTTCCAGCTGCCCGCATGGCAAGGCCAAAAGCTGCAGTTGATTTTCCTTTCCCATCGCCTGTATGGACGATAATAAGACCTTTTCTTTTTCTAGGATCAACTTTAGCAGGCTGTTTTCTCATGATTTACCTGGCAAATGACTATTTGTTTAAATAAATAATCTCATTAGGATTATTCTTACGCATAAGAATAATTAATTTTACCTCACAATATTTTTGTTAACACTTAACTCGTTCAGATTTATTGGACTTATTGTCTTTTGGTGAAAAGGGAAAGAAACTTTGGTTTTTGCTGGTGTGATTAGGCAGGCTTTCAACTGGACCTAATTTGAAAGATAGCGCAGTATCTACAATAGCACCCATTTTTTCTCCCTCGAGATAATATTCCGGTAGGTCTCCTGACTCAGGGCTATCTAATTTTCGCGCCTTCCCATCTAATAAGACAGTGGCATACAGCGAATTTCGTACCCAATACAGTTGCGGGGCAGTGCTGGAATTAAACCAAGCTTCCCTTAACCGAAAATTTTTGAAAATTAGATTGTAATTACTTTAGAAATCTAATCAACTGTTCTTTTATATATCAAAATCGCTCTTGAGAGAAGAAAAATTTTACTTATAACTGCGAATAAAAGAATAAAGTCCTTTGATTTTCTATAAAGGTCTCTTTCGTTTTAATAGCCAGACAAAAAATGGTCCACCTAACATAGCGGTAATAATGCCTACAGGAATCTCAGTTGGTGCTAAAAGAGTTCTCGCGAATGTATCGCAAATGACTAGAAAACTAGCACCAAATAAGGTAGATGCTGGAATCAGTATTCTAAGGTCTGGACCAACAAATAATCTCACAATATGAGGAACAATCAATCCTACAAAACCTATAGGACCGCAGGTCGCTACCACGGTTCCAGTGATCAGAGATGCCGTGATAAATCCAATTTTTTGTGTTTTTTCAACATTTACACCGCGACTGGAAGCAGAATGAATTCCTGTGCTAATTAAATTTAAATCCCTGCTCACAAATAACAAGATTAATATTCCAATTGAAACAATCGGAAATAAAGTAAGAATTGTGTCGTAATTAGTGATATCCAATCCACCCATTAGCCAGCGTATAATTGTGAATGACTGGCTCAAGCTTGCTAAATAATGGATAAACATAACTAGTGAAGCGAAAAAGAAATTAGCTGTTACACCCGCTAAAAGCAATATCCCTGTAGGAAACTCTCCATGTCTGGTACGAACTAGATTGAAAACCAGTAAAATAGCACCAAGTGAACCCATGAATGCAAACAAGGAAATAACCGGAAAACCTAGGAGGGTAAAATTTAAATTCAACGCAATTGCAATAACAGCTCCCAATGCCGCGCCACTTGAAACACCCAGGGTAAAAGGAGCAGCCAGATCATTTCTCAATAAAGCCTGTAAAACAGCTCCTGCTACTGATAAAGCAGCACCTGCGATAGCTCCAAGAAGAATTCTGGGTAGTCTTACCTGAAATAAAATACTGGCATCGATATTGTTAGAATTGTTTAGAGTCGTTGAAAAGGCGCGTGTCAGACTGATATCCGTGGAGCCTATAAGCGGGGCAATTAAAAGGGTTGCCAATAAGACCAAAAAAAATACTGAAAGTGTCTTTATATAGGACATTATTTTCATATAGAAATATCCTATTTGCCGATCGTAGGGTGGATCAGGGTGTGACCATTTTTAGAATAGAGATCCAGTTCTATCCCATAAACCTCCTCAAGAATGTCTTTTTGAAGCACCTTTAGGGGAGTACCATCGCTAACAATTTTTCCATCGTTTAAAAGAATAATTCGATTGCAAAACCGAGAGGCAAGGTTTAAATCATGCATGGCCACGACCAGTGTCATTTTATGGTTTGTATTGAGATCTTTGAGAATGCTCATTATTTCAATTTGATATTTTAAATCCAATGCTGAGGTAGGTTCATCGAGAAGTAATAATTCCGGATTCTGTGCCAGGGCACTGGCAATCATTACACGTTGTTTTTCTCCTTCACTAATTTCATTAAAAAGTCGGTCGGAAAAATGGGAAGTCATGGTTGTTTGCATGGCACGTTGGCTGATTTTGAAATCCTCGTGACTTTCAAAAGATAAAGGAGAAAGATAAGGATGGCGTCCCATCAAAACAACTTCAGAAACCTTAAAAGGGAAAACCATCGGATGACCTTGAGGGATCCAGGAAACCGATTGGGCAAAATTCTTTTTGTTGATATTCCTAGTTTCGGATCCTTTGAACTTTATGCTGCCCGAATCTGGTTTAATAAT